>VFSW01015938.1_pt1 | contig 10293 bp, 8 predicted proteins | sample 5358111 | NCBI WGS metagenome assembly VFSW01 (sample SAMN11554181, study PRJNA540505) | mine drainage metagenome | isolation source: sediment from site ElyBrook_90M | place: USA: Ely Copper Mine, Vershire, VT | collected 2017
GGCAGATGCATGGCATGGCGGAAAAGTCACAGGTATTCAGCAATGAAGTGAACGGCGTAGTGGATAGCATGAAGCATCTGCTTGATCTGTCGCAGCAGATGGAAGGCACGATCTCGGCGGCGGCGTTGCGCAGTTTTATCGAGGTCACCAAGATCGATCACATCCTCTACAAGTTCGAGATATACAAAGTGTTCATGGGTGCTTCCGACCGCAGTGACGACAGCTTCGCGTCGCATACTTCCTGCCGTCTGGGTAAATGGTATTTCGACGGGGAAGGGAAAGCCTGCGCCAAGCTGGACGGGTATGCCGCCGTTGCCAATCCGCACGAGGCTTTTCATCAGAACGGCCGGGAAGCGGTCAAGGCGTTCCGTGCGGGGGAAGGATTGCGCGGTATGGATCTGGTCGCCAAGATGGAGACCGACAGCATGAGCGTGCTCGCGGCTCTGGAACGAATCGCTCTCTCCGCCGAATCCGCCGGGGCATGACACATCGTGGCAAAGACGATACTCAGTGTTGATGATTCGAATTCGATCCGCCAGATGGTGGTATTCACGTTAAGGAGCGAAGGTTACGCAGTGATCGAAGCCGCCGATGGCCAGGAGGGCCTGGACCAGGCGCAGCGGCACACCGTCGATCTGGTGTTGACCGATCTGAACATGCCGCGCATGGATGGACTGACGCTGACCAGGGCGTTGCGCGCGCTGCCGAGCTATCGCACCGTGCCTATTCTGATGTTGACCACCGAATCGGACGATGCCATGAAGATGCAGGGCCGGGCGGCGGGTGCGACCGGTTGGCTGGTCAAGCCGTTCGACCCGCAAAAGTTGCTGGAAGTGGTCAAGAAGGTGCTCGGTTGATCCGGTTCGATCTGTGAAAGCCCTCTCGTGAGCATCGACATCAGCCAGTTCTACAAGATCTTCTTCGATGAGGCTGGCGAGCATCTGTCTACAATGGAGTCGTTGCTGTTGGCACTGGATGTGACGGATCCCGGCATGGAGGAGCTGAACGCGATCTTCCGTGCGGCTCATTCCATCAAGGGCGGCAGCAGCACCTTCGGTTTCGACGATATGACGGCAGTGACGCATGTGCTGGAAAGTCTGCTCGACCGTCTGCGCAAACAGGAGATGAAGCTGACCGACGCAATGGTCAATGTGTTTCTGGAGGCGGGCGATGTCATCCGCATGCAGCTGGATGCGCATCGCGGCGAAGGCGCGGTGGACCAGGACGTGGTCAGGGCGGTGTGCGGGAAGCTGGAACGCCTGGCGGGTGGCAGCGCGCCGGTCGCGCGGGCGATGCCACACGGGGTGACAGCGACGGCTCAGGGTGGCTACGTCCGCGAGCCGTTACCCGCTGCGGCTGAAGACGCAGACCATGGCTACGGACTTTTCGCCGCTGTCGGCGATGCCGCAACGCAACCAGCCGGACCGGGCTACGGCTTCTTCGCCGATGAGCCCCTGCCGGTTTCCGCGCAGCAGGATCGCGCGGAAGCCGCGCAAGGTTATGGTTTCTTCGAGGAGCTCGCGCCGGTTGCCGTTCCTGTCTCCCAGACTGAACACCGCAGTGGCGATGATGAGGAAGGTCCGGTCACCGAACTCAGGCGTGCCAGCGACAAAGCGGCGGCGAGTGCCGATACCTCGATACGCGTGCCTGTGGAGAAGGTCGATCAGCTCATCAATCTGGTCGGCGAACTGGTTATCACCCAGGCCATGCTGGCACAGTCTGCCGCGAGTGCGGACAGCGCGCTGTATGAAAAACTGCAAAGCGGTCTGCACCAGCTGGAGTGCAACACGCGAGATCTTCAAGAAGTGGTGATGTCGGTACGCATGTTGCCCATATCGGTGGTGTTCAGCCGCTTTCCGCGCATGGTGCGCGACCTGGCGGGCAAGCTGGGCAAACAGGTCGAGTTGAAGATGCTGGGTGCAGGGACGGAGCTGGACAAGGGACTAATCGAAAAGATCGCCGACCCGCTGACGCATCTGGTGCGCAACAGTCTGGATCACGGCATCGAGTCTCCCGAAATGCGGCGCGCGGCGGGCAAGCCGGAGCAGGGTGTCATCACCCTGAAGGCATCGCATCAGGGCGGCAACATCGTCATTGAGGTGGCCGACGACGGAGGCGGGCTGAATCGTGCCAGGATATTGGACAAGGCGCGCGAACGCGGATTGCCGGTGCGCGATGACATGAGCGATCAGGAAGTCTGGATGCTGATCTTCGAGGCCGGTTTTTCGACCGCCGAAATCGTCACCGATGTATCCGGTCGAGGGGTCGGCATGGACGTGGTCAAACGCAACATCGGCGCGATGGGCGGGCGGGTGGAGATCGACTCGGCAGCAGGGGCGGGAACGCGCATCATCATCCGCTTGCCGCTCACGCTGGCGATCCTGGACGGGCTGTCTGTGGCGGTCGGCGAGCAGACCTACATCATTCCGCTGGGCTACATCATCGAATCGTTGCTGATGAAGGAAAGTGATCTGCGCACTGTCAGCGGCGGTGGACACATGATGCATGTGCGCGGCGAATATCTGCCGCTGCTGGCGTTGCGTGACGTGTTCAAGTTGCCGTGCGCGGTCGCCAATCCCGACACCCGCATCGTGGTCATCGTCGAGACGGAAGGGCGGAAGATCGCATTGGAAGTAGATGAACTGCTGGGCCAGTATCAGGTGGTGATCAAGAGTCTGGAAGTCAATTTCCGCAAGTTGCCCGGAATCTCCGGTGCGACCATCATGGGCGACGGAAGGGTCGCATTGATCGTGGATGTGGCAGCGTTAAGAATGCACTGAGCAAGTCTCACCGTTAAGGAAACAACATGGCAAATGAGCGTGGTAGCGGAATCCTATCCAACAACGAGTTCCTGACCTTTACCCTGGGTAACGAGGAGTACGGCATCGATATCCTCAAGGTGCAGGAGATACGCGGTTACGACGCGGTGACCCGCATCGCCAACACGCCGGAGTTCATCAAGGGCGTGATCAATCTGCGCGGCATCATCGTGCCCATCGTCGACATGCGCATCAAGTTCCGGCTGGCCCAGATCAGCTACGATCAATTCACCGTGGTCATCATTCTCAGTCTCGGGCATCGCATCGTCGGTATCGTGGTGGACAGCGTCTCCGATGTGCTGACACTCAAGCCGGAACAGATCCTGCCTACCCCGGAACTGTCCGCCGCGCTGGATACCCGTTACATTCTGGGTCTGGGCACGGTGGACGAGCGGATGTTGATCCTGGTGGACATCGAGAAATTGATGAGCAGCAGTGAGATGGCGTTAATAGCAGAAGCAGTGTAGCGATCCAATACAGGAATCAGGAGAAAGAATAATGCGTATCAACACACCGGTCACGAATGTCGAATTCGAAATCAAGGACGGCTCATCCATCGTTTCCAAGACCGATCTGAAAGGACTGATCACCTACGTCAATCCTGAATTTATCGAGGCCAGCGGCTTTGCCGAACAGGAACTGCTCGGGCAGCCCCACAACATCGTGCGCCATCCGGATATGCCGGCGGAGGTGTTTGACGATTTCTGGCTGACTCTCAAGAAGGGACGGCCATGGACCGGTGTGGTCAAGAACCGGCGCAAGGACGGGAGCTATTACTGGGTCGTGGCCAATACCACGCCGATCTTCGAGGGTGGCAGTGCGGTCGGCTACATGTCGGTGCGCAGCAAGCCGACCCGCGCCCAGGTGGCGATGCACGAAGAGATTTACCGCCTGTTCCGCGAGGGAAAACCGGGTGGTCTGCGCATCGTCGAAGGCCGTGCCGTGAAGTCCGGGGCATGGCGCACCCTGCTGGGCATGTTCGGCAACATGCATGAGAAGTCGAAAATGATCGCCGTTTTCGGCGTGATGATGTGCGCCATGCTGCTGACCAATCTGGCCAGTTACTATTCGGCCAAATATACCGAATCCGAGATGGCGGACATCGTCACACGGCGCATGGTGATCAAACAGGATGTGCAGAGTTTGCAATATCTGCTCGCCGCTAACCGGCTGGAGATGGTGCTGGCGTTGCAGTCTGGCACGCACGGCAAGCCCGCCGGCAGCCGCGATAGCCACGAACGCGCGCTGTCCGAGCATCTGGATGCCTTGACGGCGAACGACAAGGAAATCTCGGCCTTGCTCAAGCAAATCAAGGGGAGGGTGATAGACGAAAAAATGATTGCCCTGATCTCCGGAGCGGAACAACTCATCCAGAAAGCCGAGAATGAGGATATGCCGCAGCTGCGGCGTTCCTTGCAGGACGGGCGTTATGCGGCGGCGCAAAGTGTGTTGCTGGATCGCGTGGATCCTGTCTATCGGGAGGCCGGTAGTGTTCTCGCCGAGGCGAATGATCGCCAGACCGAACTGACCCGGTCCTCCTATCAGTCGGCATCGGACAATGCCTATGCATCGCGCCGATTCCAGGTGACAGTCTCGGTGGTCTCGATCTTGGTCGCGGCCCTCATCGGCATCCTGTTGATGCGCTACATCGTCGCTTCCCTGCGCATGGCGAACCGACAACTCAGGCGCATCGCGCAGGGGAATTATTCCGATCACATCGAAGTGAAACGTGCGGACGAAACCGGCTTGCTGTTGTACGCGATGAAATCGATGCAGATTCGCATGGGGATAGAGGTGTCCGATGCCAAGCGCATCAGCGACGAGGTGACGCGGGTCAAGATCGGGTTGGATAACGTCAGCACCAATGTGATGATCGCCGACCGGCATCGCAACATCATCTATATGAACAAGGCGATCACCGAAATGTTCAGTGCGGCGCAGGATGACATACGCAAGGACTTCCCGGCTTTCGCTGCGGCCAATCTGCTGGGCACCAACATCGACCAGTTCCACCAGAACCCGGCACATCAGGTGCAGTTGCTGGACAAGTTGCGCGGCACGCACAAGATCAACCTCAAGATCGGCGTGCGTACCTTCACGTTGACGGTAAACGCGGTGCTTAATGAGCAGGGTGAGCATCTCGGTTCGGCGGTGGAGTGGATAGACCGCACGGCGGAGCTGGCGGTCGAAAATGAGATCGCCAACATCGTCGCGGCGGCAGCGCGCGGCGACTTCACGCAGCGCATCAGACTGGAAGGCAAGGCCGGCTTCTTCCTGCAAATGGGAGAGAACATCAATCAATTGCTGGAGACCAGCTCGGTCGGTCTCAACGAAGTGGTGAGGGTGCTGGGTGCCTTGGCCCAGGGCGATTTGACCGAGGTCATCAGCAACGAATATAGCGGTACCTTCGGCAAGTTGAAGGACGATTCGAACGTGACCGTGGCGCAACTGACCGAGACCATACGACGCATCAAAGATGCGACCGATGCCATCAGTACCGCCTCAAAGGAGATCGCCAGCGGCAACGCCGACCTGTCGCAACGTACCGAGGAACAGGCTTCCAGTCTGGAAGAGACCGCCGCCAGCATGGAAGAACTCACCGCGACCGTGAAACAGAACGCCGAGAATGCCAAACAGGCCAACCGGCTTGCCTTGAGCGCGTCGGACATCGCGGTCAAAGGAGGACAGGTGGTGGGCGAAGTGGTCGGTACCATGTCATCCATCAGTGAAAGTTCGAAGAAGATCGTGGACATCATCAGCGTCATCGACGGCATCGCCTTCCAGACCAACATCCTCGCCCTGAACGCGGCGGTGGAAGCGGCGCGTGCCGGTGAACAGGGACGCGGCTTTGCCGTGGTCGCTTCCGAGGTACGCAATCTCGCCCAGCGCAGCGCGGCGGCCGCCAAGGAGATCAAGGGGCTCATCAGCGACTCGGTCGAGAAGGTGGGCGCGGGCACGCGGCTGGTGGACGATGCCGGCAAGACCATGAACGAAGTGGTGAGTGCGGTCAAACGCGTGACCGACATCATGGCGGAGATCACGGCGGCGTCGACCGAACAAAGCCAGGGTATCGCACAAGTCAACACCACTATCACGCAAATGGACGATGTGACGCAACAGAACGCCGCCTTGGTCGAGCAAGCCGCAGCGGCGGCCGAGTCGCTCGAAGAACAGGTGGATGAACTGTCCGTACTGATGAGCGCGTTCAAGCTGTCGGGAGAACTGTCCGTGGCGCATCCCAAGCAGCGTGCTTCCGCCATACGACAACTGCCTGCCGGACCGCACAAACTGATGTCCCGTAACCGGCCGCCCCCCCCGAAACTGGAGGATTTTGCAGACGGGGAGTGGAAGGAATTTTAAAGGCAGGATTCAGGATTCAGGATTCAGGAAAACCGCTGCACCGCTCTTAACTGCATCCTGCATCCTGATCCCTGAATCCTAACCAAGTACAAGATATGGCAGAAGTTAAAGACATCGGCAGTCGCGAGTTTCATTTCACCACGCAGGACTTCCAGCGCGTGCGCAAGATGATCTATGACCATGCCGGCATCGCGCTCAGCGAAAGCAAACAGGAGCTGGTGTACAGCCGCTTGTCCAGACGCCTGCGCGCAACCGGCATACCCACTTTCGGCGAGTATCTGGCGTTGCTCGAACAAGGCGATACCGGCGAATGGGAGGCCTTCGCCAATTCGTTGACGACCAATCTCACCTCGTTTTTTCGCGAGCCCCACCATTTCCCGATGCTGGCGGAACAGCTGCGTAACATCGGTCAGTCGCGTCCCATCGTGTTGTGGTGTTCGGCCAGCTCGACCGGCGAGGAGGCCTATTCGATGGCAATGACCGCGATCGATGCATTCAATACGTTCACGCCTAGGGTCAAGATTATTGCGACCGATCTCGATACCAACGTGTTGGATACGGCCCGCAAGGGCATCTACACGCTGGAAAGGGTGGAAAAGCTGGACCCGGAGCTGGTCAAACGCTTCTTCCTGAAGGGAACGGGCAGTCAGGATGGGTACGTCAAGGTGCGTCCCGAGCTGCACAACCTGATCACCTTCCGCAAATTGAACCTGCTCGATGCGACCTGGCCGATACGCGACAAGGTGGATGCGATCTTCTGCCGCAACGTGATGATCTATTTCGACAAGGATACGCAGCTGGCGATGCTGAAGAAAATGTCCAGGCTGCTGTGCAGCGACGGGTTGTTGTATACCGGCCATTCGGAGAGTCTGTATCACGCCGAAGCCTATTTCAAATTGCGCGGCAAGACGGTTTACGAACTTTCGCCATCGCTGAAAAAAATCGCGCAAAGCCAAGTGGCAAAGGTGTAACGGGTACAGTCCATGACAGATCATAATTTTGCAGAGACTGTTTCCCCGAACCGCTATTTCGACCGGAACTTCAACATCGAGGCGGTGAAGATCTTGCCCGGCGAATATTTTGTGACGGGACGCGACATGGTGCTGGTGACGGTGCTGGGTTCCTGTGTCTCGGCATGCATACGCGACAGGATGACCGGCATAGGCGGGATGAATCATTTCATGCTGCCGGACAGCAACGATGGCGGCGACCCGGTCGGCGTGGCGGGACGCTATGGCACGTATGCGATGGAACTGATGATCAACCAGTTGCTGAAGAACGGTGCGCGGCGGGCTAACCTTGAGGCAAAAGTGTTCGGCGGCGGGAACGTGCTGCGCGGCTTTACCGTCACCAACGTGGGGCAGCGTAACGCCGAATTCGTGATCGATTATCTGCATGCGGAGAACATCACACTCAAGGCGCAGGATCTGCTGGATATCTATCCGCGCAAGGTCTATTTTTTTCCGGCGACCGGGCGCACCCTGGTGCGGCAGTTGCGCAACGTGCATAACGACACCATCGTGCAGCGCGAACAGCAGTACATCTCCCGTGTTCGCGCATCAGGCGTGCAGGGTGAGGTGGAATTGTTCTGACAGGTCGTGACGGATGACACAGGATGACTAGAAAAATGAACGCTGCGGGCAGCAAGATCAGGGTGTTGATCATCGACGATTCGGCATTGATGCGCGGTATTTTGCAAGAGATCATCAACAGCTATCCCGATATGGAAGCGATCGGTGCCGCGCACCATCCCCTTCAGGCACGCGAGATGATCAAACAGATGAAACCAGACGTGTTGACGCTGGATGTGGACATGCCCGAGATGGACGGACTGGTCTTCCTGGAAAAATTGATGCGCCTGCATCCCATGCCGGTATTGATGATTTCCGCTCTGACCGAGCGCGGTTCCGAAGCGGCATTGCGCTCACTGGAACTGGGCGCAGTCGATTTTCTGGCCAAACCCAAGTTGAGTGTGGCGGAAGGGATGCAGGCCTATGCCGACGAGATCGCGGAAAAGATACGTGCAGCAGCGCGCGCCAAGCTGAGGATGAGCGTGGTGCCTGCCAGCAGCTTGCCGGTCGTGGGCGTCCGGCTGTCCGGCACGGAAAAACTGATCATCGTCGGGGCATCCACCGGTGGGACCGAAGCACTGAAGGCGTTGCTGATGCCGATGCCGGCCGATGCACCGGCGATCCTGGTCGCACAGCACATGCCGGAAGCGTTCACCAAATCCTTTGCGGCGCGTCTGGATGGATTGTGCGAGATGAGCGTCGGCGAGGCTGTGCATAACGAAAGGGTGCTGCCGGGTCATGTGTACCTCGCTCCGGGGAATTCGCACCTGCTGGTCAAACGCAGCGGATCGAACTATCTGCTCGAGGTGAATCAAGCGGAGCGGGTCAATCATCACCGTCCCTCGGTGGATGTCCTGTTCCATTCCGCCGCGCGATGCGCGGGGGCGAACGCGCTCGGCGTGATGCTGACCGGCATGGGCAAGGATGGCGCGCTGGGGATGCTGGAGATGCGCCGGGCAGGCGCGTACAACTACGCACAGGACGAGGCGAGCTGCGTGGTCTATGGCATGCCGCGCGCGGCAGTCGAGGTCGGGGCGGTACACGAGTCGTTGCCGATACAAGAGATGGCGCGAGCTGTATTGGCCAGGGCGATGAGTAAACTCCTATGAACAAGCGGTTGTACCGTTGATGGTGCTGCCACACCGATATTGAACCTCACATGGAAGGCAAGAACACACCATGACGATTATTCGTTCCAGTACCAGAAATCCCGGCCGCGCAGAGCGCATCGACGGCGACATCCTGCTCGTCGAAGACCAGCGTTCGTTGGCGGAGATGACCGCCCAGATGCTGCATCAACGATGGGGCTGTCATGTGCTGATCGCGACATCGCTGCAACAGGTGAAGACGATACTTGCGCAACAGCGACACCGATTTTTCGTGGCCGTCAGCGACCTCAATCTGCCGGATGCGCATCATGGCGAAGTCATCGATGTGCTGCTGGCCGCGAACCTCCGGGTCATCGCCATGACCGCCATGTTCGATGATGAGATGCACGATCAGATACTGAAGAAGGGGGTGATCGATTATGTGCTCAAGAACAGCATCAATGCCTATGAGTACATCGTCGAACTGGTGGGCCGTCTGCAACGCAACATGCAGACCAAGGTGCTGGTGGTCGATGATTCGGAGACCTTTTGTTCCATGATGGCGGCCATGTTGCGTGTGCAGGGGCTGCAAGTCCTGACCGCCCACGATGGCGTGGCGGCTCTCACACTCCTGGACCAGCAGCGCGACATCAAACTGGTGCTGCTCGATTACGCGATGCCAAATTTGGACGGGTTCAGCCTGTTGTCGCAACTGCGGCGCAAACAGGGCAAGGATACGCTGGCGGTGATCGGTATGGCGGCATCCGGAAACCTGACCGCGCAGTTCCTCAAGCTGGGTGCGAATGACTTTATCTCCAAGCCGTTCAATTACGAGGAGCTGGTCTGCCGGGTCAGCCAGAATCTGGAGATGCAGGAAAGCCTGGAGGCGGTGCGTTACGTGGCGTATCACGATTATCTGACCGGGCTGCTGAATCGCCGCGCCTTCTTCGAGCAGGGCGGCAAGCTGTTCAAAGAGAAACTTGAAGCAGGGCAAGCGATGGTCGCCGCGATGATGGATATTGATTTCTTCAAGAAGATCAACGACCGCTATGGCCATGATGGCGGAGACGTGGTGCTCAAACATTTCGCCACGCTGTTGGGAGCGCACTTCGGGAGTGAGCTGGTTGCGCGTATCGGCGGGGAGGAGTTCGCCATCCTGTTCACGGATGCGGAGCAGGCGGTTGAACGGTGCGAGAGCTTCCGTGCGCTGGTGTCAGATTCCAGGGTGGTCATCGGCAAACAAACCCTGGTCTTCACCGTCAGCATCGGTCTGGCCACGCTGCCATCCTCCAATCTGGACGAGATGCTCAAACAGGCCGACGCAGCTCTGTATCTGGCCAAGGAGCAGGGGCGAAACCGTGTCGTGGTGAGTGACGCTGTCGCGTGAGCAATCTGTCTGTGTTCCCTTAACAGTTCGATAATTTCCCGTCTATTCGCCGTATCGGGGTGAGCCGC
>VFSW01015939.1_pt1 | contig 10293 bp, 8 predicted proteins | sample 5358111 | NCBI WGS metagenome assembly VFSW01 (sample SAMN11554181, study PRJNA540505) | mine drainage metagenome | isolation source: sediment from site ElyBrook_90M | place: USA: Ely Copper Mine, Vershire, VT | collected 2017
TCCCGGTTTCGATCGTGTAGAGCTTCACGGCCCAGCCGCCATCCGGGACGGCCAGAGGGACCGGGGTCGGCGTCGGGGAGACGGGAGTAGCGGTCGGCGTGGAGACGGCGGCGAGCGGGCTCGCGCTGGGCGATCCGTGGGTCGCGGCCGCTCGGGGCTGGCTGAACGACCAGACGGCCGCCAGGGCGAGCGCTCCGGAGCCGACGACCGCGAGGGTCCGGCGGTGCCGGGACGGAATAGAGCGGCGGACGATCTTCTTCCCGCCGGGCCGGACGAGGTCCCGCTCGCCGAAGTCCACGATCCTTATCTCGTCCGGCGCGAGCCCGTATACCGGAAGCTCGGGCTCTATCTCCTTGAGTCTGCGCATCTATCCCCTCTCCTCGTCGCAGAACGCCGCCGGTTGAGTGCCTCCGGCGCCACCTCAACGCTCCGCCCCGCACTTCCTGCCGAACCGAGCCGCCGGAGGAACTCGCCTGAGACGTTTCCGGTGGGCCGGTCGTGGCGCGGGCCGCGGCTAGAATCTGGCGATGCGGCCGGTATCGGTTCTGATCTTTCACGCCAGCGCGCCGGCGGACGCGGGGCCGAACGTCAGGGCTCTGGCGGACGCTCGCCACTCCCTGGCGAAACGGCAACTCGGCCGCTGGCTTGCCGCGGGTGCCGACGTGGCGAAGATCGTGGCCGGGCCGCCGGACGGATTGTCATTCGGCGAGAGGCTCGCGGCCGAGGTGCGGGCACTCCGCGGTGGAGGCCCGGAGGGCCTGATCGTTCTGGGTTCGGGGAGCATTCCCCTCGCCCGGGTCCCGGACCTGCGGCGCTTCGTGGAGGCGGCGAGCGGCCCGGGCGGGCACGCGCTGGCGAACAACCGCTTCTCGGCGGACGTGGTCGCTCTCTCGCGGGCGTCCGACCTGGCGGGCCTGCCGCCACTCCCCGCGGACAATGCGCTGCCCCGCTGGCTGGAGGAACGGGCCGGGGTGATGGTCACGGACCTGCGGCGCCACTGGCGGCTCGGCGTGGACGTGGACACTCCGCTGGATCTCATCGTGCTGGGGCTGGCGAATGCGGACGCGCTCCACGGGCTCTCCACGCCGCCACTCATCGGCGAGCGGCTGGCGGCCCTCGGCGACGTCCTCGCGAACAGGCGTGCGGAGCTTCTCGTAGCCGGCCGGGTTTCCGCCTCGACCCTGAGCTGGCTCGAGCACGGGGTCGCCTGCCGGGTTCGGGCCCTGGTCGAGGAGCGAGGCCTCCGGGCCGCCAGCCGGCTCGCCCAGTCGAATCTCGCCGGTTCGAACCGAGACGAGGCCGAGTCGCGGCCCGAGGGCAAGGCTCACGCGACCGCCTTCTCCGCGTCCCGGCCGCCCCGTTCCGTCCTCGGCGAGCTGCTCGACCGCGACGGCCCCGAATCTCTCGCCCGCCACGTCGCCGCCCTCGCGGATGCCGCCGTCATCGACACGCGCGTCCTGATGGCCCACCGGAGTGGCGCCGCGGATTCGGGCTGGCCGCCGCCCGAAGACAGGTTTGCCTCGGATCTCCTGGACGCGGCCTCCGTCGCCGACCCGTGGCTGGCCGCCCTGACCGCCTCGGCCGCCGGCGCGCCCCCCGGCCACCCGATCCTGCTCGGCGGCCACACGCTCGTGAACGGCGGACTCCGCCTGCTCGCGCAGCGAGCTCGTGCGGTGGCTCGATGACGCCCGAGCCCCGTCAGCCGCCGGTCGAGAGCTCGTCCGCCGACAGCCCGGCAGAGCTCGTCCGTTCGGCAGAACTCGTTCGCCTAGTCCGTTCGGACATCGAGTCGTCTCCGGCTCGTCGCATCACGTTCGCCGATTTCATGCGCCGAGCCCTCTACGAGCCCGAGCTCGGCTACTACCGCGGCCCGTCCGCGCGGCCGACCCGGACCGGCGACTTCCTGACCGCGCCCGAGACGCATCCCATGTTCGGCTGGACCGTGGCTCGCCGCATCGAGGAGATGTGGTCGGAGCTCGGCCGGCCGGCACCGTTCCGGATCGTCGAGTACGGCGCCGGGTCGGGCACGCTGGGGCTCTCGATCCTCGAGGGTTTCCGCCACCACGGCGCCGACGATCTCCTCGAAGCCGTCCGCTACGAGCCGGTCGAGACGAACCCGTATCGGCTCGCCGACCTGCGCGCCGGGTTCGAGGAGGCCGGTTTCGGCGAACGACTGGACGACGGCAGCCTGACGCCAACCGCGACCTCCGGGGCTGCCGCTGCCGGCGGGACCGCCTCGGCCGGGAGCGTGCCCGTCTTCGGGGTTCTCCTTGCCAATGAGTTCCTCGACGCCCTGCCCGTCCATCGGGTCCTGTTCCGCGATGGCGCCCTGCGCGAGCTGTTCGTCTCGTGGCGCGGCCGATTCGTCGAGGTGGTCGGCGAGCCTTCGACTCCCGGACTCGCCGCGCGGCTCGCCGAAGACGGCGTCGCTCTCGCGGAGGGTCAGGTCGCGGAGATCTGCCTGGAGCTGGAGCCATGGCTCGACGAAGCCGCGGCGCTTCTGGATCGCGGCTTCGGCCTGATCCTCGACTACGGCTACGAGGCCGCCGAGCTGTACGGACCGCGCCATCTGGCCGGCACGCTGCTCGGCTACCGGGGCCATCGAGTGGTGGAGGATCCGCTCACCGACCCGGGCTCGATCGACCTCACCGCGCACGTCGACTTCAGCGCGGTAGCGCGACTGGCGGAGCGGCGCGGGCTGCGGATCGTCTCGACGACCACGCAGTCGGAGTTCCTCGTCGCCGCCGGCCTCGAGCGTGAGTGGCAGTCGTTCCGCGACTCGGCCCGGCTCGACGCGCCCGAATACCTCGAGGCTCGCTCGGGGATAGTCCGTCTCCTCGACCCTCGCCACCTCGGCGGGTTCCGCGTCCTGACATTGGAGCGGCGGGGCCCGTAGAGCCGATCAGGCTCGAACGAAGACCACCGCCTGGCCGTCGCGGTACAGCTGCCTCCAGTTCGGCGTTTCGGCCAGCCAGTAGGCGAGCGGATCCGCGACCGCTATGAACACCATGGTCACCCGGTGTTCGTCGAGGAACGGCCCGGGATCCCGCTGGACCAGGAAGACGTCGACCGTCTCCGTGAACAGACCGTCCGTGAACGCCTCGGAGGCGCCGTAGAGTCCGGACCGGATCCCCAGTCTCTGGTACAGGTAGCCGGCCCACAGGTACTCATCGAGGACGCGGGCGTCGGGGTGCGCCGCGACGTACGGCTGAACGGCCTCGGCGGCCGCGACCGGCTGCGTTTGCGTGGTGAGTTGATCCTGAGCGGGTCCGTCCGTGAGCTGTCGCGCGCTCAACAAGAGGCCGCCCACGAGGACCACGGCGGCGGCCAGGCCCAGCGCGACCGTTGCCGGGCGGCGGAAGGAGCTGGGCTTGTAGCCGGCCCGCTCGAGCAGAGTTCGGACCCCTTCGACGAGTGCCGGCGCAAGCAGCGCCGTGCCGATCAATGCCAGTAGGAGATCGTATCTGGCGGACTGGAGCGTCATCAGCAGCAAGCCGGCGGCGACCAGCAGGCCGCGCAGATCGAGGCGCCGGGCGCCGAACGGCAGGATCGCCGGCAGAGCGACGATGAAGAGCTGGAGGCCGCGGTCCGCCGATGCCTGGAAGTCAGGAGAGCGCCATTCCTGGACCAGGCTCTGCATGGCCGGCGAGAAGACCGTCTGGAAGGGGAACGTGTAGGCCGCCGGGCCATACGGATTGAGAACGGGCGCGACCGCGGACACGAGCAGGACGAGGACGAAGAACCGATCCGGCATCCGCCGCCGCTCGAAGACGTCGCCCACGACCAGGCCGCCGATCAAGAGAAAGGCGAGCAGAACCGAGCCCAGATGGGTGTTGGCCCAGAGGACCAGCACGACGGGCAACAGCCAGATGAGGCGCCGTTCGCCACCGATCAGATAGCCGAGCGTGATCCGCACGACCGCCAATCCCCACAGGACGGTGAACAGCTGGAGCCGCGGCCCCCACGCCGGCGATGCCACGATGGAAGCCACGAGCATGAGAACGGCAATCTCGATGGGTCGTCGCGCGGGGCCGAGCGTCAACCGGCAGAGGCTGATGAACAGCGCCCATATAGCCAGAATCACGACACCGAAGAACCAGACCGACCCGAGGGGACCGAATCGCGACAGGACGGCCAGAATGACCTCGCCGAGCCACTCCTGGCTGATCCAGGTCGGTTTGTCGGCCAGCCATGAGATCCATTGCTCGTGGGGCACGGCCCTGTGATCGAGGATCCAGTTGCCGACGGTCACGTGCCACCAGTAGTCCCCGTCGGACTGGAGGATCGAGAGAGGTCGGAGCACGGCCAGGGTGGCGGTCGCCACGGCGAGCGAGGTGAGCGCGTCGGGCCAATGGATGCGCTCGAGTGACAGGCGAACCTTCAAATGACGGTCCCTCTTGATCCCACTCGTCCTGCCTCGGGACGCCGCAAACTATAGGCCACGGACGCGCCGCCCCGTCCGCCGGCGTCCCGATAAGCAACTTCCCGTATTGCGCATGTCCGGCTCCGCTTGCGACCCTTGTCACGCGGAGCGGGGGGAAACGCATCAGGGGTCGGAGACGCAAGTCCCCGGCCCCCGGCAATCAGCTCCGATGTGTCGATTTTCGTGTGCTGTCGCCAGTCGCTACCCCGCTGGCGGCATTGCCGGGACAGGCGGGCCGCACGTCGCCCCGAGCGGCCCGCTCCGGCTCTTCCCTTGGTGCCTCACGCGAGTGGATGCGCGCCGGCGGTGGCGCCGTCAGGCGCGGGTTCCGCTCCACGGGTCCCCATGCGGCGCATCGGCCACCCGGACGGGTAGGAGAGACGGAACGAGCGTGCCCGCTCGCGGCCGCGAACCAGACCTGCTGATAGACTGCCGCTTGATCGTGCGGAATCGGTGTCAGAACCTTCTCCCGCGAACTGCCTGGATACCCGCAACATTTCTCCACCTCGCGGCTTCCCCGCCGCGAGCCAACCGGCTGGAGAGCGATGACCGGCGTCTGGTACGTAGTCGGCTTGGCCTTCGCTGGGGTCTCGTTCGTTTTCCTGACCATCGGCCTGGCCTGGTTGATATCGCATCGGAATAGAGGCGACCGCCACAAGGGTCTGCCGTATGAGAGCGGCATCGACACGTATGGCGACACCTGGGGCCGCTTTGCCCTCTCCTTCTACGTATACGCCCTGCTCTTCGTCGCCTTCGACGTCGAGGTCGTCTTCCTCTTCCTGTGGGCGGTCGTATTCCGCGACCTGCTCGTAGGCGGCCTCGTGAGCATGGGCACGTTCGTGGTTGTGCTGATGCTCGGCCTGGCATATGCCTGGCGGAAGGGAGTTCTCACGTGGCGGTGAGCAAGAATCCGAGGGGAAGCGGAGGAGCGGGGCCGTCCGGCCGCTCGCTGGCGCCGCTCGCCCCGGGCGAGCTCACGACCCCGATCGTCGTGCCGAACAGCGTCTGGAGGCCCGCCAACCCGCTCGCCTATCAGGGCGCGGGCAGTGCCCAGCTCGAGAACACTCACCTTCGCGAGTACGGCGAAACCGACGCCGGCCGCGTGGACGACGCTCGATGGGGCAAGCTGCAGGTCATCCCAACCAACGCGGACTACGTCCTGGAGCTCATCCGGTCGAACAGCCTCTGGCCGTTGCTGTCGGGCCTGGCCTGCTGTGCCTTCGAGATGATGTCGGCGGCGACGAGCAAGAACGACATGGACCGCTGGGGCATGTTCCCCTTCCGGGCCTCGCCGCGCCAGTCGGACGTGCTGATCGTGGCCGGCACCCTGACCACCAAGATGGCGGGCCCGCTGATCCGGCTCTGGGAGCAGATGCCCGAGCCCAAGTGGTGCGTGGCCATGGGCGACTGCACGGTCTCGGGCGGCAGATACAAGCGCAGCTACGCCGTGGTCCAGGGCATCGACCGTGTCATGCCGGTGGACGTGTACGTGCCGGGCTGCCCGCCCCGCCCGGAAGGCCTCATCTACGGAATGCTGCAGCTCGGCCAGCTGGTCAAGGATCGCCGCGGCCACTGGCACGACCGAAGCATCGGCCCCACGGTCCCGGACAAGATCTGACGATGGATCGAACGCTCAAAGCCCGCCTCGAGATCCGCCTCGGCACGTTCCTGCACGGCGCCGTCCGGCAGCGCGGCGACGAGACGGAGATCCGAGTCGCGCCCGGGGACGTCCCGCAGGTCCTCACGATCCTGCACGATTCGATCGACCTGCGCTTCGAGATCCTGGCGGACCTGACCGGCGTGGACACCGGCAACGAGATGCAGGTCGTATATCACCTCTGGAGCCCGTCCTCTCCGGACTGGCTGCGTGTCGTCGCCGAGGGAATCTCCCGCGAGGACCCGCGCGCGCCGTCCGCCACGTTTCTGTGGACGGGGGCGGAGTGGCTCGAGCGCGAGGCGTACGACATGTTCGGCATCGTGTTCGAGGGGAACCGCGACCTGCGCCGCATCCTGATGCCGGCCGACTACATGAGCTTCCCCCTCCGGAAGGACTTCCTGCTCGCGGACGACGCCTCTCGCTCGCCCGGGGCGGGAGTTCGCCACTCCGAGCGGGCGTCGCGGCCGGCAACCCTGGCCCACGACGCGCCGGGCTCGCCCGGCGATCCTGCCATCCGCCGAGCGCCCGCGAGCTGAGGACTCCGATGCCCGACCGCCCGACCGCCCACTCCGACAACGCCGATCCGCGCCGTTTCCGGTCCTCACCCGGCTCCGCGGCCGAGGCCGAGAACGCGAACCCGCGCTATTTCGAGTCGGCGGACGATCCGCGGATCATGCTCGAACAGGACATCGGCTCGGACCTGTACGAGCCCATTCCGCCGTTCCCCACTCGAACCGAGCGCGAAGGCGAGTTCTACTCGCTAGCCGACGGCCAGATGTTCCTCAACGTGGGCCCGCAGCATCCCGCTACGCACGGCGTCCTGCGCCTGGTCCTCAAGCTGTCCGGCGAGCAGATCGTGGACGTGGATCCGGTCATCGGCTATCTCCACCGCGGCGTCGAGAAGATCTGCGAGAACTGCGACTACTACCACGTCATCGACCAGGTGGATCCGCTCGAATATCTGAGCTCGCTGTTCCAGGAATGGCCGGCGGTCATGGCCTTCGAGAAGATCATGGACGTCGAGGTGCCACGCCGGGCCGAATACATCCGCGTCCTCACGGGCGAGCTGCTGCGCATCTCCAGCCACACCCTGTACATGGGTTTCATGGCCCTGGACCTGGGTGGCCTGACGCCGATCCTGTACAGCTTCATCGAGCGCGACGAGATCAGCGAGATGCTCGCCTCGATCACGGGCGCCCGGATGCTCTTCAACTACTTCCGGATCGGCGGCGTCAACGGCGATCTCAACCACGAGTTCATGAGCCGCCTGGGCGACTGGATGAGCCGCGCGGGCAAGCAGGCCGAGGCGATCACTGGGCTCCTCAACGAGAACGAGATCTTCGTCCGGCGGATGCGGCCGATCGGCAGGTTGGACCGGGCAACGGCCCTCCGATACGGGGTCACGGGGGCCAACATCCGCGCCTCGGGCGTCCCGTTCGACGTTCGGCGGGCTCACCCGTACTCGATCTATCCGGAGCTGGACTTCAACATCCCGACCCGTGAGGAAGGCGACTCGCTGGCCCGCTACCTGATGCGGGTCGACGAGATCAAGGAATCGATCCGGATCATCGACCAGTGCCTGCACCAGATGCCGGACGGGCCGATCATGGCCAGGCTGCCGCGGCTCCTGCGGCCGCGACCGGGGCGCGCCTGGGCGGCCGTCGAGGCGCCCCGCGGGATGCTCGGCGTCTACGCCATCAGCGACGGGTCGGACCAGCCGTTCCGGTTCCGGATCCACGACCCGAGCTTCATGAACCTCGAAGTGGTGCCGGCCCTGCTGCCGGGCAACCTCCTCGCCGACACGATGGCCGTGGTCTCCTCCCTCGATCCGGTGATGGGCGGTGTCGACCGATGACCGACCAGCCGACGGGCGAGCAGCCCCAGCGCGAGCAGCCGCAGAACGTGGCGGCCGAGCCCCGGAGCGAGCAGCCGAACGTGGCGGCCGAGCCCCAGGGCGAGCAGCCGCAGAGCGAGCCGACCGCGGTTCGGTCGATGCGCGACCGGCTCGAGGCCGGGCGGGCGCGGGTCGTGCGGGCCTGGCACGACTACGCCTGGGATCACTTCAGCCCGCTCGAGCGAGCGGTCTTCCTGCTCGGTCCCGTCGCCGTCCTCCTGGCCGCCATCGTCACCCTGGCCATCATCGGCCTGGGGCCGCCTTTCCTCGACTTCATCGGCGCGAACCTGCCCATCGTCCGCTTCGTGGTTGCGGTGACGGCAATCCTCCTCATGACCGTGCCGACGGCCTTCGTGATCATCTACCTGGAGCTCAAGGTCATCGCCCGGATGAATCTCCGAGTGGGGCCCAACCGCCTGGGGCCCATCGGCATGGCCACGAGCGTCATGCACGGCCTCAAGGTTCTGTCCAAGGAGGACTTCCCTCCGACCGGCGCGGACGTGGGCGTCTTCACCCTGGCGCCGCTCGTGACCTTCCTCGCGGCGATCATGACGCTGCTGGTCATCCCCTTCGCCCCGGCGCTCGTCGGCCAGGACCTCAACGTCGGCCTGCTGTACTTCTTCGCCGTCGGCGGCCTGAGCGTGGTGGGTCTGCTGATGGCCGGCTGGTCGAGCTTCAACAAGTACTCGCTGCTCGGCGGGCTTCGATCGGCCGCCCAGATCGTGAGCTACGAGATCCCGCTCACTCTTTCCGTGGTGGGCGTGATCATCCTCGCCGGGACGATGAGCCTGAACCACATCGTGCTCTCGCAGTCGGGCTCCATGCTCGACTGGTTCATCTTCAAGCAGCCCCTGGCCGCGTTGATCTTCTTCATCGCCGCCACGGCCGAGGCCAACCGGACCCCGTTCGACATGACCGAGGCGGACTCCGAGATCGTGGCCGGCTTCGCCACCGAGTATTCGGGCATGCGGTTCGGCTTCTTCTTCTTCGCCGAGTACGTGAACGTCTTCATCATCTCGGCCCTCACCGTCACGCTCTTCGCCGGCGGCTGGACCGCCCCGTTCAACTGGCCCCGGCCGATCAATCTCAACTGGTTCGATCCGTTCGCCATCAGCCCGATCGCCTGGTTCGCCATCATCCTGACAGTAGTCTGGTTCGGGACCCTCTTCTTCGCTCTGGTCGTCCGCCTCTTCGGCGGCCGCGACTGGGGCATCCTCGATGCCATCCCACTCGGCTTCCTCATGCTCGGGGGAGCGCTCACCGGCCTGATCGGGCTGGCCTGCTTCATCTCGATCGACTGGATCCGCGACCTGACCTGGTTCATGGGCAAGACGTACTTCTTCGTCTTCGTCTTCGTCTGGATGCGGGCGACGCTGCCGCGCGTCCGCGTCGATCAGCTCATGGGCTTCGCCTGGAAGTGGCTCCTGCCCGCCTCTCTGCTCAACCTCTTCGTGACGGCCACCGCCGTCGTCCTGCTGAATCGGTGATGGCACGATGAGCTTCGTACCCGGACTTGGTATCGCGAAGGGCATGGCCCTGACGCTGCGCCGCTTCTTCGAGCCGAAGGCGACGATTCAGTACCCGGAGACCCAGCCCGACGTGGCGGTCCGTTTCCGCGGCCGCCTCCAGCTGCTCTACGACGAGTGGGGCAACCTCAAGTGCGAGACCTGCTTCCAGTGCGCCCAGGCCTGCCCGGTCGAATGCATCGACATGGGCGGCTTCGACACCATGGGCCGCTTCCACGTCCACTGGGGGGAAGCCGAGCAATACGGCGAGCGGCGCGAGGAATCCGCCCTGCGGCGGTCCGGCCGCCCGGTCCCCGACCCGGCCTACACGCACTTCGCCCCGCTGGACGTCGCGGCGGTCGATCGCATCGCGGCCGACCACGACTTCGACCCCAAGCGGACGCTGCCGGTGCTCGAGGCAATCGAAGCGGAGTACGGCTTTCTGCCGGTGGCGGCGCTCAAGCGCTACAGCCAGATCTCCGGCGCGCCCTACGCCCTGCTCTACGGAACCGCGAGCTACTACCGCCACCTGCACCTCCAGGATTCCGGACGCGTAGTTGGCGTGTGTGGCTGCCCCTCCTGCGCTCTGGCAGGGAGCGGCCGGATCGCCCGGGCGTTGGCTGCGGAGCTGGGCACGGAGGTCGGCCGCAAGCCCGAGAGTGGCAAGCTCGCCCTGGAGTACCTGCCGGTCCACATCCCCGGAGCGGCCTCTCCGCTGATAACCCTCGACGGCGAGCCGCAGGCGGTCACGCGCGAGAACGCGGCGGCATGGGTGCGAGCGGTGGCGAGCGGCGCCACTCCCGCCACTTCCGCC
>VFSW01015940.1_pt1 | contig 10293 bp, 8 predicted proteins | sample 5358111 | NCBI WGS metagenome assembly VFSW01 (sample SAMN11554181, study PRJNA540505) | mine drainage metagenome | isolation source: sediment from site ElyBrook_90M | place: USA: Ely Copper Mine, Vershire, VT | collected 2017
GGACCGCAATTTCTTCCGGCGGGTAGAGGTCGCCTTTCCCATTGAGAACCGCAAGTTGCGCGAGCGCGTGGTGCGCGAATCCCTCGACTTCTACCTCCGCGACAACACAAATGCATGGGAGCTCGGCGCCGACGGCAGCTACCGGCGCCTTGCACCCGACGGCGCCGAGCCGTGGTCGGCGCAGGCAAATCTCGTCAGGGAATTGTCCGAAGCCGTCTAGCGGAATTTCGGGGGCATTCACGCCGTTGCGCAACCCGCGATGTTGCGCTGTGGGTAGCAAATGCACCCAAACGGTGCCTGAGAAGCGTCGCCGAATCCACTCCTTATGGTCTAGCCAATCTCAAGCCGCAGGCCTGCCGCCCTTAGCCACTCGGCCTCCTGTGTCAGGTCAGCCTGGGTCAGCGGCTGGCGCCGCAGCCAGCCGCGCGCGAAATGCACGCGCAGGGTGCGCTGGCTGGCTCCCAGTCGCATGCCCGGGAGCCCATCTTCACCGCGCGCACGGTGCAGCAGCACCGCCAGCCGCAGCAGGATACACAACCGCCGCGCCGTCGCGCGATAGGGTGCCGGGAGCGCTTCGAACACATCCGCCGGAAACTTGCGTCGGTGACCACGGATGAGTGCGGCGAGCAACTGTTGCTCCTGCCACGAGAAGCCGGGCAAATCGGACTTCTCGACCAGGTAAGATCCGTGCTTGTGATACTGATTGTGCGCAACGACAAGGCCAATCTCATGCAGGCGTGCTGCCCATGCGAGCAAGCGGCCATCCTCCTCGCCCAATCGCCACGCATGCGCAACCTGTTTAAGACCCCGCGCTGCCGTGCGCATCACGCGTTCAGCTTGAGCAGCATCGGCATGGAAACGCCGCGCAAGCGTGGATACAGTTTGTTCGCGCACATCTTCGTGTCGCAAACGGCCGACAAGGTCATAAAGCAGGCCTTCGCGCAACGCGCCGTCGGCAACCTGCATGCGGTCAATGCCGAGGGCTTCGTAAACTGCGCTCAGGATTGCGACACCACCCGGAAAAACCGGTGCGCGCTCGGTGCTGAGTCCCGCGAGCCGCGTACGCTGCGAGTGATGCGCCACGATCAGCGTATCGCGCAGACGGGCAAGCGCAGCAGTGGTAATCGTGCCATCCGTCCAACCCTGGCCGCGCAATACCGCGCGCACCGCACGTATCGTTCCGGATGTGCCGATCACAGTCTCCCAGCCATGCCGGAATTGCGCCTCAACCGGACGCAGTTCCAGACGCGCCGCTGTCTCCGCGCGCCGCATTGTCTTTTCGGTAACGATACCGTCGCTGAAGTAGGCGTCGCTCAGGCTGACACAGCCCATGTACAGGCTTTCCATGGAAATGGCATCCAGTCCCTGCCCTATGATCAGCTCGGTGCTGCCTCCCCCAATATCGACGACAAGCCTCGGCCGGCCGTCGTCCGGCCATGAATGCGCCATGCCCTGATAGATAAGACGTGCCTCCTCGCGTCCGGCAATGATCTCGATCGGATAACCGAGCGTCAGCTCAGCCGCCGCCAGAAAATCGCCGGCATTGTGCATGCGCCGCAATGTATTGGTACCAACTGCGCGTACGCTACCGCGCGCCAAACCGCGCAATCTCTGGCTGAAGCGCGCCAAACAGGCCAGCGCGCGCTTGCGCGCAGCCGGCGTCAGGCGATCCCGCGCATCGAGACCACTGGCCAGCCGTACCATTTCCTGCAACCGGTCAAGCACATGCAGGCGTCCGTGTTCGACGCGCGCCACGATCATGTGAAAACTGTTGGATCCGAGGTCCATGGCTGCGACCGTTTCAATCGCATTGCGTTTGCGCGTGCGCGCTGCAGGCAGAGCGAAGCGGCGGACGGTGGACGTATTCTTCTTCATGGCAAGGTGCTTCCACTTTCGCGTGCTGCTGACCGCGTCAGGGAGATGCAGTAATCGAGGCGGCGCGACACTTTATAGACCCGGATATCGTGCCTGGTGGCGTGCATCGATCACCTCCCGAGCTTGCGCAGAATTGATGGTGCCAGCATCCATACCAGGACACCCGCACCGGCAGCGGGTTCATCGGTGAAATCTATCCGGCAGGCCGCGCCTTTCTTGAACGGCAGAAATGATTCCTTGCGACGGGCAAGCAGCCAGCTCGCCACAAGCCCGAGACCCGGTTCATGTCCAACCACGGCGATGGTTGCCTCCTGCTCCTGTTGCCTGAGCCAGGTGAGCACCGTTCGCGGCGACTCGCCTGGGGCAAGCGCGGACAAGGTGACCATATTGACCATCTCATACTGCCCCGCCACTATCTCGGCCGTCTGACGTGCACGCACGAGGGGGCTTGTTGCGAGCAGCGTGATTTCCGGGACCAGGGCGCGCAAACCCCTGATCGACCGGCACATGCGCCGGCGCCCATCGGGTGTAAGGGGGCGTGCAGATTCCCGGCCAGAAAACGTGCGTTCTTCGGCCGGCGCGTGTCGGATCAGAACCAGTTTCATTGCAGCCAGTATATCGGAATCCGCTCGCGGCGGACGACATTTGAAAACGCGCAGCGTGTCTCTCAGATCTGTTCGTGACACACATACAGCGACAACCGCGACCCGGTCACCATGCTCCGGCCGTAATAGAAAAAGGTGATAAACCAAAGGCCGATAAGGAACAACACCAGGCCCGGGTGCCACAGCGTCAGAAATCCGGCTTCGAGAGACGCCACAGGCATGTGCTCGGCCGGCAGAAGTGCGAGCAGCACTGCGCCATAGCATACCGACAGCAGCGCCAGTACCTGGTACACCGAGATGCGACCTCCTCCGCGGTAGTCGGCACGCAGCGTCTCGGAAAACGCGCGCCACAACTGGGTTGCAGCGAGCGTAAGCATGAGCGCGGGGGAATATGCGCCTTTCAGAAACAGCAGAATGGCGACCAGGCCGACCCCCAGATATATCAGCGAAGTGAGCGCCTGGATCGGTACAACCCGCTCACCTGCGAGGCCGCTGGAGTAGGCAATCTTTTTCAGGTGGCCATGGAAAATGAAGTGCCAATGGCTGAAAATGCGCCGAATGGCCGGATGCGATTGTGCAAGTGGCTTGCCGTAGCAGCAGCCAAAGCTGATGCAGGCCAACCGGCCGAGACCCTCGCCGAAGGCGTAGGCAATGCCCATGGCTGAAAGGGCCGGCACGACCGGCACGCGGCCGCCAAGATATCCCGCGAACAACCGGTTGATCAGCACAATGACCCACGGTGCGAGCAGGATCCCAACGAAAGAGGCGCCTGCGACCGTCAGAACAGCTGCCTTGCGCTCGACCAGCACGGCTACAAGCCTGGACGCCGGTATGCAGACTGACAGAATTACCACGACGACTCCGATCATCGTGCCGCGAGGAATACCCAGCGCGCCGAACAGTAGAAAGCTCAGCATTACTGATGCTACGATCGCGTTTGCAGTAAGCAGCCCGTAGTAGGTCAGATTGACGCCGTGCCAGTGGCCATCTGGATCACAACGCACCGGCAGGGTTGCGAGTATCTGCCACTTTTCCTGCGGCAGATGGCGGAACCCCCATTGCAGAATGATGACAACAGCGACGGCCAGGCCGGTCACAAAGGCCTCGTTTAGCATGATTTCAGTCCCCGCGGTTGAAGTGCTTCATAACTGTATTGACGCGTAGCCACGGCAGAACGCAGCTTCACATCAGTTTCGATTAACGGCCGTTGCCAATGGGCGCTGTAGCGGCTGAGTATGCCGACCCGTCGCTGGTTGGCAACTATGTCACCGGCAAACCGCGCGCGTCCGCGCTCGAGAACCAGAATGGTTGTCGAACTGCCCGGACGGAATAGGCTCTTTGGACAGCCGCGCTGCAACCACATCCCTTCAACAACAGGACGCGGGTCGTCATAGCACGATTCACTGTAGCACTGCCGGATTTCACCGATCATCAGGGCAACGACTTCGATCATGCCTACTTTGCCCACGCCCGTGCCGCCAGGCACGTCCGTATCGATAATCGTCACAATCCGGCGATTTTTTGAATGCGGCTGAGCCAGCTCAAGAACTGCGCTGGGGTTGCATGAATGATAGGCGCCGCTGATCTCGTACACCTCGCGCACTATCCCCGAAACCGGCACATGGTTGTAGTGGTACTTTTCCGGCGTGAGCCTGAAGATCGCATAATCGCCGCGTTCGAATACCCTCAACCATTGAATCTTTTCCGGCCCCAACAGTTCGCCAAAATCGAAGAACTTCTCCTTGACGTATGCGATCCGGTCTTCCGCAAATGAACCAAGGAGCACACGCGCATCTGCCGGTGCGACAACAATGCCCGGATCTTCCGGCATGGGGCGCACGCTCCAATAACGGATTTTGCGTTCGAAAACCGCGCGCGGGGTCTCGAAGGCAGCGGGATTTTCAATGCATTCACTAAGGTCGATGCCGCTGTCTTGCATGAATCTGCTGCAGGCCTTGGCGCCCCATCGGGAGTCGTAATTGAGATAGCCCAGAAGACGTGTACTGTGGCGACTGGTAAGCATACGAAACACCGCCGGCATGTGCTCGCGGACAGCGCCGTAGAGCAACCGCACGACGCGATCCTGGTACAGACGCTCGGTAATCACCTTACCGGTGTCGCGTGCTATATACTGGTGTGGTAACGTCGACATCACGATTCCTGTCGGTGTCATTGGTTGCATTTGACAGCGTTTCGCACTCCACCAGCCATACCAGGAGATGAATCATCGCCATCCGGTCCTGATCGACCATCCGGCCTGCGGCGAGTTGTCGATGCAGTCTCTGCACCAGACCGCGCAGATCACCGTGCGGTACCGAGCTCTGCATGACCCAGCGCCCGAGCGCCGCGACTTCTCCTCGGCTGTGCTTAAGAAGCTCGTCCAGGTGCGCTCCGGAAAGTCGAAGCGCCTCTTGCGATTGCGAACTGCACAGTCGCCCGCGATAGTAGCCTTCGGCGGCGTGATTGAAACTTTCACTGTCCACTGCCAGCGGGTTGGGCACGCCGAGCTCTTCCAGCACCCCCTGGGTGACGCGGCGCTCGGCGCGCCCGCCAACTTCAGTCAGACGTTCGCACAGCTCGCCCAGAGCCGGCCTGAAATTACCCATTTCCAGCAGCTCGGCGGCGTCCTCGACAACCATGTCGTGCAGTGCCATGCGGTAGGCATCAAGTTCGACCCGCAGGTAGGTCGGGTAACGGCGGCTGGAACGTACACCGCGCGTGCGCGCCAGCACACGCAGCAGAAAGCGATTGCGCGTCGTGCGGCTTACATAGAATACCGGCAGCCCGATCGCCGCGGCGAAGAAGATTTGACGGCGCTCGCTCTCGGTAAACGGGTCGTCTGGAATATCCGGGTGGCTGAACGCACCGGTCGCCATATATCGGTAAGCAAGTGCGGTCACTAATTGCTGCAGCTCGGCGGCCGGAGCAAGATCGCCCTCGAAACGTTCAAACAGGCTGTAATGGCGCCCCTCGAATCCCGAGAATCCAATCGTGCCAACTGCACGCAGTCGGTAAAGCGCGTAGACGCCCATACGCTGGTCGAAGAGGTCGACACGCTGGAGCGCCTGCTTCACACGCTCTGCGTTACCCATGCGACCGTCAAGACCGGCGGCGCCGGTGGTACTGGGAAGCGCCGCAAAGTAGTCGAGTAATCGTGCGTCGCCGATAAAATCTCCCTTGAGAGCGGCAAGTACGCCGGCCTTGCGCTTCCACGTCTGCCACACAAAGCCGAGATGTTGCGATGTCAGTTCGTTCGGAAGAAACCCCATTGCCTGGTTGGCGCGCATCCTGGCGGGCCCGAGCCGCTGCGGGGCGGCCGTGTAAGTACCGACAAACAGCGGGAGAAAATGCTCGACAATCTTGGCGCACAGGTCGCCCAGATATTTTTCCTCAAATCGCCCATCCGGACGTTCGCCGAATTCGCGCGACAGCAACCGGCTTCCAAGACTCAAGTGCACGCCGTTGTTGAGGAGACTGGTGTCGCAGACGATGCGCTGGAGCATCGAGGGCTGGTCAAGCCCCGCCTGCCATTGACGCGTACTCGCATGCGTCCGGCTGCGGCTCAATACTTCGTGACACAGATGCATGTACGCCTTCTTTTCCTCCCCGTGCTGCCATCCGGCGAGACAGGGATTAACCAGAAGCGAGCGATAAGCATCTGCCGTGACCATGCCGCTCAGTGTCTTGATGCGAGTGGCCGGCGTTGGTGCAGAATAGACCAGGAGGCGCTGGCCACTAAGCGTCAGGCGGAAGTGGTCATTGATATAGCTTGTGAGCAGCTGCGTAAGCAGAAAACGTGCGGCGTTTTCCCTCGCGACGGCCACGCCAACTGCGCGTTGCGCGACGACATAAAGCGATATCGTTTCTGGCGATGTATTGTCGTTGTGAAAGCAGGCAAGCATGCGCTCGGAGGCAGCACGCAGTGGCTCAGGCAGATCCGTGCGGCCGTCGACGGCGTCCGCGAGCGCCAGTCTCAGGACGTAGCTGGGAGGCAAACGCAGCCAGCGCTCGCGGCTGCGCCATACGATAAAATCGTCGCGGTCATCGCGCCGAGCAAGGTCCTTGCGCAGCATCTCGCGGGCACGGGTGCCAAGCACCTCTTCTGGCATGCGTATCCGGCTGTATTCCCAAACTGTGCCCGCGTTGAGCCAGCCACGGACGCGGGCGATGAGATCCTCCCTGGTGCATCGGTTACCGCCTTCGGCGAGACCGGTTATGTACTGTTCCAGTGCCAGCGGCAAATCCACGTCTTCCACAGCACCGGCGACTGCGGTAGCAAGTTCGCTTTCGGTTCCGGCCGTCACATCGCCGTCGCCGAATGGCATACGCGGCATGGCAATGCGCGCACCGCAACATCCATTGAGGGCTTCAAAAATGCGACGCTGACACTGTCGGTGTTCGAGGACATCCAGATCCTCGTCGACAATCAGGGAATCACCTCGCGGCTGCGCCATACAAGCAAGTCATTTCGTGGCCTGCAGGCAAGATGACAGCTGCGATTTACGGTTTTATTACCTGGCGGTGAATGTTTGATAAAGTATGACGCAGAATGCGCGCCTGAAATCCCAAAGCGCGGCAGGGATCAGGCACTATCCTGGTTGTGTTCCAGCCAGGCCGCCACACGGGCCGCGAAATAGGTCAGAATTGCGTCAGCTCCGGCGCGTTTGCAGGCAACAAGGGATTCCATGATCACGGCGCGCTCGTCCAGCCAGCCGTTCTGCGCCGCCGCCATCAACATGGCGTATTCGCCGCTCACCTGATAGACGAAGGTCGGAGCGCCAAAGGCATCTTTGACCCGTCGCACGATATCAAGATAAGGCATGCCGGGTTTAATCATGATCATGTCGGCGCCCTCCTTCAGGTCGAGCGCCACTTCGCGCAGGGCTTCATCGCTGTTGGCTATATCCATCTGATAGCTGTACTTGTTGCCGCCACCGAGGCTCGCAGCCGAGCCGACTGCTTCGCGAAATGGTCCGTAGAAACTCGAGGCATACTTTGCGGAATAAGCCAGAATGCGTGTATGAACATGGCCGTGTGTCTCAAGCATGTCGCGGATAGCGCCAATGCGCCCGTCCATCATGTCTGACGGCGCCACAATGTCAGCCCCGGCCTCGGCATGTGACAACGCCTGTTTTACAAGCACAGCGACGGTCTCATCATTCAGGACATAGCCGCCGGCATCAGCCAGGCCGTCCTGGCCATGCACGGTGAAGGGATCCAGTGCGACATCCGTAATGACCCCCAGTTCCGGAAGCTCCTTCTTGAGCGCGCGCGCAGCTCGCTGCGCCAGACCCTGCGGGTTATAGGCCTCGCGCGCATCTGCCGTCTTCTTGTCTGCCGCAACTACCGGAAACAGGGCAACTGCGGGAATCCCGGCACGAACCCAACTCTCAGCCTGGCGCAGAAGCAAATCGATAGTAACCCTGTTCACTCCGGGCATGGACGCTACCGGCTCCTTCCGATCCTTGCCGTCAATCACGAACACAGGCTGAATCAGGTCATCGGTCGTCAGGCGCGTTTCGCGCACCAGTCGCCGGGTAAAATCATCACGCCGCAGACGCCGCGCTCGCAGCCGCGGAAAATTACTGCCACCCATGGAACGACGAGTCACTTCAATCACTCCTGCCAGTCTCGCGCTCGGGACGCACCGGCGCGGCCAGACAAAAAGGCCCGGCGGTGCCGGGCCCAGAAACCTCGCGCAAGGATCTGACGACTATTTCTTTTTCTTCGCCTTGACCGCGGCTTTCTTCACCTTTTTCGCCTTCTTCGCAGCCTTCTTTGGTGCTTTTTTCGGCGCTTTCTTCGCGGCTTTTTTCACTTTCTTTGCCGCTTTCTTGGGTGCCGCCTTTTTTGGTGCAGCCTTCTTTGCTGCTTTCTTGGGTACCGCCTTGGTCGCCGCCACGGCGGATTTCACCGGGGTCTTGGCTGTGCCGGACGACTTGCCAGTCGCAGCTTTCGCCGCGGTCGACTGCTTGGTCACAGCCCCCACACCGACCCCAACGGCCGCCAACGGCCGCATCTGGACTTCGATAATATCGCTGATCGCCTTGAAAATATCACTGATACTGCCGACGCCGCGGGCCGTGCGCAGCTTGCCTTGGGCCTTGTAATAGGACACCAGCGGCGCAGTCTGTTCTTCATACACCTTGAGACGATTGCGGACGGTGGTTTCATTGTCGTCGGAGCGGTGCTGCAGCGAACCGCCGCATTTGTCGCACCTGCCCGGAGTCTTGGGTGACGTATAGTAAATGTTGTAGATGGCCCCGCAGGAGCCGCAGGTACGACGCCCGGTAAGGCGCTTCATCAGGACCTCGATGTCGACATCCACCAGAAGCGCGAGCTGGAGTGGCTGACCTACGCGCGCCAGCATCGCGTCCAGGGCCTGGGCCTGGGGGATATTCCGGGGAAACCCATCGAGAATAAATCCTGCCCTGGAATCAGGCTTGGACAGGCGTTCCTGTATCATCCCCAGTACCACGTCGTCGGCTACAAGGTGACCGGCATCCATCGCCGCCTTTGCCTTCTTTCCAAGTTCCGTGCCTTCAGCAACCGCCGCCCGCAGAAGATCACCGGTCGATATTTGCGGAATTTTATACTTTTCAACCAATAACTTAGCTTGCGTTCCCTTTCCGGAACCCGGCGCTCCCAATAGTACAATTCGCATGGCTTATTCTCGCTTTAGGTTCTTGGATGCGAACCCACCTTGTGATCCTTCCCCAACACGGGGTCCAGTGCATGGGTAAACTACCTTCTGGTTTTGCTGTCGTCAATGCTTTTGCCGCCATAAATAGCGCCTATCTCCGGATTTAATCTTTGCCGTGATCCCCTCCGGAATTTCGGTTAATCTACGCCCCGCGCCGTGAGGCTGGGATAGACTATGGCCCGCGCCGGCGCCGGTGAATGGATCAATTTCGGGCACTCATGAATCAGATACCGGATTTCGACGATACAGAATTGTGGGTCATCCGCTCGGCAGTGACCGAGCGCTATGGAAAAACTGTCGATTTGCAGCTCGCCGACAGCGAGCTTCGCCTCGACCCTGATTCTACGGCACTGACGACTTGTCCCACCGTATTCTGGTCGGAGCGAGGCGCCAACTTTGTGGCTTGCAAGATTGCCACGGGCCGCTATCGCGGCCAGTTCTTTTACAGCGTTCGCGAACAATACGGCACCGGTCGCGATATCTATGACGATCTCGCAGAATGCATCACCATCCTTCTGCAGGTCCAATCTGACCACGAACGAGACAAGCGGCCGGGCTCCAATTCCGGCCTATCCAAAGCCGAATAAGCCACAGCCAGACTGACATTTACGGGAGACAGATCCACCATGGCAAAAAGCACGCCAAGAAACGCCTTTTACGCCCAGTCCGGCGGCGTCACCGCCGTCATCAACGCGTCAGCCTGCGGAGTCATCGAGACTGCGCGCAAGCACAAGAACAGGATTGGCAGGGTCTATGCAGGACGCAACGGGATTATCGGCGCGCTCACCGAGGATCTGATCGATACAGGCAAAGAGTCGGTCACCGCGATCCGCGCGCTTCGCTTCACTCCGTCCGGCGCATTTGGTTCCTGCCGTTATAAGCTCAAGAACCTCGAACAGAATCGGCGTGAGTATGAGCGTCTCATCGAGGTATTCAAGGCCCATGATATCGGCTATTTCTTCTACAACGGTGGTGGCGATTCAGCCGATACCTGCCTCAAGATTTCACAACTCTCCGAGACAATGGGCTACCCGCTTGTCGCAGTGCACGTGCCAAAGACCGTGGACAACGACCTGCCGATCACCGACAACTGCCCGGGCTTCGGCTCGG
>VFSW01015941.1_pt1 | contig 10293 bp, 11 predicted proteins | sample 5358111 | NCBI WGS metagenome assembly VFSW01 (sample SAMN11554181, study PRJNA540505) | mine drainage metagenome | isolation source: sediment from site ElyBrook_90M | place: USA: Ely Copper Mine, Vershire, VT | collected 2017
TCGGAGGCTTCTGCCTATGTCAATGTCAACAACGTGTTGGCTGAGTACAGCTAGGCGTTGTCCGAGAGGTCCTCGAAGTCGACCGAAGGAGGTAGCCCTTCGACGCCCTCGAAGGTCAAGTACGGTCCGTCAGGGCCTTCGGCGACGTCGCCGACGATCGTTTGACCGGCGTGGAACTCCTTGAAGAGGATCTTCTCACTGAGCGCGTCCTCGACGTACTGCTGGACCGCACGGCGAAGAGGTCGCGCGCCGAGTTCGGGGTCGTACCCCTTGTCGGCGAGGAACCCCTGGGCCGCGGCCGAGAGCTCGAGCCCGAGTCCCTGGACGCCAAGCTGCTCACGCAGTCGGCTGATGAACATGTCGGCAATCAGGATCACTTCTTCCTTGGTCAACTCGTGAAAGACGATCGTGTCGTCGATCCGGTTGAGGAACTCGGGACGGAAGTGGGCCTTCAGCGCGCTGTTGACCTTCTCCTTCATCCGTTCGTGATCGGCGACGTCGGACATCTTGCCAAAGCCGATCGCGGCCTTTCGCAGGTCGGCGGTACCGAGGTTCGAGGTCATGATCAAGATCGTGTTCTTGAAGTCCACGGCGCGTCCCTGGGCGTCGGTGAGACGACCGTCTTCAAGGATCTGCAGCAGCGTATTGAAGACGTCGGGGTGCGCCTTCTCCACCTCGTCGAACAGGACGACCGAGAACGGCTTGCGACGGACGGCTTCGGTCAACTGACCGCCTTCGTCGTAACCGACGTAGCCCGGGGGTGAGCCGACGAGGCGGCTCACCGAGTGCTTCTCCATGTACTCCGACATGTCGAGCTGGATGAGGGCGTCCTCGTCGTCGAAAAGGAACTCGGCGAGGGTCTTCGCCAGCTCGGTCTTACCCACGCCCGTCGGCCCGAGGAAGATGAACGAGCCACCGGGGCGCTTCGGGTCCTTCAGACCGGCACGAGTACGTCGGATCGCGCGGCTGATCGAGATGACGGCCTCGTCTTGGCCGATGATGCGCTTGTGGAGTTCGTCCTCCATGCGCAGAAGTTTCGAGGTCTCCTCTTCGGTCAGTCGGTAGACCGGGATGCCGGTCCACACGGCGAGGACCTCGGCGATGGTGTCCTCGTCGACGAGGTCGAAGACCACGCCACCCGAAGCCTGGATCGTGAGGTCGAGCGCCTCGCGCTTGGACACGAGGTCGCGCTCCTGCTCTTCGAGGGCCTTCGCCTGCTCGAGGGCGCCGCTCGCCATCGCGCTCTCCTTGTCGGCCCGGACCCTCATGATGTCCTCGTCGAACTTTCGCTGCGCCGGCGGTGTGTCCATGCGACGGATGCGCAGGCGGCTCCCGGCCTCGTCGATGAGGTCGATCGCCTTGTCGGGCAGGAATCGGTCCGAGATGTAACGGTCGGCGAGATTCGCCGCAGCGATGAGCGCCTGGTCGGTGATCTTGACGGCGTGGAACTCCTCGTAGACCTCGCGGAGCCCCTTCAAGATGTCGATGGTCATCGCGACCGACGGCTGCTCCACCTTGACCGGCTGGAAGCGACGCTCGAGCGCGGCGTCCTTCTCGATGTGCTTGCGGTATTCGTCGAGGGGCGGGGCACCGATGGTCGGGAGTGCACCGCGGGCCAGCATCGGCTCCAAGATCGACGCGGCGTCGATGGCACCTTCGGCGGCGCCGGCGCCGACGAGGGTGTGAATCTCGTCGATGAACAAGATGATGTCCCCGCGGGTGCGGATCTCCTTCAGCACCTTCTTCAGTCGCTCTTCGAAGTCACCGCGGTAACGGCTGCCCGCGACGAGTGCGCCGAGGTCGAGGGTGTAGAGCTGTTTATCAGCCAGCGTGACCGGCACCTGGTTCGCCACGATCTTTTGAGCGAGACCTTCGACGATCGCGGTCTTGCCTACACCGGGCTCGCCGATCAGGACCGGGTTGTTCTTGGTGCGACGTGAGAGGACCTGCATCACGCGCTCGACTTCCTTCTCGCGTCCCACGAGAGGGTCCAACTTTCCTTCGCGCGCGAATTGGGTGAGGTTGCGACCGAACTGGTCGAGTACGGCCGACCCGCCAGCGCCCTCGGGGTCGCTCTTGGTACCGCCGCTGGCACCCTGGGCGCCCGCCTCTTTGCCCGCCTGGCCCGACATCATCTGGATGACCTGGGTGCGGACCCGCGCCATGTCGGCGCCGAGGTCCGAGAGGACCTGCGCCGCGACACCGTCGCCCTCGCGCACGAGGCCGAGCAGCATGTGCTCGGTCCCGATGTAGGAGTGGCCGAGTTGCAGGGCTTCGCGAAGTGAGAGCTCGAGGACCTTCTTCGCGCGAGGCGTGAAGGGGGGTGATCCCGGCGACGGGTTGGTATTGGCCCCGATGGCCTCCTCCACCTTCTCGCGCACGACGTCAAAGGTGACGCCAAGGGCGTCAAGGGCCTTGGCCGCTACCCCTTCGCCTTCGCGGATGAGACCCAACAGGATGTGCTCGGTGCCAATGAACGCGTGGTTGAGGTCACGTGCTTCTTCCTGCGCGAGCACGAGTACTCGGCGGGCACGGTCAGTAAATCGTTCGAACAAGAGTCATCCTTTGTGCGTCAATAAGTAAAAGTGTACCGGCGGAGTGTTCATCTTGAGCCCCACCCCCGCGACCACCAATAATGGCCAATCGGCCCTCAATTAAGGTGGGAGGGTGAACCCGCTCGAGCGATTACAGCTAGCGACGGTGGAGCGCGACCTCGTGCGGCTCGACACCTTACTCGCCGAATCCGTCATCTTCGGCGACGCGTACCTCGACTCGGTCACCACACACCTCATTTACGCCGGTGGCAAGCGTCTTCGACCCCTCTTGGCGATCGCGTCCGCGACGGGCGGGGCGCGTCCAGCCACCCAGGACGACCTTCTCGGCGGCGTGGCGCTCGAGTTGATGCACCTGGCGTCGCTCTACCACGATGACGTGATGGACGAAGCCGACGTCCGTCGAAACGTCGACAGCGTCAACGCCCGTTACGGCAACCTGATTGCCATCGTCGCCGGCGATTATCTCATGGCTCGCTCCGCGGGCATCGCCGCCGATCTCGGTGTCGAGATCGCCGGACTGCTCGCGCACACCCTCGCGGAACTGACCCGCGGTCAGGTAAGTGAGGTTCGAACGGCCTTCTCGGTCGATCGCACCGAGGACGATTACTTCGCCGCCATCGGAGGCAAGACGGGGACCTTGATGTCGTCGAGCTGCCGCGTCGGCGCTCTGACCTCGCACCTGCCCGACGACGAGAAGGAGGCCCTCACCGAGTTCGGTCTGTGCTTTGGGATGATCTACCAACTCCGCGACGACATCCTTGACATCACCGCGACCGACAACCAGTTGGGCAAGCCGGCCGGCCAGGACCTCGCCGAAGGCATCTATAACCTCCCGACGATCTACGCACTGCGCGACCCGAACGTGGGCGACCAACTCCGTGGCGTCCTCGGGGCACTCCTCGACGACGAGGACCGCGAGCGTGCGCGAAAACTCGTCGTCACGACCGACGGGATCGAACGGACCATCGACGCCGCGCAGACCTACCTGCAGCGAGCGCACTCCGTGCTCGACGTCGTCCCCAACGAGGAGCTGCGACGCGGCTTCTCCGCGCTCATCGAATCGCTGCTCGAGGACCTGCCTAGCTTCTAGTCGCCCAAGGGCTTGAGCGTGGGGAACGCGATCACTTCGCGGATGTTCGACTCGTCCGCGATCAACATCGCCAGCCGGTCGATGCCGAGTCCGAGACCGGCCGTCGGAGGCAGGCCCCACTCGAGCGCCCTGATGTAGTCCTCGTCAATGTGCATCGTCTCGGGTTCACCCGCGGCGGCCAGGCGCGCCTGGTCTTCGAAGCGCAGTCGCTGATCGACCGGGTCAATGAGTTCCGAGAAGCCGTTCGAGAGTTCGCGGCCCACTGCGTAGGACTCGAAGCGCTCGACGAGATCGGGGTCGCTCTGGTGGCGGCGGGCGAGCGGTGAGATCTCGACGGGGAAGTCGGTGACGAAGATCGGATTCCACAGTGCCGCCTCGGCGCTCGCCTCGAAGAGTTCGGCGAGACAACGCCCGGGTCCCCAGGCGGGGTGCACGTCGACCCCGCGCACTTCGAGCATCGACGCCAGCTTCTCTCGCGGCGTGTGTACCGACACCTCCTCGCCCACGGCTTCGCTCGCGAGCTCGGCCATGGTGCGCCGGGGCCACGGCGCGGCGAAGGAGAACGACCGGCCCTGATACTCGACTTCGGTCGTGCCGAGCACGTCCATCGCGACCCCCGCGGTCAACTCCTCGGTGAAGGTCATCATGTCCTCGTAGTTCCAGTACGCGCAGTAGATCTCGAGCATCGTGAACTCGGGGTTGTGGCGGGGGCTGACCCCTTCGTTGCGAAAGACCCGACCGATCTCGAACACGCGCTCGAAGCCGCCAACCACGAGTCGCTTCAACCAGAGTTCGGGCGCGATGCGCAGGAAGAAGTCGCTGTCGAGGGCGTTGTGGTGCGTCGCGAAGGGCCGGGCATCGGACCCCGAGGCGATCGCGTTGAGGATCGGCGTCTCGACCTCAACGAAGCCCTGCGCCCAGCATCGTTCACGCACCGCGCGAGCGACGTCACTTCGCCGCTGCAATGACGTCCGGGTCGCGGGATTGGCCCAGAGGTCGGCTTCACGGTGACGATAGCGAAGGTCGAAGTCCGTGATGCCGGCCCACTTGTCTCCGAAGTTGTGCTGGGCCGTCGCGAGAGTGACCCAGGACTCGACCTTGACCGAGAGCTCGCCGCGCTTCGTGCGCACGACCTCACCACTGACGCCCACCCAGTCGCCCAGGTGAAGCTTCGTGAACTCCTCGAACCCATTGGTCACGCTCGACAGGGCGAACAGCTGAATCTCCCCACTCGAGTCGCGCATCGTCGCGAAGGCCAGTTTGCCTTGGCGTCGAAGGAGCATGAGACGGCCGGCGACGTTGACGTTGTCCCCCGACTCTTCGCCGTCGCCGAGATGGTCGTAGTTCGTCTGCAGCGTCGCAGCGTAAGCGTTGTGCGCGAACGAATATGGCAATGTCACTAAGCGTCTCCCGAATGATTCCTTTCATGAACGATACGCAATCCGTGGAGGGTCAACCATGGTTCGACGTGTTGGACGTGCTTGGTGTGCGGAGCAATGAGTCCGGCGAGTCCCCCCGTCGCGATGACGGTCGCCTCGCCGAGCTCGTCGAGGATCCGTTCCACTACGCCGTCGACCTGCGCGGCGAAGCCGTAGAGGACGCCCGATTGGATCGACTCGACCATCGACTTGCCGATCACCGAGCGGGGCCGAACGAGCTCGACCGATCGCAGCGCCGCGGCGTGCGCGTAGAGCGCGTCGAGCGAGATCGCCACTCCGGGCGCGATGGCGCCACCGAGGTACTCGCCCTTGGCGCTGATCACGTCAAAGACCGTCGCCGTCCCGAGGTCGACGACGATCGAGGCCCCGGGATAGAGGTCGTAGGCACCCACCGCGTCAGCGATCCGGTCGGGACCGACCTCACGCGGGTTGTCGTAGAGGATCGGCATGCCCGACTTCGTGCCCGGCCCGATCACGGTGAAGTCGAGGTCGGAGAACCAGCGATTGGCCATGCGACGAAGTTGGGTGTTGGCCATCGGCGACGACGACGAGATGGCGATCGCGCTGACCGCCGTTCGAAGGTCGAGACCTTCAAGATCGAGCAGTTGGGTCAAGACCATCGCGTGCTCGTCGGGTGTGCGTTCGGCGACCGTCGAGATCCGCCAGTGGAACGCGAGCCCGCGCTCGTCGGTGGCCCGTGCGAATCCCATCGCGTCGGGCGCGCCCGGCGTCTCGGGCCCGAAGAGACCAATGACGGTCTCGGTATTGCCAACGTCCATTGCTAGGAGCATCAGAGTTCCTCTCGTTCCAGGGTGACCGGCCCATTGTCGATGAGTCGAATGCCGTCGACCCGCGCCGCGATCAACGCGCGAGCCACTCCGCTCTCGTCGTCGCGCGAAGGTTCCCGCGTGGTCGCATTGACGACGTCGGCGTAGACCACGTCGATCGACCCGTCGCGAAGCGCTGCGTCAAGGCGTGCGCGCAGTGAGCGCGCACTTCCCGGCGACGAGCCCACGGCAGCGATGGCCCGCGACAGCGCGAGCGCGCGCGATCTACCGTCGCGACTGAGACGTGTGTTACGACTCGAAAGGGCCAACCCGTCGAGGTCGCGCACGATTGGACAGCCCACGACGTCGACATCGAAGGAGAGGTCGCGAACCATCTGTCGCACGATCGCCAACTGCTGGAAATCCTTCTCGCCAAAGTACGCCCGGCACGGTCCCGTGATCGTGAGCAGCTTGGCGACGACACTCGTCACGCCGTCGAAGTGTCCCGGGCGCGTCGCTCCCTCATAACGATCGCCGATGCCGCGAACCGAGACCGTCGTGGCGGTCGCCTCGGGATAGTCGGGCCACATCTCATCGAGCGCCGGCTCGATGAGACAGTCAACGCCGTGCTCGCGGGCCAGCGCGCGGTCTTGGTCGAGGGTGCGCGGATAGCGAGCCAGGTCTTCGACGTCGTTAAACTGTCGCGGATTGACGAAGAGCGTCGCGACCACGACGTCGCCGTGCTCCTTCGCCGTGTCAAAGAGCGCCGCGTGACCCGCGTGGAGTGCCCCCATCGTCGCGACGAGACCGACCCGGTTACCCTGGCGACGCTCCGACTCGCAGAACGCGCGCCACGGCGCGATCGAATCGATCAGTTGCATCAGGCAGGCGTCTGGGAGCGTCGCCGTTCCGAGAGCTCGAAGGCGGCGTTCGCGAGCGCGACGTAGGTGGCGCGCTCGCTCTCCGGGATGGCCGCGAGATGTGCGTCGATTGTCGCCATGTCGCCCCTCGACGCCGGACCGGTGAGTGCGACTTCGGGTCCGAGCACCGCCACGTCGCGCAGCGACTGTTGCGCGAGGGGCATGAAGTCGTCCAGCGAGAGCCCAATTGATTCGGCCAACGTGCGCACCTGGCCCATCAGCGCGACGAGGTGATTCGATGCCACGACCGCGGCCGCGTGATAGGTGGTGCGCTCGGCGTCGCCGAGGGAGATGATCCGCCCTTCGAGCGACTCGGCAACACGCCAGACGAGGTCATCACCGGCGACGCAGTACGTCGCGCCGATGAGGCGCTGTGCGTCGTCGGCGTCGGGCAGCGCCATGAGCGGGTGCAGCGATCCGACGCGACGATGTGGCGCGAGCACATCGAGGGTGCGTGAGCCCGCGACGTGCGTGACGACCAACTCTTCGCTCGGAGTGAGGCGCCGAGCGACGTCGGCGATCGTATCGTCGGGGACACACAGTAGGACCAATTCGAATGAGTCCATCGACCCCAGCTCGTCGTGGTGGAACAACTCGACGTGATGGCCAACTCGACGAAGCGCGAGGAAGAACGACGAACCGGCGTGGCCGGTGCCGACGACTGCAATGTTCATGACTGCTCCTGTCCGTTCCAGCCCCTCTCGGGTGCCGTTCGGTTATCGCAACGACTCGAGTGTACCCAGTGGCGAGACCCTTCCCACGCCGGCGTCCAATTGGGACTGGCTCACCAAGGTCGGCGCCAGTTCGTGGAGGGGAACGAGGACGAAGGATCGCTCATAGAGACGGGGATGGGGCACGAGGATCTGCGGATCCGTGCTCCGCTCGCGACCTACCAACAAGACATCGACGTCGAGGGTGCGCGGGCCCCAGCGGACCTCACGCGTTCGTCCTCGCTCCGCTTCGGCTCGCTGCGCGCGCTCGAGCAGCTCACGTGGCGTGGACCTCGTGTCGAGTTCCATGACCAAGTTCCAGAAGTCGTCCTGTTCCACGCCCCCGACCGGTTCGCTCTGGTAGACGAGCGATAGTCGGTACGGCTCGCCGCGAGCGACGCACTCGACGCCCTTCGCGAGATGCTCGCCGCGATCGCCGATGTTCGAGCCGAAGGAGAGGTACGCGAGGTGCACTAGGCGCGCGCGACGGTGCAGCGCACGCCGACGGACGCGACGTCCTCGACGACGGGTGGGCGGACCTTTCGAACAGCGACCGTGACCGACGAGATCTCCTCGTCGAAGGCGAGGATCTCGTAGGCGACGCGGTACGCCAAGGTCTCGAGCAGCAGGTAGCGGCCTTCGGTGGCGGTGCGACTGGTGAGCGTCAGGACGTCGGCGTAGTTCGTCGTCTCGGCGATGTCATCGTTGATCGCGGCGACTTCGAACGGTCGCTCCATCTCGAGGTCGAAGACGAGCGGTTGGGCACGGGTTCGCTCCTCCGCCAACACGCCCACGATCGCGCTCACGCGAAGGTCGCGCAGTTCGATGACGTCATTCACGCGGTGACCTCGGGCAAGTCGAAGAGTACGGTCCTCCCGTCGGGGCCGATGGAGCGCTTGAAGAGTCGCTCCACGTACGCGATCGCGAGGGGAACGGTCGGGACGCGTTGGCTCCAGACCAGGTAACCGGCGATGACCCCTAACAGTCGGTCCGAGACCTCATCGCTGTGCAACAGGACCATGGTCTTGTTTGACATCGAATTGGCCAGGTCGACGTAACAGGCTTCCAGGACCTCGCGCTGCTGGGGACCGCCGCGAAGGGCGTAATGACTCGCAGTGAGCCCGTGTTCGAAGTACGCACTGAGGTTCTGCATCACGGGAAGGATCGAGATCACTCGTCCGAAGCCCTGGTGTTTCAACCAGAGGAGCTCCTCGTCGCGTCGTACGCGACGGTGCACGGTGGTCGAGCCCCCGGGTCGCTCGGAGACCGCGAGGATCCCCTTGTACACCCAGGTGAAACTCCGCGGTTCTATGCCCGCCGCCCACTTGCCCCTCACGCGACTACCTCCTCGACAGGGCGGGTCAACAGCTCACGTAGCTGAACGGCGACCGCAGCGTCGTGTACTCGTACCATACTGACACCTTGGAGAAGGACCCACGCCTCGGTCGCGATCGAGCCCTCCAAACGCTGGTCCACGTCGAGACCTCCACCGAGTTCGCCGAGGAACCGCTTTCGACTGGTGCCGATCAGCACCCCCGCACCGAACTCGTAGGCGAGCGCCACGAAGTGATCGACGTGCGCGAGCAGCGCGACGTTGTGTTGCGTCGTCTTGCCAAAGCCGATGCCTGGGTCGAGCCACAGCGGCGAGACGCCGGCGGCGCGAGCACGAGTCGCCACGTCGCGTAGGTACGTCACGATCTCGACGACGACGTCCTCGTAGCGCGGATCGTCCTGCATGTCAGGTGCGCGGCCCCGTCGATGCATAGCGACGTAGCCAACGCCCAGCTCACCCGCAACCTCCACCAACGTGCTCGACACGTCATTGACCACGCTCGCGCCCGACGCGATCGCCATTCGGGCGACCGATTCTTTCTGCGTGTCGATCGAGACGGGCCCCAGGGCCGCGAGCGCCTCGATGACCGGAAGCACGCGCGCACTCTCTTCGTCCTCGGACACGTGCGCCGCACCGGGGCGGGTCGACTCGCCACCGACGTCGACGATGTCGCACCCGGCGTCGAAGAGCTCACGCCCTCGCGCGATGGCCGCGTCGTGCGCCAATGTGCGTGAATCAGGGAAGAAGGAGTCCGGCGTGACATTCACGATGCCCATGACCGAGGGACTCAGCGCCACGATGATCGCCGCTGGTGTATGTACTGCAACGCTTCGGCCCGGCTCGCCGCGTCGGTTCGGAATGTTCCTCGCACCGCCGACGTCACCGTCGTCGCGCCGGCCTTCTTGACCCCTCGCATCGACATGCAGAAATGCTCGGCCTCGATGACCACGATCGAACCGCGAGGTCGAAGTTCGCGTTCCATCGCTTCCACGATCTCGGTGGTCATGCGCTCTTGCCCCTGCAGACGACGGGCGAAGCCCTCGACCCGGCGCGCCAGTTTCGACAGCCCGGTGATTCGCCCTTCGGGTCCGGGCAGGTAGGCCACGTGGGCCATCCCCACGAAGGGCACGAGGTGATGCTCGCAGAGCGACGTGAAGGGGATGTCGCGGACCATCACCATCTCGTCGTGACCGGCCTCGAAGGTCACGCGCAGGTGCTCACCGGGATCTGCTTCGAGGCCCTCGAAGAGTTCGACGTACATGTCGGCGACGCGACGCGGCGTCTCGAGGAGTCCTTCGCGATCTGGATCCTCACCTATGGCTTCGAGCAGTTCGTACACGAGTGCGCGAACCCGCTCGTGATCGACCACGCTTAGGCCTCGCCGGTGAAGGTGTAGATCGCGTCGAGGTTACGGTCCCGAGGGTTCACGTCGAGGCCGTAGCCCACGAGGAAGTCGGCCGGGGTGGTGAGGCGGACGGT
>VFSW01015942.1_pt1 | contig 10293 bp, 5 predicted proteins | sample 5358111 | NCBI WGS metagenome assembly VFSW01 (sample SAMN11554181, study PRJNA540505) | mine drainage metagenome | isolation source: sediment from site ElyBrook_90M | place: USA: Ely Copper Mine, Vershire, VT | collected 2017
GCCAATGGGCAGTTCGAAAAGGCCATGGCCGACTACGACGAAGCCATCCGGCTGAATCCGCTTTACGAAGTTCCCTACCACGACCGTGGGCTCGCGTGGAAAACCAAGGGAGAGCTCGGCCGGGCGATCGCCGACTTCAGCGAAGCCATTCGGCTAGATCCGAAGCTGGCCTTTGCCTACCACAACCGCGCGCTGGCCTGGCACGCGAAATACGATGCCGCTCGGGCGCTGGCCGATTATGACCAGGCGATCGCTCTCGATCCGAACTACACGGCGGCCCACGCCAATCGCGGCTGCCTGTGGCACGGCAAGGGCGATTACGGTTCGGCGCTGGCCGCCTTCCACCACGCTCTCCGCCTCGATCCGAAGCTATGTCCCGCCTACAACAACCGCGCCTGGTTGCGCGCGACGTGCCCACTCGAAAAGTACCGCGACGCGGCAAAGGCCATCGACGATGCCACGACGGCTTGCGAGCTCAGCGCTTGGAAGGTCTGCTGGACGCTCGGCACGCTGGCTGCGGCGTACGCCCTGGCGGGCGAGTTCGACCAGGCCGTCCACTGGCAGTTCAAGGCCATCGAGCTGGCGCCGGAGTCGGAAAAGGAGAACTTCCGAGCCCGGTTGCGCCTCTATCAAGAACACAAACCGTACCGCGACGAGCCGAGGTCGTGGCCGGCCGAAAAGGGAGTGGTGTCGCGGACGAATGAAGATCGCCGTGCCTGGAATTCCGCCGCCGCACAGCGAACCGACGCGACCGCCGAGCAGCAGGGCGATCATCGCCCGCCGCCCAACGCTCGGGATGGGTTCATGATGATCGACTTGGGCGCGAGCCCGCTTGGGGCGACGAGCGCCGCACCCGGGGCGGAGGCGAGCCACCATCGCGCGCTGGCGAGTTGGGAGATATCAATTCCGTGGAGTTGGCCGTGGTTCATCGAGCGGCTGTTTCGGAAACGTCGTCGCCCCACGGCCACGCCGGCGGTTGGCGCGATCGCCGCGGCTCAAGGCTCAACCGAGGTGCATGCCGTTCAGCCTGCGCCGCACCGCGGTCGTGGCCTTTTGAAATGCGCTTCCTGTGGAAAGAAGCATCTACACGGTTTCTCCTTTTGCCAGCGCTGCGGGGCGCCGCTAGAGCAACACGACGACGATTCCGAGGAAAGCCATGGATTGGCGGGTACCGCCGAGCATCCAAGCACCGTTGCCGTGGACCTCGACGACACCTTGCTGGCATTGGTTGACGAGGGCCAAACCGAAGAAGCGATCCGGCTTTATCAACAAGCGACCGGCGCCGATTGGGTTCATGCCGAGCGGGCCATCGAAAAGCTCCGCAAGCAACTGACGCCGGCGGAATCCGGCCAGCGGGAGCAGAATGCCGGCGAGCCGGCAACCAGTGCCCGATCGATTGGCTGCGGAGGTGTCGCGGTGTTGGTGGCTGTCGGTCTAGCGCTTTCCGCGGGTTACACCGAAAATGCCGTTCAAGGGACTGGATTTCCTCTCGCGAAGTCGATAAACTCCTGTACAGTGACCGTCGAAGCCAGGCACCTACTTGATGACGCAAACGATCGAGACCGAATCGCTGACAGCCTTCGCCGCCCGGCAACAACGGGCGTTCGAATGCGCCACGACCCCCGCCAGACGCAAGCAGGCCGGTCATTTCGGGACCCCAGCGGCGATCGCTGAGTTCATGGCTCGACTGCCGTCGCGAATGCCGGCGGGAACCGTCCGAATTCTCGACCCTGGGGCTGGTGTGGGCATCCTGTCGGCGGCTGTCTGCCAGCGGGTACTGTCGCTCCCTGGCCGCCGAGACTTGGAGATCGACGCTTGGGAAAACGACGAACACCTGGCTCCCTTCCTGCGGCGGACATTGGAGCATTGCCGCGCTGCTCTGGAAGCGCACGGTCACCAGATCAAGTACACGATCCATCGGAAAGACTTCATCCTTGACAATGCTTTGGGGGCCAAGAGCCTCTTTGACGGTGTTGGCGGGAAATCGAGCTACGATGTTGCCATCATGAATCCTCCGTATTTCAAGCTTCGAAAAGACTCCGACCACGCTCCGCTGCGGTTTCGCGACCTGGGGCTGCAGATCTCAACCGGCCCCGTCGTCACGTTTCGGGCCACGGAACACCTGCTGCGCGAGCGCGCATCGCGTGAAAAGTCGGCGCCACTGTTGATGATGCACAACATCCGTCCGTTCGCGACGGTATTTCCCGATAAGCCGAACGGTAAGCCCGGCCATTTCCGAGTCTGCGAGGCGTCCCGGTCGTTATTGTTGCCTGCCAGACGTTACGTGCTGCTCAAACGGTTCACGGCCAAAGAAGAGCGGCGGCGACTGGTGGCGGGTGTGTTAGAGCGATCCGACAGTTACGCTCCTTTTGTCGCGCTCGAAAACCATGTCAATTACGTTTACAAGGCCTCGGGCGAATTGTCCCGTGACGAAGCGTTCGGTCTGGCGGCGTTGTTCAATTCCGCGTTGCTCGATCGCTACTTTCGCGCAATCAGCGGCAGCACGCAGGTCAATGCAACCGAAATCCGTACGTTGCCACTGCCCGGTTGGCCCGAGATCTCCGAAATTGGCCGGCGCGTTTCGGTGGCGGGCTGCCCTGATTTGAAGCACATCGAACAGGCAATTGCCCATGCACTGTGCCTGCCGGTGGACTTGAACTCTTATCTCGCGGGATGCTGATGGGCAAGCTCGTGGAAGCCAAAGAAATCCTGGCCGCGGTAGGAATGCCTGTGAAACAACAGGGCGAGCGTTCGTGCCTCACGTTGCTCGCGCTCGCTGCGCTTCAGGAGGAGAGCCCTTGGGCGGAAACGCAATCGCCCTTGTTGCGGATCGTCGACATCATGGCCTGGATGCGGCAACACTACGGCCGCGACTATGCGCCTAATTCGCGTGAGACGGTGCGTGAGGGCCATTCGCCAGATTAGGAGAAGCAAAGATGGCACGACGAAAACGAAAGAGAGTGAGGGGACGCGTCGGTTTGCCCAATGTTTGTATCGCGCTGGCTTGGTACGACGCGCTTCAATACGCCAAGCTACGGCAAGTCGCCGACGATTTGGAGGATCTCGACGAGAGCTTCGAAGCCTGGAAACGTGGTGCCGAACGCTCCATGCGCGAATTGATGAACAGCGGGTTGACGATTCGGCGTGTGCCAATCGACGTCGACGCACTCGTGGCGTGGTGCCGAAAGCAGGGCAAACCGAACGTCAGTGCATCGCGCGCCGAGTTCACGACTGAGATCCTGATGAACGAATCAAAGGCCCCACCGTCCAGTTGATCGAACCAGCCTCTCACGCGAGCACGGCGCGCACGACCTCGCCGTGTACGTCGGTTAGCCGATAGTCGCGGCCCTGGAAACGGTACGACAGCAGCGTGTGGTCGAAGCCCAAGAGGTGCATGATCGTGGCTTGCAGGTCGTGGACGTGGACCTTGTCGCGGGCGATCGAAAAGCCCAACTCGTCCGATTCGCCGTGCGTGTAGCCCCCCTTGATGCCGCCGCCCGCCAGCCACATCGAATAACAATCGGGAAAATGGTCGCGGCCCAAGGTGCTTCCGCCCGCCGTGCGCCCCTCGCGGAAGGGCGTGCGGCCGAATTCGCCGCCGCAGATGATCAGCGTCTCGTCCAGGAGCCCGCGCTGCTTGAGGTCCTTGATCAGCGCTGAAACCGGCTTGTCCATCGTGGCGCACTTTTTCGTGAGCCCGTCGCGAATGTCCTCGCCCGGCCCCGTGCCGTGGAAATCCCAGCCCCAGTCGAAGAGTTGCACGAACCGCACCCCTTGCTCGACGAGCCGCCGGGCCAGGAGGCAGTTGTTGGCGAAGCTCGCCGCGCCGGGCTGGGCCCCGTAGGCCGTCAATGTGTCGGCCGACTCGCGCGACATGTCCATGACCTCGGGCACCGCCGTCTGCATGCGAAACGCCAACTCGTATTGGGCGATGCGCGTCAGGGTTTCGGGGTGGCCCAGCTCGCGGGCCTGAATCTCGTTCAGGTCGCGCAGCGCATCGAGCGTTTCACGGCGCGATTCGCGGTTCATGCCCGGCGGGTCCGATGCGTAGAGCACCGGGTCGCCCTTGGAGCGGCATTGCACGCCCTGGTAAACGGAGGGCAGAAAGCCGCTGCCGAAGGAATTGTTGCCGCCGTTGGGCTGCACACCGCTGGAGATCAGCACCACGAAGCCCGGCAGGTTCTCGTTTTCCGACCCCAAGCCATAGGTGGCCCAGGCGCCCATCGAGGGCCGGCCGGAGCGCGGAGAACCGGTGTAGAGCAGCAGTTCGGCCGGGGCGTGGTTGAACTGGTCGGTGGTCATCGAGCGGATGACGCACATCTCGTCGGCCACCTCGTGCAAGTGCGGGATTGCGTCGGAGAGCCACACGCCCCCTTCGCCGTGCGGGGCGAACGTGCGTGGCGTGCCCAGCAGCTTGGGCGTGCCGGAGGTGAAAGCGAACCGCTTTCCCTTGAGAAACGTCTCGGGGCAAAGCTCGCCATTGAGCTTGACCAGTTCGGGCTTGTAGTCGTACAGGTCCAAGTGGGGCGGCGAGCCGGTCAGGTGCAGGTAGATGACGCGCTTGGCCTTGGGAGCGAAGTGCGGTGGTTTCGGCGCCAACGGGTTGACCGCGGCCGTTGTCGCGGCGGGCAAATCGCGGGCCAGGAGCGATCCCAGGGCCAAAGCGCCCAGCCCGGTCTGGCAATCCTTGAGGAAGGGCCTGCGGGTCTGGTGCAGGAGCGATTGCGGATTGCGGATCGCGGATTGCGAAATAGGGAATGCCATAAGCGAGGGTCTCTCTTAACGGCGGCCACCACCACCACATTGTTGAGCTGGTTCCGTCCTCAAGGCAGTATACCAGCAACGACGGGCATTTTCACGGGTTCGAGGGTTAACGTTAACCTGATGGCAAAATCGGGCAAGCGCGATTCTAAATCGCGCACTGCGCGATTAAAACGCGCCTGCGCGATTTTGAATCGCGAATGGGCGCGATTACGGGACGACATAGCCGGTCGCTCGTCCCTTCCCCTCTGGTTTTAGCTTCTTCTCCGACGCCAACTTCTGGAGTATTCGCCTTGCCTGATCGTCGTTGATCCCGCACAGCGCGACAACATCTTTGCGCGCGATTCGCTGATGTGCCTGAACGTACTTGAGGACCATTTGTTCCTGCTGAATCGGATCGAATCCAGCTTGGCGGACATAACCGGCCGGTTGCCCCAAGTCCTTGTAAACCCGCGGGCTGAGTATATACGTCCGCCCCTTTTTGACCCCGTGAGCTTGTACCAGTCCCGCCTCCACCAGTCGTTCCAGCACTTGTCGAGCGTTGTCGTCGTCACGTTGAATCTGCCGCGCCAATCGCGTCGTGTCTATGCGGCGTTCTTGACGGAGCAAGACCAAGGCGATGAGAGAATCGACGGGCAGGGGGCTGGACAGACGTTTTTCCTCCGCGATGACGGTCCGCAAAAGGTCCAAGTCGGCCGCACCGCCGGGGAGTAGAACGGTTACCGTGTCGGAGTTGCTCTGGCTGTAATTTGGAGCAGACCGGCCGTAACGAAGTAGTCCTTGATAAATAAGGTCGATACCACGGCCGGTGCGCTCGGCCAGTCCTACTCGCTTGATGGCGTCGGCCAAGAGCGGACTTCGGGGACGCGGCGCGACGACCAGTAAATTGTCGAGGGTGCCTCCCTCGACAAAGCCGCCGGGGTTACTGATCGTGATGCCGTCGGATGTCCATTGCACGTGAATTGCCCCCAAACGCGTATAATCGCGGTGAACCAGCGCATTGACGAACGCCTCGCGAAAAGCCCGGCGGTCGAAATTGGGGATTGACACCCGGAAAAGATCGAGCTCGATTTCATTTTCGACGACTCGCGCCGCGAAATGCTCTTCCACGCGCTCAAATGTTTTGAGAAGCGGGGCGCGACAAAAATCGTTGACGCGCACGTCGGTTCCTTCGAGTACCTGGAAGGCGACTTCATGCGTCGGAATGTGCCGGCGCAAAGAGGGCTCTCGTCCGACGAGCAGCAATCCAGCGACCGTCGGCACCTGGCGGCCGTTGTCGGCCGCGACCAAACCCAAGGCGCCGTCGAGTTCCTCGTCCCTAAGCCCAAGGAGCGACGCGTCGCCATGGTAACGGGCCACGAATTGCCGCAGCCGGTCACGTTCCAACGGAGCGAAGTCATCCAGCGAAGCGCCCGCAATTGGCAGCGCCGAGAAATCGACCAGTCCCAGGTCCGATTGGCGCCGGGCAAACTCGTGTGGGTAAAACGGAATGCATTCCGGAAGGCCATCGGCCTTAATGCGGCGCCGCTGGAGCAATCCTTCGGAAGTGGCGACCAGTTGGCGCGACTTCGGGACTAGGACCTTCGCCACTCTCTGGCCATCGACATTGAGTGCCTCGACGCGCACGGAAAGCGGCGGGGTCGTTGAATTCGCAATCAGGGCCGCCAAGCTCGTGATGTTCTGGTGGACCGCGTGCAGCCCGGAAGCTGTTCCGTCATCCTCCACACCGATGTAAATCTCGCCGCCTTCGGTATTGGCCATGCAGACCGCCGCGGTCACCAGGTCGCGATCGGGGAGCCGACTGCGGTCGCTCTTGAACTCGACCGTCAGGCTCTCGCGCTGGGGAATCAACCTCGCCATCTCACGGCCTTTCTCGACATCACAGCCCCTCGACCATTTGCTTTACCTTCTGCTTCTGGACCACTGGATCTTCCTTCTGAATGTACTCGACCGCGGAAAGATCATCCCCGCGCTTCCGGTTCTGACGTGGCTCCAATGCTTCGATCAAGATCGCCTCAACTTACCTTTTCATCATCGTCTCGTCCAAATTCAACAACACGTTCCCCACCACTGTCCAGGCCGCCAACTCGGCAAGGTTCATTTCCGCCGGCGCCTCACCCAGAGGCTCGGTCGCCAATCGTTTGGCCTCGTCGGGAGTTTGAGCGAGGCGAGCCAGGCTGCGCTCGTACAGTTGCACCAGCCGGGCCAGCTCGTCGTCGCGCGGAGGCCGCGCCAGGCACACCCGGAAAGCGTACCGCGCTCGGTCGGCCGCCGTCGAACCGCCAGCCGTAACGGCCCGGCGGGCCAGCGCTTGGGCCGCCTCGACGAACACCGGGTCGTTCAGCGTGACCAGCGCTTGCAGCGGCGTGTTCGTGCGTGCCCGCCGCACCGTGCAGACTTCGCGATTGGGCGCGTCGAAGGTGGCCATCGAGGGGTAGGGGTTCGAGCGCCGCCACATCGTGTAGAGTGCGCGGCGGTATCGGTCTTCGCCGTCGCTGGTCTGCCAGTCGATGCCGCCGCCGAACGCGGCGTTGACCCCCATCGACGGCTGCCGTGGCTTGACGGACGGTCCGTACATCCTCGCGCTCAACAAGCCGCCGGCAAACAGCGCCTGGTCGCGGACCATCTCGGCCGAGAGCCGCACGCGCGGTCCGCGGGCCAGCAGCCGGTTGTCTGGGTCGCGCTGGTCCAATTCCGGCGTGACCCGCGACGACTGGCGATAAGTGGCCGATGTGACCAGCAGCCTCACGAAGGCCTTCATGTCCCAATGCGAACGCAACAGCTCGGTCGCCAGCCAATCGAGCAGCTCGGGATGGAACGGCATTTCGCCCTGCGCGCCGAATTCCTCGCTGGTGGCGACGATGCCGGTGCCGAACAATTGCTCCCAGTAACGGTTGGCGATTACGCGCGGCGTGAGCGGGTTGTTGTCGTCGACCAGCCAGCGGGCCAGCGTCAGGCGATTGAGCGGCACGCCCTCCGGCAGCGGCGGCAGCGCGGGCGGAGTCCCTTCGCTCACTTCAGCGCCCAGGTCGAGGAAGTTGCCGCGGTGCTGGACGCGCGTCGCGCGGCGCTGCCCCTCGGCGAGCTCGCGCAGGATCGGCACGGTGACAGGCTTCAGCTCGGCCAGTTGCTTCGTCAGCTCGGCGGCCTGGCGCCGCGCCGGCTCCAGCTCCGGCGCCAGCGACAAGTAGTACACCGAGACCAGTTCGGCCTGCGCCGCCGCGCGCTGGCCGGCGGGCACTCGCAGCGCTTCGAGCACCAGGGGCGGCGTGCGGGCCAGCTCGGCCGCCCGCGGATCGAAAGCAAGCGAAAGCCGGAATCGCCCCAGCGTGTGGTTGGCAAACTGAGAGGCGTGCGCGAGCGTCACACGGAGCGTCGCACCGGGCTTGAGCTCGGTGCCGCTCTTGGCCACCAAGGTCAGCGAGTGCGGCAAGCCCGTCGCGCCGCCGATCGCCCAGCCTTTTTGCTTCGGATCGGGGTTGACGAGCACTTGCATCGGATCGAAGCCGGCTTGCGTGTAATCGGCCACGGCCAGGTTCAGCTCGACCTTGCGCGCACCGTTCGTCGCAAACTCCGCGCTGGGTTTTGGGGCGGCGGCGACGGTCTGTTGCCAAACCGGCTCGCGAAGCTCGTCGAGCACCAGCAGACGAAAGTTGCTCAGCCGCTCCTCAGTGGTGGGGTCGGTGCGGTTGAAGACGACGATCCGGTCGATCGGTTGAGCGGACTTAAGATCGACTTCCCACCAGGGGTTCTCCGAAGGGGCGGTGTGCGTGGTCGACTTGGCTTCGACGTAACGCCCGTCGGTGTTGCCGTCGATGGCCAGATTCGCCGCTCCGTCGAAGGCCGTGCTGCTTTGCGATGCTTCGCCGCGGGAGGCCACATTTTCGCCGCCGTGGAACACCTGCACCTCGGCCAGCGAAAGAATCTTCTCCGTGCCCGGCAATTCGATCCTCACGTACCGCCCCGCGGGAGTCCCGCCGGCGGGCGGCGTGACCATGGCGTCGACTCCGGTGAGCACGAAATTGCCATCGGCATGGCCAGGCCCTTTGGCCGCCAGCGCCTCGTCGGGAAGGGCCTCGAGCCTCAGTGCCCATAATGTGGCAGGCGCACTGCTTGTGCCGTCCGCCGGGGTGTCCGTCAACGTAGCAGGCACACTCCGTGTGCCGTCCGCCAGCATTTCCGCCGTCAAGGGTACCTCAACCGTGTAGGTATCGTTGACCGCACCGGCCGCGACGCGCACATCGCCGTCGCCGGCCAACGTCACGGCGGTGCCCGCTTGCGATACGACGGCGGCCGGCACCAGCGGCAGCCACTTCAAGTCGAGAGGGAAGCTCCGCTCCCAGCGCTCCTGAGAGGCCCGCAACTCATCGGTGGGAGTGCGCAGCGTTCGTTCCAACGAGGCCAGTTGTTCCTGCCAGGCCGACCGCTGGCGCTGTTGCTCGCCAGTATAGACGGGTAGCAGGGGCGATTCATCTCCCCGATCGGCGTCCTCGGTATTGTTGAAGAAGGCGAAGAAGCGGAAGAAGTCTTGCTGCGTGATTGGGTCGTACTTGTGGTCGTGGCACTGAGCGCAGGCCACGGTGGTGCCCATCCAAACGGCCAGGGTCGTATTGACCCGGTCGACGACGGCCACGTTGCGGAACTCTTCGTCGTTGGTGCCGCCTTCGTTGTTGGTGAGCGTGTTGCGGTGAAAGGCCGTGGCGATGAGCTGGTCTTCAGTTGCGTTGGGCAACAGGTCGCCCGCCAGTTGCTCGACAGTGAACTGATCGAAGGGCTTGTTCGCGTTCAGCGAGCGGATCACGTAGTCGCGATAAAGCCAGATTGTGCGCAGCGGATCGTCGGCGTAGCCGGCCGAATCGGCATAGCGGGCCAGGTCGAGCCACATGCGCGCCCAGTGCTCGCCGTAGGCCGGTTTCTCCAACAGCCGTTCGACCAGTTTTTCGTAGGCTCGCGGATCGGTGTCGGAAACGAAGTCGTCGGCCTCTTCGATGGTGGGCGGCAAGCCGGTCAGATCCAGCGACACGCGGCGCGCCAGCGCGTACCGCTCGGCCTCGGGCGACGGCTGCAACCCTTCGCGCCGCAGTCGGCCGAGGATGAAACGGTCGATTTCGTTGCGCGGCCAGGGGTCGTCTTGCGCCTCAGGCGGCATGGGCCGCACGGGCTTCGCGTACGACCAATGCCCTGCATACTTCGCCCCCTCGCGAATCCAGGCCATGAGCAACGCGATCTCGCGTGGGCTCAGCTTCTTGCCGGTCGAGGGGGGCGGCATCGCGCCATCGGGATCGGTCGAGGTGACGCGGGCGATCAATTCGCTCATTTCCGGCTGGCCTGGCACGACGGCGGCATAGCCTCCCAGGTCGGCCGTCGCCCCCTCGGCAAGATCGAGCCGCAAGCCATCGGTCCCTCCTTTGCGCGCCGCCGGGTCCGGCCCATGGCACTTGAAACACGTATTCGAAAGGATCGGTTTGATGTCGCGGTTGAAGTCGACCGTGCTTTTGCCCGCCGGCTCGGCGGCGAGGCACGGGCTGGAAA
>VFSW01015943.1_pt1 | contig 10292 bp, 10 predicted proteins | sample 5358111 | NCBI WGS metagenome assembly VFSW01 (sample SAMN11554181, study PRJNA540505) | mine drainage metagenome | isolation source: sediment from site ElyBrook_90M | place: USA: Ely Copper Mine, Vershire, VT | collected 2017
ATATTATAAAGTATATGCTTCGAAATATATGTGGTAATGCAATGAAAGGAAAAGTAAAAATGGTAAATGCGCAGCGTGGATTCGGGTTCATAACCGGAGATGACGGGAAAGACACTTATTTCCACAGCTCTGCAGTTGAAGGCGGAGTGCAGCTTGCAGTAGGCGATGCCGTAGAGTACGAGGTCGAAGAAGGAGACCGCGGAACGCGTGCAAAGAACGTAAAGAAGATATAAGCGCATTCATATGCGCATTCTGATTGGATAGGATTAGGCATACCGCTGCGGCTATGAATTCCTCTCAGCTGCTGCAGCGAGCTTCTTCTTTACGTGCTTCAGTGCCGAGAACATGTCCCTGTCCAGCTCCTCGAGCCTCATGCGTATGTACTTTGACTGGCCCATCATGCCGGGTATGACCTTGTAGTCAAGTGCGTTCACCCTCCTCTTGGTCTTGTCTATCTCCAGCACGAGCCTCTTGAGCCCCTGCTCCCTCTGCGCCACGTCGATTATTGAGTTAGTGGCTCGCGTGAACGAGTCGTTCATGTCGTCAACCGCAAGGCTTCCAGGCAGCAGCTGGTACGCCATGCCCGGCTTTGCCTGAGCCCTGTTTATTTCTGGAATTCTTACGCCCATGATGTTCTTTATCCTTATCCTGACAGGCTCTGCCTCCTTCATGTGCAGGGCTACGTCCTCCAGCTCGAAGTTCCCGACGTATGTCGAGGCCACTGTGACTGATTTGTAGGACTGCTGTATGAGCGCATTCAGCGCCGACCTGGACTCCTTCGACTGCTTTAGGAGCCTGAGGAACTCTATCACAAGCACCTCCCTCTTCCTCTTTAGTATGCCGTGGCCCTTCTTTGCCACGACTATCCTCTTCTTGAGGTTTATCAGGTTCATCCTTGTAGGGCTTATATTGGCCATTATTTTGCCTGCTTGTTCCTCTTGTAGTATTTGTCCACGTACTCCTTCTTTATCCTTGAATAGAGCTCGCCTTCAGGTATCTGCGAAAGCAGCTCCCACCCGATCTCCAGCGTCTCCTCTATCGTCCTGCGTTCATACAGTCCCTGCGCAAGGAACTTCCTCTCGAAATCGTCGCCGAACTTGAGATACCTCTTGTCGCTCTCGCTCAGCGCCTCTGCGCCGACTATCGCGCTCAGGCTCTTTGCTTCCTGGGCCTTGGCATATACGCCGTACAACGCGTCAGCGACGCCCTTATGATCCTCCCTTGTCTTTCCGGCGCCTATCCCATTGTTCATTAATCTTGACAGCGATCCTATCGGCTGTATTCCCGGATATATGCCCTTGTTCACCAGCCCTCGGTCAAGGAATATCTGCCCTTCTGTTATGTAGCCCGTAAGGTCTGGAATTGGATGGGTCACGTCGTCGCTGGGCATTGTCACTATGTCAAGCTGCGTTATGCTTCCCTTCTTTCCCTTGATTATTCCGGCGCGCTCGTAGAGGCTTGCGAGGTCTGTATACATATATCCTGGATATCCCCTTCTTCCGGGCACCTCCTCCCTGGCGCTTGAGAGCTCCCTCAGCGATTCGCAGTAGTTTGTCATGTCGTCGAGTATCACCAGCACGTGCATCCCCTTGTCGTATGCAAGGTATTCCGCCGTGGTAAGCGCCAGCCTTGGGGTGAGTATCCTCTCTATGCTCGGGTCGTCGGCAAGGTTGATGAATGCCGCAGTGTTCTTCAGCGCGCCTGTCTTCTTGAACTCGTCGAAGAAGTACCTGTAGTCGTCATACGTTATGCCTATGCCTGCGAATATGACCGCAAAGCTCTCGTTCGATCCCTTTACCGCAGCCTGCCTGGTTATCTGCGCTGCGAGCTGGTTGTGCGGCAGACCAGACGACGAGAATATCGGGAGCTTCTGCCCCCTTACAAGTGTGTCCAGCCCGTCGATTGCTGATATGCCGGTCTCTATGAAATCGCTCGGGTATAATCTTGCAACTGGATTTATCGGGAAGCCGTTTATGTCCCGCCTCTCATCATATGGAACCTGCGCTCCGCCGTCCCTAGGCCTTCCCTGTCCGTCGAATACCCTTCCCAGCACTCCCTCGCTTACGCCTGCCATGAATGTCTCGCCTAGGAAGCTGACAGAAGTGTTGTCCACGTTTATGCCGTTTGTAGGTCCGAATACCTGGACGACTGCATGCTTGTCGCTCGTGTCAAGCACCTGGCCGAGCCTCTCTTCGCCGTTCTGCAGCTTTATCTTCACTATCTCGTTGTACTGCGCGTTCCTTACCTTTCCAACCACTATCAAAGGCCCTGCAACGCTCTCTATCGTCTTATATTCTATCTCGAGTTTCATACAATCACTTGCTTCTTGCCTCCTCGGCCTTCTCCTCCTTGATCAGGCCGTTGAACTGCGAATCTATCTCAGACTTTATCCTGTGCTCCTCCTTCTCCATGTCGGACTCCTTTACCCGCTTCATGGTTGCGATCTCCTCCCTTACCTTGAGCTTCAGTATGCTGTCCAGCTTTACGTCCTTCTTGACCGCCTCTTCTGCCCTCTTGTTGAAGTGTATGATGACCGACAGCATGGCCTTCTGCTTATTGAGGCTCGAGTATGCATCGATGTCATCAAACGCGCTCTGCCTTAGGAAGTCCTCTCTTATCATCCTTCCAACTTCAAGCGCAACCCTCTCCGAGTCAGGAAGCGCCTCTGCCCCTACGAGCTGCACTATGTCCTTGAGCTCCGCCTCCTTCTGGAGTATCCTCTTGACTTCGTCCCTGTCGCTGACAAACTGCTCACCGAGATTTTTTACATACCACGGCTGCAGGTCGTTCAGGTAAAGGGAATAGCTTGTGAGCCAGTTTATCGACGGGAAGTGCCTTGAATTAGCAAGCGACGCGTCAAGCGACCAGAAGGTCTTTACAACCCTGAGCGTGCCCTGCGATACCGGCTCCGAGAGATCGCCGCCAGGAGGCGAGACAGCGCCCACAAGCGTTATCGACCCTATCTTGCCTGACAGCGACTCTATCTTTCCGCCGCGCTCATAATACTCTGCAAGGCGTTTCGGCAGATATGCCGGATATCCCTCCTCCCCAGGCATCTCCTCAAGACGCGCGGATATCTCCCTCATTGCCTCTGCCCATCTTGATGTCGAATCTGCAAGAAGTGTCACGCTGTATCCCATGTCCCTGAAGTACTCCGCGATTGTTATGCCGGTATAGATGCTCGCCTCCCTTGCTGCCACGGGCATGTTGCTCGTGTTTGCTATAAGCACGGTCCTTTCCATAAGCGGCTTGCCTGTCTTCGGATCCTTGATCTCCGGGAATTCCACAAGCACCTCTGTCATCTCATTGCCTCGTTCCCCGCATCCGACCACAACGACGATATCGCTGTCCGCATACTTTGCGATGCTGTGGGATGCCACTGTCTTGCCTGCGCCGAACGGGCCAGGTATTGCGGCAGTGCCGCCCTTTGCAACAGGAAATAGCCCGTCTATCACCCTCATGCCTGTGGTAAGCGGTTCGTCTGACCTGAACTTCCTCTTGAACGGCTGCGGCTTTCTCACTGATCTTCTTTGGAGGAGAGTGAGGACTGCCTTCTCCTTTCCCTTCTCTACTGTAGCTATCTTATCCTCCACCCTGAACGTGCCCCCCTTAAGCCCGCTTATCTTTCCCTCTACCCCTGCCGGCACCATGATGTAGTGCTTTATCAGGTCTGTCTCCTGCACGTATCCGAGAATCTCGCCCTCATGCACTGTGCTCCCGTCCTTTATTTTGGTATCTGGGATGAATTTCCACTTCTTGTTCCTGTCTATTGAATTTGCGATTATTCCCTTTCCTATGAACGCGCCGCTCTTTGCCTTTATCACGTCAAGCGGCCTCTGTATTCCGTCGTATATGTTGCTGAGAAGTCCCGGGGCAAGCTCTACAGACAGCGGTGCGTTTGTTGATTCAACCTTCTCGCCAGGCTTCAGCCCCGTAGTGTCCTCGTATACCTGTATCACCGCCTTCTCGCCCCTGAGCTGGATTATCTCGCCTATGAGCAGTGCTGTCCCTACCTTCACCACGTCGTACATCTTTGCGCCGAGCATGCCGTTTGCAACGACAAGCGGCCCGGATATTCTCTCAATATTTCCCATATAATCACGTTAAGCGTCAAACATTCCTCGTTATGTCTATTCCTATCGCCCTCATTATCAGCGCCCTGAGCGTGTCCTCCTCCTGCAGCTGCTCGTTGAGCTCCGGCACCTCCATTATCAGGGGGAGCAGGCTAGCTGATATTGCGTCGCCAAGCCTCCTGTCCTTTATCATCCTCCTTGTGGAGGTGGTCATTATTATTATGCCTATGTCGTCACGTGCGGTCAGCTCCCTGAGCCTTGCCTCAGCCTGCTCTGTGTCCCCGACTGTGTACGACTCCGTTATCCCTGCCATCTTGAAACCGAGGTTCAGCAGGTTGTTGCCAACGTATGCTATCTTGTACTGCTTCTCTACTCGCTCTTCCATGTTATCAGCCTCGATGCCTCCTCCTTGCCAAGCCCGTACAGCTTGCTGTTTATCAGTATCCTGAGCGTGAATATCTCTATCTCCTTCATGTATGCGTATGCGAGTATTGCGCTGAAGGAGAGTATGCTGTGCTTGAGCAGCTTCATGCTGCTCTCGAATATGGAGTTCCTCAGGCCTATCTCGAACGTCAGCATCTGGGGGTTCTTCTCGCTCTTGAACAGCTCCGCAGGCGCCTTCAGGTCGTATGCCTTTATCTGCGCAGCCATCGACGGTACGTCCTTTGACCCGTTGTATGTCTGCTCAAGCTCTGCCATTGTCATGCCGCCGCTCTCCACCATAGACCCGCTTATCTCTGTGAACTTCATGCCTGCCCTCTTCGCCTTCAGCATCAGCAGTATGTTCTTCATGTCTATGTCCATCTTTATTATCCTGGCAGAGCTGTTGTCTATCGTCCTCAGGCCAAGTATGACCCCGCCAAGCTCCTTGTAGTAGTATTTGTCTATGTCTGAGACGGCATCTATTGCGCTCTTTGTCTTCTTGTATGTCTCCAGCGCCTCTGCAAGTATGTTCCTGTACGGCGAGTTTATCATGCTCTTGTTTAGCATGCCCTCTATCGACTCCTCGCGCATCAGGTCCCTTATGAATGCCGAATCATACCTCCCGTAGTCTATCAGGTACCTTGCAATAGAGTCGAAGGATGCGCCCCTGTCCTTTGCGCCTATTGCTATCTTTATGTTGTACAGATTCCATTTTCCTGCTATTGCCCTCATCTGCTTCTTCTCCGTGGACGGGGAAATCTGCACGAGCTTTGCAACGTTCTTCGCCAGGTTCTTGCTCAGCGCAAAGTCTATCAGCTCTCCCTTTATCTCCAGCCCCCCGAACTCCTCCAGCTCTGACTTGTAGTCGCCCTGGAAGAGTATCGACACTATGGTGTCTATGTCCTTTGCATTGACTATCTCCTGCATTGTCTTCTTGCCCATGAGCCTGGACTCCATTGCCTTGACCCTTGCGCTGGAATAGCCGAAATGCCTAGCTGCAGCAGAACCCGCTATCAAAGTATCATCTCTTTTTCCTGTCCTTGGCCTTCCCGGCCCCGTCAGCAGGTCTGGTGCTGCGAGTTGCAGGCTTAAGACTGCTAACTGATGCAGCATGCCCTTTGCCGAACATCTCCTGCGATATAAGCTTCCTTGCATCGTCCCTCTCCCTGTCCACTATGCTGCCCACAGTGGCGTTGAGCGCCACGCTCCCGTCCAATGAGCATATGACAAAGCCGTCCACGTCCGCGTACTCGACGTCGAACTTCGATCCCTTGAGCAGCTGCGCGTTCTTCTTCGAGGTCTTTATCCTAAATGCCTCTGCTACGCCTATCTGCTTGAACTGGCGTATGGAGCTGTCCAGGATCTTCTTCATGCCGTGCCTTGCCAGCTCCGGCTCAAGACGCGATGCGACGCTGGACAGCGACCTCTCCACAGCCTCCCCCTTAGCCTCGAGCATGATTGAGTTTGCCTCTGTCTCCGCGCCTGCAACAGCCTCCTTGCGCATTCGCTCTGCCTCAGCCTCTGCCTCATGCTCAGCTGATTTTATGGCCTCCTTCGCCCTCGCCTCGGCGTCATGCACTATGCGCTTTGCCTCCGAGTCGGCCTCTGCGTCTATTGCAGATGCCTTGGCCTCGGCGTCGCCCACTATGCTCTTCCTTATGGCATCCAGTGACATGTCAAACACTTAGATTATGCCTGCCTGGAGCATTATGAGTATTGCTATCACGAAACCGAAGATCAGCAGCGTTTCGGGGATTACGAAGAAGAGAAGCACTATTCCAAGGTTCTCCTTCTTCTCTGCTATAAGCCCGAGGCCTGCGCTTCCTATTCCTGACTGCGCAACTCCCGTACCTATTGCCCCTCCTGCTATTGCGACTCCGGCTCCTATTGCTGCTATTGCAGCGTTCATGTCTATTGCCACATAATTCACCATTTATTCTTTAGTATAAATCCGCCTATACCCGAACGGTTTGAATTTTATCCCGTTGCCTATGTAAAACTTCGAGAAGAACTCGACAAAATTAAGTCGTATCCCCTGCACGATTCCCTCGAATATCGATAATACCATATTAAGGAAGTGTAAAGCTATAAATATGATTAGGTAGACAACAAAGACCAGCGCCCCTACCACCCCTATGCCGACATGCGGCGTGAATGCCATGTCTATGAGGAATGCGATTATCACGCTGCCCAGCCCGAAGCCCATGAGCCTTGCATAGCTGAGAGGATGGGTGATCAGATTCGTTATCTCCGTCGCCTCTGAGCCGCTGAGCACTCCGGTAAGCAGCAGCGACACTATGGCTATGGCGCCGGATATCTCAGTAACAATTCCGCTGAATGCGCCGAAGAACGCGCCTGCCACAGCGATTGTGCCGAACAGCACGACGAGTATGGAAGTGAACTTTGAATATGCAATCTTCCTGTGGCCGTGGTTGTAGCTGTTGTATATGCCTATGGCCAGGCCGAGTATTACCTGCACCACGCCGAACAGCACCGTTATCGCTATGAGCTCTGGAGTGTTCTTCAGCCAGTCGAAAGAGAAGGGCGTTGAATAAGGCAGCTGGAACCCGAAGTACTGGTTGGAGAGGAAGCCGAAGAACATTGCAGCAAATGAGTTGAGCTGCCAGATCTTCCCAGCGTTGTACATCAGCCCTTCAGGGTCTGTCTTCATAGTTATGAACGTGGCGAGCAGCAGCGAGGCTATCCCGTATCCGACGTCAGTCACCATGAGCCCGTAGAATATCGGGAATGAGAGTATGAATATCCATGTGGGATCTATTTCGTCGCTCCTCTGCACTGAGTAGAAGCTGACAAGGTAGTCGAAGGGCTGCAGTATCTTCGGCCTCCGCGTATAGGTAGGCGCAAGCTCGTCACCGTCTATCCGCTCCACGTGCACTGCGCCCTTGGTCACGTTGGACATCCTCTGCTCAAGCTCCCCAACCTGCCTCTTCTGCACCCATCCCTCTATGACGAACGTCTTCTCTGTCCTCTTGAACGTGCCGCTCACCTCTGACCTTTCAAGCTCTATCTCAAGCATCTCCTTCATGTTTGAGAGCTTTGAATAATACGCGCTGCTTATCTCCGACAGTATCCTTGATATTGCCTGCAGCCTCTTCGCGTTGTCGGCCTTCCTCTTGGCAACCGACTTAAGCACTGACGCGGGAGTAGAGTCGAGATACTTCGCAGTCAGGTCAAGCTCATTGAGCTTCATTCCCTTCGTATATTCGTCTATTGTTTTTCCCTTTGCGTATGCGACAAGCACTATGAATGACTTCTTGCCCCCCTCCCTTACAGTTATCTCCATGTCCCGTTCCTTTGCTTGCATGCCTGAGAACTGCCTTGCCCCCTGTGCATCTGTCTCGAACGCCCTGTAGCTTACGTACTCGCTCCTCAGCTTTCCGAAATCTATGCCTATGCCTGAGAATGCCGAGGCTATGCGCTCTGCGTGCGCGACTGCCTTCTGGTCGTCCTCTATGAGCTTCCTCTCGCTGCCAAGGTCGTATATCTCGTTAAGCACCTTGAGCTTCCTTGCCTCTGCCAGAAGCTTTCCGACCTCCATGTGCCTCTCCTGCTTTATTGAGTGCGACTGCAGGAGCTGCAGAGCCCCGTTCACCTTTATCAATGCGTCTGACGCCTCTGCAGCATGCGATGCTGGTCTGTCATCTCCCAGCTGAAGCTTTGACTTCCGCAGGTCTATTACGCCCATCATGTGCAGTGCAGCCACTACGCTGCCCTTGTCCCGATCCAGCGAGACTACCCTTACCTTCTGCATCGGCTCTGTGCGCAACACATGCATCAACCAAGTATCTGTCTAATTACCTTCCCGACAATTACGCCTACGGCAGTCTTGCTGAGCCTGAGGCTGCGTATCTTCTTTGCCTCAGACCTGGCCGCTGAAAGCCTCTTTTCGCGCTCCTTCTCAAGTTCGGCTGAGGCTTTTTTAACTGCCTCTGCCTTTATCAGCTTCGCGCTTGACTCAGCTTCGGATATTATCTGCGCAGCCTTTTCGTTGGCCTTGCCTATCCTCTCGACTTTCCTCTTCTCTGCGCTCTCCACAAGCTTGTCTGCCCTTGACTCCGCTTCCTGTACGTTCTCTATGCTTGAATTCGCCATAACTAATACACCATATTTCCAACAGGACAATGAGGATTTTCAGTATGAATGGTCAGGTTAAGTTTAAAAAGATTGTTGTGGAGAAGAATTCGATAAAAATGATGTATCTTCTGCTTACTGCTGACAGCTTTAGGGAGAGCATGCTTAAGGAACTGGGACATATCTCAAAGTACAGGATAATAGCTGAGCACAACAATATCTTCATTGTCGATATGGCTATTGGAAAGGAGAGGAAACTTGATAAGGCAGCGTTCATATATGGATACTTTCCAATCTGCAACGTAACCGATCTTGATTCCGGAGAGTATATAAATTCAATTTATAACGGAATAAAGAAGCTCGGTACAGACAAGGGAGTTAGAACCAAGATAGAGTGCTTTGACATAAACTGCAAGGAGGGGTACTCTGCAAAGGACATTGAGGTGGCGATAGGCACCAGGATGGAACGGGATGGCTACAATGTTGATATAGTGAATCCCGGTCTTCTTGCATATGCGGTGCTCCTGGACTCAACGTGCTATGCAGGATACATAAGGCTTGGAAAGGGAAGGCGGGGTTTCATAGACACATTCAGGTTCTATAAGCACAAGGAGATATCGAGGTCCGAGTTCAAGCTGGTCGAGGCATTCAATACGTTCAGGCCCCCTGTGCCGGGTGTCGCGATAGACATAGGCGCTGCACCAGGCGGATGGAGCCTGTTCCTTGCAAAATCAGGAGCGGCGGTGATAGCGATAGACAATGCGGAGCTTGAATACGGCAAGATAATAAATGCTGGGATAGATGCTGTCGCACTGAAGGATACTAGAGGCGTAAAGATAGGGAAGGGACTGAGGCAGCGCCAGATAATACACCTTAAATGCGGATTCCAGAAGGCTGAGAAGTGCCTTGATGGAAAGATAGCCGACATGCTGACCATAGACATAAATGCAGGCGGCATAGCGTCGTCAGGAGCAGTGCTGAGATACTCAAGATTCATGAAGAAAGGCGCATACTTAATAATGACAGTGAAGTGCATAATGAGGAGCGTAGGGAAGTACATGAGGGAAGTTGAGGGAAGGCTGGGCGGAAGGTTTGAGGTTCTGCAGTGGAAAGTGCTTCCTCACAACAGGCAGGAGATAACCCTGTTCGCAAGGAAGAGATAGGAGCGTAATTGAGGTATAGCTAGAAGATTGGATGAATTCTGAATTTTAATCCCTTGACAGGGATTCAAGAAGCCCGCTTTTAAAGCGACTAAGATCGATACCTGCGGGATCTTCAGTAGACAGCATTTTAATTGCGCCTTTTTCCCTTATTAAGAACTCTTCAACACTGCCGCCGTAGTACATGTTCAGTATGCCATTTACAACTTCAACGTCTTGCTCCCTTCTGATCGTTCCGTCGGATTCTACTTTGGTCAGGATCAGAAATGGCAATGTCGCAAAGGTTAAACGCAGTGACCCGGATTCGTTGCATGAAAGCGTTTCTGTCCTGGCATTCTTTATTATTACATCCAGGGGGATATTGAAGAACTGCGGGAGTATGTGTACTTGCAAGTCCTCAAATTCCAAGCCTTCAGAAAGTGCGGCAAGATGTATGTTGAAAAGGTCTCCGTACTCATTGGTTACTTCTTTGCGAATCAGCAAGTTTGGCGTGACATCCTCCCACCCGTAAACGGTGTGGGCTTCCTCTGCGTTCATGCAATCA
>VFSW01015944.1_pt1 | contig 10291 bp, 20 predicted proteins | sample 5358111 | NCBI WGS metagenome assembly VFSW01 (sample SAMN11554181, study PRJNA540505) | mine drainage metagenome | isolation source: sediment from site ElyBrook_90M | place: USA: Ely Copper Mine, Vershire, VT | collected 2017
ACTGAGCTGCTGATCCGTCAGCCGGTTGTCTTTGAGGATGACGGGCCAGCGGCCCATTCCGGGATCATCACGCATCAGGCGGTCCTCCGTTTGGCGTAGGCGATGTTCTTGTGGTGGATGAAGCCCAGCACTTCCTTGCCCGGCACTTCGGCCTTCACGCCGGACATCTGCGTGGGCCAGACGCCGAACTTGTCGCGGTAGGTGTGTGAAACCCAGCCGTGCTTCTTGCCACGCTGCTGCGCGTAGTAGAGCAGCTGGGCGTACCAGTCGGTCTTGTCATCCATCGTGTGCTTGGACTTCGGGATGCTGTGCCGGGTCAGATCATCGTTGGTCAGCGTCACCAGCTCGGCATCGAGGTAGGGCATCGGCATGCCCTTGGTGTCGGTGTGAAAGCCGCATTTCGGGCACGTCGGGCCTGAGTAGATCGTGTCGCACTCCGGGCAGTGGAAATCGACGCGCTGCTTTCCGAGCTGCTTGGCATGCTTCTCCATCATCTCGCGGCCCTGCGTGAGCACCCAGTCGAACTCCATCTCAAGGCGCCCATGGCGATAGACGACCCCGGCATGATCCAGCACCAGCAGGTCGTCCTTGCCGGGACTCGTTCGCATGCCACGTCCACCCATCTGCTTGTACTTGGAGATTGACTTGGTGGGCTGCGCAATGACGACGCAAGAGATCGGCGGAATGTCGGTTCCTTCCACGTAGACCGCCGCATTGGTGATCACTTGGATCGCACCGGACTCGATCCCGGCCTTGACCATGGCGCGCTCTTCGAGCTTGGTGTCGGCGTCGATGTGGGCACACCGGATGCCCGCGGCCTTGAATGACTCCATCACGTGGATGGAATGCTGCACGCCGGCAGCGAAGACCATCGTTGGCCTACCTTGCGCGTGCTTCAGCCACTGCTCGACGATGTTGCCGACCAGCATCTTCTGGTCCACGACCGCCTGCAGCTGCCGGGCATCGTAGTCGCCGTCACCCGCGATCTTGACGCCTTTGACGTCGGGGATCAGGCCGACCTTGTACTGGATCGGCACGAGAAAGCCGTTCTCGATCATCCAAGGAATGTCAGGCGTGCGGACCATGTGCTCGAAGCTGCGCCCCAGCCCGACGCCGTCGGTTCGGATGGGCGTCGCCGTGGTGCCCAATAGGACCGCGCCTCGGGCCATGTACTCGGCGATGATGCGCTGGTAACGTGCTCCCATGGCTCGGTGCGCTTCGTCGATCCAGAGCATGTCCGCCGTGGGCCAGTCGCAATGCTGGCGCCGCACCCACGAGTCGAGCGTGTCCACGCTGGCGACTTGCACCGATCGGCTGAAGTCCGCCTTGCGCCCGGCCATGATCACGCCGGTGGGCAAATCCATCAGCCGCAACTTCTCGGCGGTCTGGTCGATGATCTCGCGCCGGTGGGCCAGCACCAGCGTCCTCCAGCTCGCGTGCTCCAGCATCTTGCTGACGAAGAATGAGCCGATGATCGTCTTGCCCGCTCCAGTCGGGGCCTGCAGGACGGTCGCCTTGTGCCCTTGCTTGTTGAAGGCCAGCCACAGCTCGCGCGCGGCCTTGAGCTGGAACTCGTGGGGGATGATGGTCGTCATAGCAGCCCTACCGTCACGATCAGCTGGCCGCCCTTGCAGCGCTGTTTACGCAGGATCGTCAGTTCGTCGATCAGGCTGTCGTCATCGTAGACGCCGGCTTGCTGCAGGGAGTCCAGCGTCGCCTTCAGCAGGTTGTCGAGGTCGCGCATGCGCGCGTCGGGCGGAAAGGCTGCGATGGAAACCGCCAGCCGGTTGTTGAAGTGTGGGAGCTTCCTCAGCTGCACCAGCACCAATTTGGCGACCGTCGCCCGGTACTCTCGGCCATCCCACGAGATCAGCACCTTCGGACCGACGTGGCGCCAGTAGGTGTTGACGGTCGGCGGCCACGGGAGCGTGACGGTGACTTGCTTGGTGGTCATGAATCCTCCTGTTAGAACGGCAGTCCAAGGTCTTGCTGGCCACCAACCGGCACCGTTTCTCCGGGATGCAGTTCGAGGCTGATGCACACCCGCCTGCCCGCCCACGCAGCCGGGAGTGGTGTGAAGGGTAGGAACGCCGGGACGGCGGTGCTCGATTGCACGATCTCGAAGCGGATGGCCGCATCCAAGATGGGATCAGTTTCCGTTTCCATTTTTTCGCCTCGCGCGCCCGAAGAGCAAGAGCAAGAGAAGGAGCAAGAGCGTCGAAGACTTCGTACCAAGCAGACCTTACACCGGCTGCCGCTCTTTGCTTTGGACAGCCGAGAGCATCCCCACCGACGCGGCGGAGAACTCTCGGCTGGTGTTGCCAGTCAGCCGGCCATCGCCTTCTGCGGGTCGCGCCCTGCGATGACTACGGGGCGGTGCGTGTTTCAGACCCTTCCCAACGGTACGCGATCATCCCGAGCCGCCGCCGTTTACCCCAACCGGCTCGTGACGGGCAGACACGACGATGACCCGGCCGTGAACTGCCGAGTGGAAGGAGGGTGCGGGGGTTGATCTGGAGGCTGTGATGTGTAAACTAGGCCCCGGATCAGATCGCCTGCACGATCAGTCCACTTGCGCCGCCCGGAAGTGATTCCCGGCGGCGCTCTACTTTCTACGCCAGTCCGATCGCCGATGCAAGCCTTGACCCGACGAACGGTTGCGGTATGCTCAGATCGTACATGGTGCGCCCTCCTAGGTGCCTTGAGCCCCAGCTCGTTCTGGGGCTTTTTTTCGTCCGTGATGTCCGCTAGGATGGTCATGCTCGCTTGGGTTTCCCCCTCACGCCGAGCGGTCGCCCCGACGTGCTCTCCTGTGCGCCGGGGCGATTCTTTTGGTGCGATCAGAACGGAATATCGTCGTCATCCGGGATCGGCGCAGAGTTGGCATGAGCTGGCGCTGCTGGCGTCGGATGGGGGACCGGGCGTAACGCCGGCCCCGGTACAGCCGCGCTGGGCACAGCCGCATCCTTCGCACCGGCTGCCGTCAGCATGATCAGATCGTTCACGACGATCTCGGTGCCATACCGCTCGACACCCTCCTTGTCGGTGTAGGTCGAGTAGTGAACGCGACCCTCGACGTAGACGCGGTGGCCCTTCTTCAGGTACTCGCCAGCCACTTCGGCCAGACGGCCAAAGCACTTCACCCGGTGCCACTCGGTGCGCTCCTGCATCTCACCGCTCTGCTTGTCCTTCCACGTCTCGGACGTTGCCAGCGAGAATGACGCACTGACGGTTCCGCTGCTGCTGTGGCGCGTCTCGGGATCGACGCCCAAGTTACCGATCAGCTGGATCTTGTTGAGGCTTTTCACGTTGGTTCTCCTGTACGAGTTTGTGCCACTGGGACGGCTCGGGAGCCGGTAGAACGGGTCTGAACTCCGCGCGCTCGGGTACGATCGGTTCGAGCTTCGCGACCAGAGCGTCGATGTTGTGGACGGGGTCGCCGCGGCTGATGCGCGTCAGAACCTTGTCGGGAATGCCCGTCAGCATCCGCACCCGGCGGAGGCTCATGTGGACGTAGGCCCGGAGCAGAAGCCACCGCGCGTACTCAGGTGTCGCCATAGGACAGCTCCAGAAGTTTGCGTTTGTCGTCCAGCTCGGCCATCAGGATGCCGAGGTTGACGTTGATATTGGCGACCATGACGGGGCCGGTCCAGCGCATCATCGCCGCGAGCTGCTGGATCGCCACGATCTTCTCGGGCACTTCGATCTCGACCCGCGTGGTGCAGATGAGCTGCGGCTTGCCCATGTCGTCGAGCATGACGTTGCCATCCTTGTCGCGCACGGGCTCCTCGGTCCGATGGACCTTGAGCTTGTGGATCAGCATCTGCATCGTGCGCGGGAGCCGCTTCAGCTCGGTGATCGACAGGATCCGGCCGTTCTCGTCGAAGTAGTCGAGGATCGAGGCGTGCAGCATGCTCCACAGGATGTTGAGCACTTGGGTCTTGTCGATCCGCGCATCCTTCAGCAGGATCCCCAGTTCGTCCACGAACTCGTCCATCTCGTGATAGAGCTTGGCGACGCCGTTCTTGCGCCACTTCGGTTCGCGGTGCAGGACCGTTCGATAGGCCGCCGAGAGGTTGAACCCGTTGCGCACCCACTCCTGCGCCAGCAGCCGGGCTCGTGACGAGCGCGCGAGGTCTTGAACGTAGCCCACCGGCATCAGTTCGTGGAGCGGAAAGTTCATGGATGGCGTCCGACGATGGTGCGGGCGATTTTGAGCCGCAGCCGCCACTCCTGTCCACCGACGAGCTGGTGACCGTGGGCAGCAGCGACGGCCAGTTCACAGACGCCGGGTTCGTTGTATTCCAATGCGATGCCCCACCAGTCGTTTCTCGGGTAGTGACCCATCAGGCTCGCGAGGCATTCCGCGCGGACTTCAAGGGCAACCGATACCAGCGGGCGCGAGTAGTTCTTGGCCGCAGATTCAGCTTGAGCGACCCAAAGCGCGCTAGCGCACAGAATGGCTATGGGGAGCAGTGCAAGACTCAGGATGCGTTTCATAGTCTGTTGACTCCTTGACACTCGCGACAACCTGTTACAGGATGACCACATGGACGTAGAACTGCGCCACTATCCGCTTCCCGCTTTCGTGCTGCGCGAGCTGCACGCTGCGGACCGGCTTGCGCTTGAAATCGAGCGCCGCGGTCTCGAAGCTCCGGCGTTGATCGAGCTGACCGAGGGCGCCATGCAGTCGATTGAGCGCCTTGTGCGCGCGATCACCCACGGCCGGCTGCACGTTTCGGCCGCGCGCTGGTACGGGCGGCGCGTCGCTTCGCTGCAGCTGCAAGCAGAAGCCGCGTAATCGCATCAGTCTTCGTGGTGCCCTTGGCCAGCGTGATGAGCGCCTGCGCGGCTTCCTTGCCCAGCACGATGGTGAGCTGTGCGGCGCCCTTGGCGCGGCTGCGCTCGCGCTGCAGGCGCTTGTACGCGGCCATCTGCGCGAGTTGTTCCGGGGTATAGTTCACAGCAGTGCTCCTCGCAGCGCGGTGGCTGCAGTGGGGTGCTTGGCCCAGAGCTGATCGAGCGCAGCGGTCGAGTCGAAGCCCTCGATGGGGATTGACACCTTCTGGATGTCCTCCAGCAGGCAGCGGAGATCGCCGCGCAGCCGGACGGTCAGTCCTTCGGCACCGAGACGCCGCCGGGCCGCAGCCAGCGAATGAGCGGGGCGGTAGACCATCCCCGTCAGAACCTCCGGCAGCCGGTTCGCCAACACGGCGACCTCGATAGCCGGCATGCCGTACAGACAGAACATGGTCATGGCAGATCTCCTTGGATTGCGGTGCACAGCGTAGGGGTTTCTGTGGTCGGTCATCGCTTGCCCAACCGGAACAGCGGCAGCCGCCGTTCCATTTGGATGTCGGCGACAATGTTGAAGGCATCAACGCACAGCAGGAACGTCAGCCAAGCCAGTTCCTTCTTCTCGCCGCCGGCAGCAATAGCCCATGCGTGACGAGCGTTCCTGAGTGACCCGAGGGCGAACTTGGCTGGTGTCATGGCGTCTCTCCCGTCGCCTTGGTGATGGCCGCGTCAACTTCCGCTCGACACTCCGCCACGTCTCTGCACGGCTTGCGGGAGAGGATCAGGTCAAAGTCCCAGCGCAGACGCTGCAGGGCGCTCAGCAACTCCGGCGCGGCGGCGATCAGGCGGGCGTTGGCGATGCCTTCTTTGGAATCCAGTACGTCGTCATCGAACCGAGTGACGACCAGAGCGAGCGCGCTCCACTTACCGGGCAGCGTTGAACTGATGCGGTGACATTGCTCGGGCTTCAGGTCGTCTAATTGATCGGCGCCTTCGTGTGTCCACGGCCCCGGCGTATGGTTGAATGTCATTTCAGTTCTCCTGTTGGTGTTGCAGACTCAGTATAGGCACAGTCCGAAGACGTGTCTACACCTTTCGTCTGGAAGGTGGCGCCCAACCCGCTCTGGTGCTAGATTCGCAGGCGTCCCGCCGTTCAGCTCCACAGGAGATCGACATGAGCAAGCTCACCGCGGCCGACCGGGCCAAGATTCCGGCCAACAAGTTCGCCGGGCCGAAGATCCACGGCAAGCCCTCTTTCCCGTTGACAAGCCCGTCACACGATCGCGCTGCGATCTCCGGCGCCACGCGCTCCGAGCACGCCGGCAACATCTCCAAGGCCAAAGAGGCCGAGATCAAGGCCGAAGCCCGGCGCAAACTGGGCAAGACCGGCAGCACGTTCTCGGCAGGTCGCGACAAGCAGCGCTCGGGCGCCTGAAAACAAGCGAAGCTACGACACTACACCCTCGGTTTGAGGTCGCCTTTAGGTCAGTTTGAGGTCAACATGGACACCAGTCCCGGTGCGAGTGAAGAAAGTGTGAACGAAACCCGCGACGGCGCGCAGCGCGTCATCGACCGCGTCAAGGCCATCCTCGGCCGCGATCCGGTGCTGCGCTGCCACCGCGATGAGGAAGGCCGCGTCTGGCCACCCACGTCGGCGACGCTGATGCTGCAGTTCTCGATCGAGGAGCTGGAGTTCGATCTGGGCCTGAACGTCACGATCCTCGACGCGGACGGCGAGAAGCTGAGCGCCGAGGCTTACCGCCAGCTGATCGCAGAGCGCAATCTCGACATCTCCAACCTGACGCCAGCCCATGAAGAAATCCCCCTTGATCCCGACGCTCCTGTCGTACAGCATCCGAATGGCGCTGGATCCGATCCTGCCGGCGGATGAGCTGGCCGTGTTCGGCCGTCACGCCAGTCTGCAGGCCATGTGGTTGCTGCTGGCCCACCGTTCTTCACCGGCTGCCTTCAAGGCGGCACAAGGATCACCATGAAAGCCATCACCTTCGCTGACCTTCGCGCCTACGTCGCCGCCCACGCGGCCATGGCCGATGCCGAGATCGTCTCGATCGGCGTGCGCATCGGGCACGACATCCACCACACCGAAACCGAGATCGCCGACGGCACCATCATCATCAATGCTCGGCAGGAAGGCCACCGCCTGATCGGCTTCTTCCGCAACGGCATCCAGCACCTGTTTGCCGACGTCAGCCTGTTCGACCACAAGGCCAAGCCCGCAGCGCCCGCGGTGCAGACCGCGACCATCACGCCGCAGACCATCGCCGCCGAGATCGAGGCCGCACGTGCCGAGCGTGTGCAGCAGCCCGCGGAGGCAGCAACGGCGCCAATCCAGCCATGAGCGACAATGTGCGCCTCGTCGATTTTGGATACCCGCAAACACGAGCGACGGGACGCAAAGAGCTGGGCGAAGAACTGCACAAGCTAGCCGACCGAATCGCGGCGGACGAGAGCAGTGAAATCGCCACGATCTTGTTGTTCGGCATGGATCCCGATGGGGGCGTCCTGATCACGAGGCTGTTCACGCGCATCGACTTCACGCGGGCTGACCTCGTGTTCGTGTTGCAGCAAGAGATCACCAACGCGGTGATAACTGACGGGAAACCAGCCTTCAACCGCGACCCAGCCGCATGAACGCGCAGCTCAAGCCCATCGACTGGCGCACCCAGTACGGCACCACGGCGCCGACGATGGACGCCGATCAAGCCAAGGCGTATGCCGAGTGGCTGCTGGGCTTCCAGAGCCGGCCGTGGGACTGGGTGCTGACCTGCTACCCGTGGGGCATCAAGGGTTCACCCCTGCAGCGGAGACTCCCCGAGCTGTGGCAGCGCAAGTTCCTCATGCGGCTGCAGGCCGAGCTGCAGAAGCCCGGCGTCAGCGTCAACGAGGTCGCCAACCGCGTGCTGCGCTTCGCGGTCGCGGCTGGGAACGGTGTCGGGAAAACGGGACTGGTGGCGTGGCTCGTCCACTGGTTCATGAGCTGCTTCCCGCACGGCGAAGCGGTCATCACCGCAGGCACGCGCGACCAGCTCGACGGCAAGACGTGGCGCGAGCTGCTGAAGTGGCAAAGCCTCGCGGTGAACGGCTGGCAGATGGAGTGGACCGCGACGCGCTACAAGCAACGCGATGCTCCCGGCACATGGTTCGCGGAAGCCCGCGCGTGGTCGGAATCGAACCCCGACGCCATGGCCGGCACGCACGAGAAGTACGTGCTGATGCTGTTCGACGAAGCGAGCGCGATCGCGAACATCATCTGGGAAACCGTCGAAGGCGCAATGACCACGGGCTACGTGTTCTTCTTCGTCTTCGGCAACCCCACGCAACTGTCCGGCGGCTTCTACAACTGCTTCCACGGCCTCGGCGCCAACCGCTGGATTCAGGACCGCGTCGATGCTCGCGAAGTGAGCTTCGCCAACAAGCCCGAGATCGAGAGCTGGATCACGACATGGGGAGCAGACAGCGACTTCGTGCGCGTCCACGTCCACGGCATGTTCCCGCGGCAGGAGAACGCCAGCTTCATCTCGACCGCGGTCATTGATGCCGCAGCCCAGCGCGTGATCCAGTGGCGCGAGATCCCGCAAGCCATTCCCCGGCTGCTCGGTGTGGACATCGCCCGCCAAGGCACCGATCTCAATACAATCATCCGGCGCCAAGGGCGCAAGATGCTCAAAGAGATCGACCGCTTCCATGAACGCAACCTCATGGCCACCGCCGACTACATCATCCGCATCATCAACGAATGGCGTCCTGCGCTCGTTTTCGTGGATGGTGTGGGCGTCGGGGCCGGGGTGGTGGATAACCTTTGGCAGCGCGGCTTTCGGGACATCGTCATCGACGTCCAGTCCGGCACCACGTCGAAAGACCCGAAGGAAGCCATCCGCTTCCTCAATATGCGATCAGTGATGTGGGCGCGCATGCGGGAGTGGTTGACCATGGCGGATCTGCCGATGGATCCGCAGCTCATGGAAGAGCTGGCCGCTCCGCGCTTCAAGTTCACCCTCAACACCGACAAGCTGGTGATCGAATCCAAGGACGACATGCGTGCGCGGGGTGTAAAGTCACCCAACGTCGCGGACGCCTTGGCCCATACCTTCTGGCAAGCCATCCCGGTCGCGCCGGGCAGCATGGGCTATGCCGAACCCGAGATCGCATGACCAACAGGAGACACCCATGATTCCGTGGCCGCAGCAACCCATCCTCAACACCCCGGCTGAAGTGACCGCATGGGAGCAATCCCACAGCGGCATCAACTACATCGACCAGCACGGCCAAGCCGTGATCCGCACGTTGCCGCCCGGCGTGTGGTTGCCATCGGAGCGTGTTGGCATGGAGTCGTATGCGCTCCAAGTGGGCGCTGGGGCCGGTGCAGCGATCTTCCGCGCTGGCTGGCTCTACAGGCACGGCAAGAGCGACACCGCGTGGATCTGGCAGCTCAACGAGGTAGGTCGGCAGGTGATCGCCGATCTGGCCACGCTGCTGCCGTCCACCCAAGCGCCAGCCCTGAAAGCTCCCACGCAAGCGATTGAGTTGCCACCCAACGGCATGAGCCCGGCCGACCTGCGCATCCTCGGCGACCAGATCCAAGAGCTGATCCTCAACGCCGCCTTCTGCGTCGAGCACGGTTCCACCAGCTGGAAGAAGCGGTCATGAGCGTGAAGAGCTGGTTCACACGCCTCGGCACCGTCGGTGAAAGCGGGCCGTTCGTCGCCTTCAATGCCCACTGCTGGTTTGCTGCGTTCGTGGTGCTCACCGCAAGCCACTGGCTGCCATTGAGCTGGGTGGTTGGCGCGTCGCTGATCCTCGCCGGCGGAAAGGAGTTCGTTCTTGATTTGCAACCGTGGTTTGAGACAGCTCCTCCGCAAACCGTCATGGACAGCGCCCACGATTTCGTGGGCTACGTTGTGGGCATCCTGATCGGGAGCGCCTTCGCATGGTTTCGTTGAGCGCTCGCTTCGAGAAGCATGTTCACTACATCCCGGAAACCGGCTGTCATCTGTGGGAAGGCGCTTGGCTTCGTGGGTATGGTCAGATCCGTATTGAGGGGCACACAAAGCTCGCGCATCGCGTGGCTTGGGAGCTTCGGCACGGCCCTATCCAAGCGGGCATGTACGTGTGCCATCGTTGCGACACACCGGCGTGCGTAAATCCAGACCATCTCTTCCTCGGCAGCCCGGCTGAGAATCTGGCCGACGCATCGAAGAAGGGCCGTATGCGCCATGGGGAAGCACACCACAACTCGAAGCTGACCGCGGAGCGAGTGCACGAGATTCGTCGCCTGCGCTCCACAGGGCTGAGCCAAGCCGCAATTGGGCTAGCGGTAGGGATCAGCCAGACGGTAGTTGGTGATGTGCTCTCTGGGGAGATCTGGCACCACGTAGCACGGCTGCCCGTCGAGGCGATCTCATGAGGTCCTACCTTTTCGGCCACGAGTGGAACGCCCACCACAACGCGCTGCTGCGCGACGGACGGGTCGTCC
>VFSW01015945.1_pt1 | contig 10291 bp, 5 predicted proteins | sample 5358111 | NCBI WGS metagenome assembly VFSW01 (sample SAMN11554181, study PRJNA540505) | mine drainage metagenome | isolation source: sediment from site ElyBrook_90M | place: USA: Ely Copper Mine, Vershire, VT | collected 2017
TCGTCCACGCCGCCGGCGCCGCTCGTGGTGATGCCTTGAACGCCGATGGTCGGCACGCCTTTTTTGTAGTCGAGCTGCGCGTCGTCGGCGTCGAGCGGCATCGGCAGGTTCCAAATCCAGATATAAGTCTCGGCGTAATTGGCGGCGGCCTGGGCGCGCTCCAGCCATTTCGCGTCCTTCGTGGAATCGTAAAGACTCAAGAACGCTTCCATGCTCAACATGCCGGCTTCCTTGTCGGTGATGTTCGGATTGTCGCTCGCGCCGCCGACGAACAATCCGCGCGAGCCGAAATTGGTCCAAATGTATTCCGCCGCGCGGAGGGCGGATTGCTGGTATTTCGGATCGCCGGTTTCCTCGCTCATGATGACGAGCAGCGGCACCGGACAATAACTCGTCGTGCCCGTCGGTTCGGCGACTTCGTTGCTGCCTTCCTTCCAGCGTCGCGGAAAGGAACCGTCCGCTCGTTGCTGTTGAATCAGCCAATCCACGTATTGTTTCACCCAGGCGAACCATTCCGGGTGCTGCCGTCCGAGCGCGCGTTCGCGGCGATAGGCGCGCATCAGCACGCGCATGTCCTCGGTGGCCTGGCGCAGCCACGGCGCGAGCCATTCCTTGTGGTCGCCAGTCCAGGGTTTTCCGGTGGCAAGGTCGTAGCCGGTGCCGGTCAGCGGCACTGTCGGCAGCGCGCGAATCATGGAAGAAATAATCGCCAGTCCGGTCGCGCGCATTTTTTGCCCGCGCTCGGACGGATCGCGGTCGCCTTCACGCAGCAACTGGTCCGCGCACTCGATGTTTTTGGCGACGAATCCCATTTCCGCCATCGTCCAGTTCCATTGCGGCTTGTTCGTTTCCAGCGTGTAAATCGCAAACGGAATGGCGGTCCGCCCGTCAATCGTGGCGGCTTGCGCTTCGAGATGGTCAATCAGCACGCGGCGCATTTGCTCCACGTCAATGTAATAGACCGCCGGCTTCAACGTGTCCCACGCCCAGCGCCAGGAATTTTTCTCCACGTCGCGGAACGATTCATTTTGGCCGAATCGGAAACTGACTTCGTAGCCGTGCGCGATGCCTTGCTGAATGGGATGATAACGCCGGATCCAGCGCGTTCTTGCCGGCAGGTTGGTGCCGAAGGCAAACATGCTCGTCGTGCCGGGATAGGTGAAACCAAACTCAATCGGGCCGCCATTTGTCTGCCAAGCTCCGAGCGCGCCGAATTGAAAGCGCGCGTCGGTCATCACGGAATTTGTCAGTTTCGTTTCACCGACGGTTGAGTCGCCGCGTGGCGTTGGATCAAGCAGGGTTACGGACGCGCCATTCGTGAACGACAGCGCGAACAGCGGCGCGGGCAGAATGTCTTCACGCATGGAAAAGCGGTGCGCGGCGTAATTCAACGTGCCGCCGGGCGAGCGGTCGCCGTCGTAAGTGGGGTCGCCGTAAATCGCGCCGGGCGCGAGGCAATTGACGTTGGTCCAGCGGATTGAAGGATCAACCGCGAAAACAACGGACGAGTCGAAACCGCTCGGCGCGTTCCCCGTAACTTCCACCTTCCGGCTTACTGAAACCACCGCACCGGCCAGGCTCCAGTGGTCGCGGATGTGGAAAACCACATTGCTGCCGTAAGCAATGTCAGCGCGGGCGTCAAACCCGTCCGCCGATTTCTCGACGGTTTTATATCCGGCGGCAAGCTGGCGAATGTCATTGTCTGCGCGAAAGATTTCGAGCCGGGCGGGTTTGGCTTGATTGATCATCGGAGCGCCCGCGCCGGAAATCTCGATGCCCCATTCGCCGGTGGCGCTGCGGACGAATGACGCCGTAGCGCCGGTCTGCAAACGGCCAAGGTCCAACCGGTCGGATTCCCGGGCGAGAGAGACCGATGCGGCCAGACATAGCCCAAGCAACAAGCATTTGCCTAACATAAGTTCACGTCTTCGAATTTTGCGACTCCTGCCACGCCTTCACAAGGAAAAGAATGTTCCGCACGTTTGGCATTTGGTTTCCAGTGCGCGTTGAGATTGGGCCAGAGGAGATTCATTGTCGCGACAATTTGCCGAGCGTTTTCTGCGCGGGATGGCCTTGCCTCGATTTGGTGGACAAGTGTTGGGTGATTGTGTGAGCTAAAGGCCACAACCCCATGAACACTGAAACCAACGCACCGCGCAAACACAAACGATACGACGAAAGCTCAAACGGTCTGCCGTGGAGCTTTGGCTGCAAGGGGGCAAGTCTGTGCAACCGGTCGCCACGGAACTGGGCATCAGCGACCAGAGCCTCAAGCAGTGGAAAAAGAAGCTGGCGGCACTGCCGGCCACCGGGCCGGGACAGCGCTCGCTCCAGCGATGGAGGAAGAGAACCGGCGGCTCAAACGCGAGCTGCAACACGTCTGCCGCCAGCGCGACATTCTAAAAAAACTCTGGGCATCCTCTCGGCCGACGGGAGCGTTTCCAGTCTGTAAAAGCCATGAGCCCCGATGACTCCCTCAGCGGCTGTGCGAGGCGTTTGATGTTTCGCGCAGCGGCTACCACGCCTAGGTCACCCGCGCGCCCTCGGCTCGAGATCAGGCCGATGCGAAGCGCTTGCCCTTGATGGCGGCGGCGCACACCGTAGGCCGACGCGCATCCGGCAGCCCGCGCGTGAGGCGCTGGCTGCAAAAACGCGGGCATCGTTGCGGACGCGGACGCATTGGCCGACTGATGCGGCCGATGGGCTTGTCGCAACGGCAGCGGCGGCGTTTCAAGCCCGTGAGTTTGACGGACAGCAACCATAACCTGCCCGTCGCGCCCAATCTGCTGGCACCTCGCCAACCCACGTTGCAACCCAGCGCCGTCTGGGGGGCCGACTACGCCAGCACCGCTTATCGTCAACGCCTCGCCCAAGCGGGCGTGGTTCCGAGCATGAGCCGCCGGGGCAACTGCGACGACAACGCTATGATGGAAAGCTTCTGGAGCACCCTCAAACGCGGCTTGATCCATGGGCAGACGTTCGCCACGAGCGCCGGCGCACGCGCGGCCATCTTCGAGTGGATCGAAGTCTTTTACAACCGCACGCGGTCCCACAACGCGCTCGGCGGTCAAGCTCCTGTGGACTTTGAATCGCATCTAAACTAAAACTTAACCCATGCCTCATGTGTCACCCCAACACTGTCCACCAAATCGAGGCAAGGCCAATTGTAGGGCGGAGCGCATTTCAATGGCAGAACCATAACGATCTGCGGGGTGCGGCTGGCAGGCTTTGAGGATGACGGAATTCAAGGGAAGGAATTCCGGCGGTTCCTCCGTGTTCACGAGGGTGGTGGCCAATTCAGGAAAAAGCGTCGGCGTTCGCCCGGTGCAAAGCACATACAGCACCATGCCCAAGGCATAAATATCCGCTGATACCGTGCCGGGCCGTTCGGGTAACGGCGGCATATATCCGGGCGTGCCAACAATCGTCTTAATTTGATCCGCCGGCCGGATTTCGGTGATGAGTCCCAAGTCCGCCAGCTTGGGCTGGCCGTTGACGAAAATGATGTTTTGCGGTTTGATGTCACGATGGGTCATTCCCTGACGATGGATAAAATCAAGCGCTTCGCTCAAGATGATTCCGAGGCGCACGCATTCTTTCACCGGCAATCTTTTGCCCCGGAGTTGAGCGCGTTCGCTGACCAAATCACGCGGCTTGTAAAGAATGGGGTTCTGTTGCCAGCCCGGCGCAAGCGAATCGGCAAGCTCCATTACATAATAAAAACAGCCATCTTTCTTTGTGCTGACAAAATCCACGCGCAACAGGCCGGGATGCTTGTCAGAAATGGGTTTATACTTTTGAACCCCGTTATATTCACGCTCATACGGATCGGGATCATTGTCAAACTTCGCGAGGTAAATGACTTTCAATGCACACCATTGTCTAGCAGTGTTTCGTGCCAGCCAGACTTTGCCATAAGCGCCTTCAGCAAATGCCGGGTGAAACAGTTCATAGCCGGGAGTGTCCGGCAACGCTTCCATTATGGTTCTTTTGGCAGGGGCAGGCACACGACGAATGTTCGTTGCCATAGCCCAGGCCAAAGCGCAGGGCACCTGTCCACCGGCAATAATCAGCCAGGGAAACCAGTAGATGCTGTAGTAACTCAAGAGGACGGCTGACACTGTTACCACAATAAAAGCTCCGGATGCGAGGGCGAAAGCACTAATCAACCGAACCCGGCACAGTCCGCCGCCAACAAAAACTCCCGCGGCGGTCAGCAGAAATAGTTCGATCCACCCAGAAAAGCGCTGCAACCAGTCGTGGTTCAATAAATTCAGGAACGAGGTCAACAGGATTTCTACGCCGCCGGATGATTCATCAGTCCAGCGAGTGTAAGGCGTGCTAAATTCGTCGGCCTCCCCGTCTGGCAGGGAGGTTTTTGGCTGGGTGCCGATAAAGACTATTTGATTGTGAAAATAACCTGGCGGCTGCGTCAATGCAAACTGGTAGCTCATGCGCGTCCAGGTTCCATTCTGGCCGTAATAACGCAACCATCGCTCCTGGGGCGCTCCACTTAATTTCGCACCCGCCAGTCGCGCGGCAGACCACGGCAAACTCGGATAGGGTCCGGGAGAGGGAAATGGCCATTGACGCCGGACAACAAAGTCCGGATCGGGATCAAGCCAGGCGACTCCCCAGTTCGTTCCTGAAGCATCGAGAAATTTTTTGCACGGCAAAGTTGGTTGTGCGCCGGCCAGAGCCGGATGGGTAACTTCGGCTTGTTCGGCCATCAAAACAATGGAGTGCTGGCGTCGCATCGCTGCGTCCAGCGCTTCGTCTTTTTCCGGATTGTTCGTTGCGCGGAAAAAAGAATCCAGCACGACCAGCGAGCAGCCGTCGTCCGCCAGCCGGTTCAGCAATTGCGTGTGCAAGGCGCGATCCCACGATTGTTCACGCACTTGCTGAAGCTGGTCGTAAGCGGCATTATCCATCAGGATGAGCGTGATCTTGTTGGTTGCGGAATGATTGCCGAAACGGAACAAATAATCGTAACTGGTATCCACCCAAGAATCACCCAAAGGCCCCAACCACAGAATGAAACCGCAAAACACCGCTATCACCGATCCCAATGCGGAAACGATGAGTGACTTGGTTCTGGGGTTTTGGCTGATCACGGCTTGCGGATGCCAGTGTAGTTGGGAGCAGGCCAAACCACAATTTTGATTGTCCCGACCAATGCTTATTCCATCGTGCTCGACGGTTTTGATCCCTAAAAATTCAACAAGAAGCGCACCATCAGCGTTCGTCCGCGCGGCAGTTCGGTGTAGGCATTCAGCGGGTTGAGCTTGTAATTCTGGTCGGCCAGGTTGAGCACGCCGACAGTGACCTCGGCGGTTCGATGCCAGAAACGGCAGCCAACGAAAGCATCCAACTGCCAGAAGCTGTCGCCCGGTTCAGCCGGCGAGTAGCCACTGTTGTGTTGTGCAAACCACTGGCCATCCGCCTGGGCAAAAAAACCCGACGGATGGTTGTAGATGGCAAAGAGATCCAAGTTGTGCAGCGTGCCCTCCAATTGCCGGCGGGGCTGGAAGCTGAAAAGCCGCGTGTTGTCGGGGATATCTACATAATTGTCATTCAAATTGGCGTAGCTTAGGCGGTATTGGGCACCCAGCGCCCAGTCCCGGCCCAGCAATTGATTGACCGTGAACTGGAGTGATTTCTCGTGATAATCCAGATCCTCCCGCAGTCCGGAGGGGACGGCCCATTCATTCAAATCCCACAGTCCATCCCACGCTCCGACGGTCTGGTGAATTTTGGAATTCAAGAGTTCTCCGGTCAGTCCCAAATAGGTTCCCGTGGAAAATTTTTGCTCGAGCGTCAGCCCATACGTTTCATCCCTGGCCGTCCCGGTCTGCGCCACCGATGGTTCGGCGATAATGGAGCGGAAGGATTGCAGGAAGCCTGCCACTTGCGTCGGCTCAATCCGTTGGCTCTGATCCAGATTCTGTCCGCCCAAGGAACGGGTATAGGCAAAACGCACGGTGGTATCCTTCGCCGGCGTCCAGATCAGGCCGGCTTTGGGGGACAGTTGGCCGACCGTTTCCTGCCGGGACGAAATGGGGGGGCTTAACAAATTTTCCGGGAAGGCCAGCCAGTCGTAACTGACCCCGCCAATCAATTGCAACGGCTCCAGTATCTGCCATTGATGATAGCCATAAAGACTGAAACGTTTAAGCGAGGTGTTCAGGTCTTGTTGGGCGGCCGGTATATCGAAATAGGCAGCCCCTGTGGAAGGCGTATCCTCTAAATTTGTCGTTCGGGCGTTGTTATGTTGAAAACGACCGCCCACAATCGTGGTGTGGGTTTCCTGCTCCCAGATCTGTTGAAGTTCCGTCGAATACAGCGTCAGCTTATCATGGTAGGCTGAACGCATGCTTATGTCTCCCTCCACTGCCACCAACTCATATGGGTTTGGTGTGAGATTGGCAAATCTGGCAGCAAAAATGGCCGGCACCCTTCCATTAAGCGAATAATCATCCTCCACGCGTGAGGCCAGCAACAGGGTGTGAACGCCCGGACTCCATTCGTGGTGATAGCCGAGGGTCACGGTCGGTGATTGCTCCTCCTGGACGCGAACATCGCGGCTCGCCATGGTGGCGGGATCGTACTACTGGCCCAAATCCCCGGTTTCCGCGTGATAATCCAGCAATTCGGCGTAAACACTGTCACTCGGAGTCAACTGCCACTTGAGTTTGAGCGCCAAGGTTCGTTGATCCGCGTCATTGTTCGCGCGCTGGCCGGGGTCGGATAGATAATCCGCCTCAAAGCCGTAACTGAAATTATCAAACGTGCCGTATTGCAGCCCAGACTGGCTCCAAGCGCCCCGGCTCAAGTATTCCGTGCTGGAAATCACCCCCAGATGATTTCGTTCAAAGGGATCGAATGACTCCCGTTGCGACATGAGCGGCGAAAGGGTGCCGGCGGAAGCCGGAGCCAGCAGGTTCGCCAGCAGATATTCGCTCTCCACGGCGGTTTCATAACGGATGCCGTTGCGATCCGATTCCACCAAATTATCGTAACTGCTCGCCAGAAACAGGTGGGCGGAATAGTTCGCGTAATCAGCGTTCACCGCCCGGTTGGCTTCGCGAATGCTCACGTCCGTCATGCCGGCGTCGCGATACACCGTCGCCAGATTGGCGCTGCGCACGGCGCGATCCTCATCCAGCAGAAGTCCGGAGCTATAGACGCTGCGGTTGTCGTTCAAGGCCTGCGATTTTTCCAAATCGCGGATGGCATCGTTGATCTGATTGTTCTGCTGGTTTAACAACGCCGAATAAAGCCAGGCCGTCGGGTCGTTCGGATCCAGTTTTTTGGCCAGCGCCAGTTCCTTGGCCGCATGGGCGTCATCGCCAGTGTAGGCGTAGGCTTTGCCAAGGTAACTGCGCAGTTCGGCGCGTTGCGGTTCCAGCGCGGCGGCCACGAGCAAATCTTCGCGCCCGCCGGACTTGTCCCCCAGGCGAATGCGCACCAGGCCGCGTCCCAGCCACGCGTTCCCGAGCGCGGAATCCGCCGCAATGGCGCGGTCAAACCAATCGCGGGCGGCGCGCGGCTGGTTTTGTCCGGCCAGAATGAAACCTTTTAAAGCGAGGGCTTGGGCGTTGTCCGGGGCGAGAGCCAGACTTTTGTCCAAGGCGGTCAACGCGTCTTGCGTGCGGCCAAAGCAGAATTCCAGTTCCGCCAGCCGTTCCCAGGCAAAACCGAATTTGGGTGAAAACACGGTGGCCTGCCGGGCGAGGTTCAAGGCTTTCGCCAATGAAGTTTTCCGGTCGGCACGCGATTGCGCCAGATACGAACCCGCAAGACAGGCCGAAGCCGTCTGCGGCTGGCTGCTCGTCGGGGCCGATTGGCGTTTCACGGCCGCGATGAGTTGACGCAAGGCGCCGGCGAGTTGATGCGCCCGGCCAGACTGGTCGGACATGGCGGACAATGCCGCCTCGGTCGGCTCAACTTGACCCACCGCCAGCAGCAAGGCGGCGGCGTAAACCCGTTCCGGATCGGAAATATTTTGGCGGCCGGCGGGATATTTTTTCAGGGCACCCAGCAAATCACCGGCGCGATAGGCGGCGAGGGAGTCTGCCAGTTCATTTTGTTCCAGAGCCGTGAGCTGCAATTCATCGGGGTCAATGACCGCCGGATAATAAAAGCACCATTGCAGCAGATTGTTGGCAATAAAACCGGCAGTGCGAACGGGCGGCTGGCCCAAGTCAACGGCGGCTTGTTGCCCATTGGTCAGCAGCAGGGTGGCCTGCTCATTGCCAAATTTTACTTTTCCATCCACGACGGACAATGTCGTGCGCTCGGCATCATCCACGGCCATGGCGAATTCTGTGCCTTCCACTCCGGCCATGGCCCCGTGCGTGATAATGCGGATGCGACCGGGTTGGTCGCGATGGAAAAACGAAATAACGCCACGCATCAAATGCAAGCCTGCCTGCGCATCGGGTGAATCCGGCGGCAAAATCTCCAGTTCCGTCGAAGCCCCGATTGGCACAATGCTTTGGTCGGACCAGCGGAGGGCCACCCGGCTGTTCTCGGCGGTATGAACCCGGTCAAACGGATGCAGAACCTGATCGGCTTGCGCCTTCACCCAGGTGGTTGTGCCGGCGGGAAGAATTTCCACCGAGCCTTGAATCTCCACCATTCGGATGATGTTGGTGGCCGGGGTGGCGATTGCGGATTGGGCAAAACCAGTTCCACCCCATGCCGCGAACACTACAAAAAGCGCGGCTCGTAACGCCGTTATGCAATTTTTGTGGATCGTGTTCAAGGTTGATGCCGATGCCAAATCAGACTGATAAACCGAGTGTAAAATACATACAAGGGATTGCGAAACAATTCTTTTTCAGGACGTTTTTGTTTGCCAACCGGCAGGCCAGCGGCCATTTCTGGTGGCATGGCCCAAGTGCCGGATGAACTGATTCCAACCCGCGCGACGCTGATCCAACGCCTGAAAAACTGGCAGGATCATTCAAGCTGGCAGGATTTCTTTGATACCTACTGGAAGCTGATCTACGGTGTCGCGATCAAGGGCGGTTTGACCCCGACGGAAGCACAGGATGTTGTTCAAGAAACCATGATTTCTGTTGCCAAGCACATGCCAGCTTTCAAGTATGATCCAGCCATCGGTTCCTTCAAAGCCTGGCTCCTGAACATGACCCGGTGGCGTATCACCGATCAGTTTCGAAAACGTGGATCACTGGCTGCTTGTGAGGAATTGTCCAATCAAAACACTGCCGACGATGACGATTTGAGTGGGAAAGTGGCCCAGTTAAGCTCGGATTTGGACCAGTTGTGGGATGCTGAGTGGGAAACGAACTTGCTTGAAACCGCGATTACAAAAGCAAAACGCCAGTTGGATCCAAAACAATACCAAATCTTTGACCTGTATGTGAACAAAGAGTGGTCGCCTGACCGGGTCGCCAAAACATTTTCGATTCCGATTGGCCAGGTTTATCTGGCGAAACATCGAGTGACAGAGAAGATCAGGCAGGAAATTGAGAGATTGAAAATGGAAATCGTTTGATTCCACTTGTGGTGCCGCTTTTCAAGCGTTCTGACGGACGAAGGCTTTTCCGGCCGAGTTCTTGCCCGCCCCAGCAGCCAAACGCTGGTTATGCCGGTCTGACCAAATCAGTGAACCATTGGCTCGTGCGCCAATCATCATGGTTTAATCACGCGTAAAACTCCCGTTTTTATTAAATACCGTGCGATTTTTGTTCAGCACGCCAGATTATTTATTCAAAAAGCATTTTTTTGAAAGAATTGAAATCTTCCAGCGTATTACTTGGTGTAGTGCTGATGTGATCAGGCCGGTTCGTTTGTTTGTTCTCTGGCTAAATCCGGTGTTTCATGGTTTATACCAGCTACGTTCCAATAGGAAAACCGGGGCAGGGATCATTTGGGCCGGGGCGGAGCTGGTATTTTAAAAGCAATACATGTTCGCTGCGGATTTACTTCACAAGAGGTCTTTGTTGGCGCCGATCACATTTCGATGCACATTCGTAAGCTCGGACGACAGAAACAAGGTTTTAGAGTGGTTTGGCTAATTCATGCAATTAGTCAATAAAAGGTTGCATTTTAGCGAGTTCGGCTGTTCACTTTTCATGTTGTTGCATAATGTGGAGTAAGCTTATGATCTCAAACGAACGTCCATCGCCTTACGGCCGGCCCTATCAAAGATTTGGTTACGGTCATCCCCAATACGATCAGCCACGTCCGCAGGTCAATGAGGACACACTGAAGAGCGCAGAAATGCAGGTCGAACGGAAAGTATTTATATTCACGCTGAAGG
>VFSW01015946.1_pt1 | contig 10291 bp, 14 predicted proteins | sample 5358111 | NCBI WGS metagenome assembly VFSW01 (sample SAMN11554181, study PRJNA540505) | mine drainage metagenome | isolation source: sediment from site ElyBrook_90M | place: USA: Ely Copper Mine, Vershire, VT | collected 2017
TTATCGTTTCTCGAAGGCGCGGCCGCTAGCTCCTGCATCAGCTATGCTCCGTGCTGAACGCCGTAGTCAGCGAGACCAGCGTGCAGTTCGCCCACTGGCCCGCGGTCAGCGGCGTCTGAATCGGCGACGTCAGCGTCACCCCATAGACGCCCGCCACCGACAGCGCCGCGATTATCTGGCTCGGCACGATGTCGCGCTGAATCTTGGCCGCGAGCTCGAGCGCCAGCTCCTCGACCGCGATCGTCGCCGCGGCGATCGTCGCCGTCGGATCAGCGTCCGAGTACAGCGTCACCGTCGCGGTGATCTGGTAGTCCACCTCGGTCACCGCGAGCACGTTCACGGTGTCGGTCAGCGGACGGATAGTGTCGGCGTTCAACACCGCGGCAACTTTCGCCAGCAGCGCGGAGTTCGCGACGCCAACGCTGTTCGGCGTTGGCGCCGGTTGTTGCGTCACCGGTCCGGTCAGCACGTACACGTTCACCGCGCCGGGCGCTGGACTGATTACTTGCGCATCGACGATCGACGGGTCGGCGCCGATTGCAAAAAAGCGGTAGGCGCCGGTCGGACCCGCGACGCTGAACTGATTCGGCGCGGCCTGGATCCGCGTGCGCAGATGATCGTCCGTCTCCGGCGCCGAACCGCCGGTGGTCGTGCTGGTGTTGGTCACGCTCGCGATCAACGCGTTCGGATTGATCTGAACGCTCACTTGCCCCGCCAGGTATCCGTTCGCACCCGCTCCTGGAGCCGTCGCCGACGCCGCCACACTTGCGACTGTGCCGCCGGCCGCGATACTGACCGGCGCGCTGGTCGCAAATGAAAATTGCCCGTCGCTCGTCCCTACCAGCGTTCCCGCGGCGATCGTGAACGGCACCGTCAGCGCGCCAGCCAGCGTAAATTGCAGCGTCGTCACCGCCGGCTGCGACGCCAGCCGCGTCACGTTCAGCAGTTGACCGAGATAATCAAGCATCGGGAACGACGCGAAGGCGAGCAGATTCTGCTCGGCCGCATACTGGATCGCGTTGCGCACCAGCGACTCGCGATACGCATACAAATTTATCAACAGGCGCTCGACCTGCGCCGGTTGCAGCGTGCGGCCGGACGCCGCCTCGAACTCGGCAATCATGTCCGCCAGGATCAGATTTGGATCGAGCCCGTCCGCGTCGTTGACGAACACCGGCGGCGGTAGCGACGGAATTCCTGCACCCATCAACTCATCCTTTCATCGCGGTCGGCGCGGCCCGCTTAGACCGCCGTTCCCGGGATTGTCACGGTCGTGATCTGCACCGGCGCCGCGGCGACGCCCAGCTTGAGCTGCCAGGTCAGGGTGACATCGAGATGCGCGCCGGATTGCGCGGTCGCGTCGAGTACCGGTTGCGCCGTCACCGAAACAAGATTCACCCGCGGCTCCCAAATCGTGATCGCCGTCGTCAGTTCGCTCACAATTGCTGGCAGCGCCAAACTGATCGGAAAATCGATGTAACGCCAGATGTCCGCGCCAAAGGTCGGCCGCAATGGATCGCTGCCGCGCGGCGTCGTCACAATTATTCCGAGGCACTGCTCGACATCCGCGATTCCCTGCACCACTTCGCCGATGGCTCCCAGAGCCAACGACCAGTCTGCCGACCTGATCTCCGCCAGCGTGATTGCGTCTGCCGCCATCGTCATCCCGCCAGCACGTCGAGGCTTGCCGACACGATCGTTCCGGTCGCCTCGCCGACTTGCACTCGATCGCCCAGTCGCGCGACACCCGCCAGCGGACCGTTCCCGATCTGCACCAGCCCCGCGCGCTTGATAGTCACGTTGCCGCTCGAGTCGATCTTAATCTGCGCGCCATTCGCCGTAAGATTGAACGCCGCGCCCTGCGGCAACGACACCGTCAGAACATGTTCGTTGCCGTCGTACAGGATCTCCGCTTGATCCTGAAACTTAAGATCGAGCAGATGCACGCGAGCGTCGTAGGTCAGTTCGGTGTTGTCCTGAAACAGCAAATCGAACAGGTGCGCGGCCCGATCGTATTCGAAACGCGCGCCGTCCTTGAACCCGAGATAAATCTTGTCGGCGCTGTTCACCGGCGGCACGTCCGCGCTCGAATAAATCGCGCCCAGCACCGCCCCCGCCTCGTCGCGCAAGTCCATCAAACAAACCACCTGCTCGCCGATGTCTGGAATCCAGTACGCCTGGTCGTTCTGCGTTTTGAAATACACCACCGGCAGCCACCAGCTGATCATTTCGTCGTAGTCCGGAAACACCACCCGCACCTTGGCGTGCGCCGTGTCCTGCGCCTGCACTATCCCGACGCGAAAGGTCGGATTGAGCGAGGCAAATCGCTCGCGGTATTCGATTATGTCGTTCATGCGTCAACCCGTCGCGCCGCAATCGAAGTTGAGTATCCCGTCGCCCGCGCCAGCCGATGCTCCGCGCTCTCGATCAAATATTTCCCATCGAGCGCGCCCCATCCGCTGAGCTGCACATTATTTCCCGCCACCAGCACCGCGTTTCCCGGCCCCTCGACCGAAGCGTCCACGAACACCATGTTGTGAAAATGAAGCGCGGCCTCGGCTTTCACCAGCGCCTGCCCTCCGTTCTCGCAGCGCGCCACGATTTTGAGCGTATCCCCGGTCGGCGCAGCCTGGTCAGCCGGCACCGACTGCGTAATCAGTTCTTTCGTATCGGGATCGAAGTAGGAAAATATTGCGGCGTCGTAGCTTCGGCGCGTGCGGTTCCGGAATGAGAATCGGACGGTGTCCGATCGCGTAATCACCGCCGCGGCCGCCACCGCCTCGAGCGCCGGCCGTTCGTAAAAGATCAACTGGCCCGCGCGCACCGTGAAATCAAAGTTGTGCTCGCGTGCCAGCCGCTTCAGAAATTCCAAATCCATCTGACGCCGCTGCGTCACCCGCGCAAACACCACGTCGCTCCCGGACTCGGACGACGCCGTCACCAGCGTCAGCCCGTACTTTGCCGCGATCTGTCCCGCTATTTCCACGATGCCCATGTTCTCGTACGCCACCGTGTTTGCCGTGCGCATCGCGGTCGTGATGTACGCCGCCAGGCAGCGCAGCCTCATCACGTCGGGCGGGCCGTCCAACTCGATCTCGTCGATCTGAAATTCTCCGCAGTCGAGCAACGCCCCGCCGCTATAGCCAATCTGCAGGCTGACGACGTCGCCCAGCGCCGGATACCACGGCCCCTGCCACAGTTTGGTCGAGTCCTCGAGTTCCAGCTCCAGCTCGCCCGAGGCCGCGTCGAGCCGATCGATATACCTGATCGCGAGAACCATCTGCGAGACATCCGGCGAGATATTCACTCCCGAATAAGTGAGTATCCACTGCGGCGAACTGACTATATAAGATCCCGCCGCAGCCATTAGCCACTCACTGCTCCCGATACTTTCCAGGGCGGCAGGTTGGCCGTCACCGCGGCGCTCTTCTGCTGGAGCGGCACGGCGATCGGGATGCCGGCGTCGAACACCGGTTCGATTGGCACATTCGGATTAGCCATTATGATCGGTGAATAGTCAGTTGGATCCCCGTAGTATTGCCACGCCAACAAGTCCCACCGCTCGCCCGCCGTCGTAACGTGAAGTATGTACTGTCCTGACGGCGTCATTGCGCGGCACTCCTGACGATCGCGGCCGCAGGCACGTCGCCCGCTTCGAGCTCGGGAGCGCTCGCGCCGCTGGCCGACGGCGTACTGAGTAATGCCGACACGCCTGGCGTACGCTCATTCGCGCCCGTCGCTGACGCCGCCATGATTCCGATCGGCGCAAATGGCATCACCTGCGTTGCGCCCGAAAGCAGTAGCGGGTTTGAGCTCCACTCCTTGAGCGCGAGTGCGACCCGAATCGCGATTGGCGCGCCGCCCGCCGACAGTTGCTGCGATTTCACGTTGATCGATTCGATCACGAACAACCCGCGAAAGCCGCCGTTGCCGAACACCAGCGGCAGTGCAAGATGCTCCGCCGCCGTCGCCCGCAAGCGCGCCAGCTGCAACGCTGGATTCGTGATCGACGCGTGCCAGATCAGCTCGAACTTCAACCGGTCGCGATAGTCGCCGACCCATTGCAACTGCGGCATGCTCTCAACCACCTTCTGTTCGGCGAAATCGTACGCGCCCGCCGATTCGTAGGCTTCGGGAGAGCCGACCACCTCGAATTGAATGTCGCCCAATACTGCGAACACGTCGTCTCTCCTCAGAACTGTGCGCGCTCGCGCCGCACCGATTCTCTTTTCAATTGATCGAACAGTTCTTCGCGATGCGCCCGCAACGCGCCGATCAGATCATGCTGCGTCGCCGCTCCCGCCTGGCCATTGATCACGATTGTCGGCGTGGAGTTGACGGTGATGCTTGCGCGACCGCCGCCGTCGGTTGAAACGCGAGCGCCGCTCACCGGCCGTGCGAACTCGCGCCGCGAAATATTTGCCGGCGGCTTCACTCCGCGAATCACCGGTGCGAATTGAACCTTCGCCGGCAATGTCGCGATGCCGAAACCTCGCCGCCGTCCTTCGAGACTCGCGCGCGCTCGACCCGTCGGCTCGGCATTCCAACGCAACGGCGCCGTCGCGTACTTCCGCCCATCTGAAATCGCTCGCCCTGCACTCAAGCGTTCAGCTCCTGACACAGCTTTGACCGCGCGCGACAAATCCAGTACCTGTCGATGCCAGCGGCCGCCCGCATCGGCCATCGCCGCCGTGCGATGCCGGCTCTCGGCCCTCGCATCTATCATCGGAGTGTTTTCGGCGCTCCGACTCGACGGCGAAGATGAGCCGCTCCTGGAGCCGTCGCTATCGATTCGCCGCCGCGCGCCAAATCCCGTCTCCAGGGAACTATCTTCTTTTGGCGGCGCGCTTCCGGCGAGTGGTTGCCAACGATATTCTCCCGCGTGCGCGATGTTCGCGGTCGCCCGCGCGACTCGAACGTTGGCGCGCGCGATATTAGTCAGTCGGTCAAGATGCCTGTGCACGTGTTTCACGGCGGCGTGCCCTCGTTTCTCTATTGGGCACGCGCGGCGTTGCGGTCGAACGGCCGGCGTTGAGAGGTCGCCGCCTCGACTCGCAGGGGACGGCCCGCCAGTTCCTTGCCGTTCATCGCGCGCAGCGCGACCGCGGCGTCGTCTTCTGTCTTCATCTCGACGAAGCCGAACCCGCGCGAGCGCCCGTCGAAGCGGTCGCGCACGATCTCAGCCCGATCGACGCCGCCGATTTCGGCAAAGGCTTCGCGCAAGTCGCCGTCGCCCAGCGAAAAACTCAGATTGCCTACGAATAGTCTTATTCCCATCGCTTCACCGTCTCGCCTGATTACTTACTTCGTGCATTTCACGATAGTCACTGCGATTACTACTCACGTCTCTTCCCCTCCGCCGCGTTCGACGCACATTCGTTCATACTCAGTAAGTGCGTCGAGCCAGTACGACAGCTCCGCAAAGTCCATCGCGCTCAGTTCCTGGACTGAGCATCCGGACTGGACGAGGCCTGCGAAGCTCGCTGCGGAGGGCGGTCGAAATATTCGTCAATCCCCTCAGCCAGCAGCGCCATTACGTCCGCGAGATCCATCTCGAGCACGTCCTCGTACACGATCTTGTGTCCGTCCACGCGCGTCACCTCGGCGATTAGCGCGAAGACCACGGCGCTCGCGTCTCCTCCCGCCGCTGCCCGTTGCGCGCGCATCAGATCGCGCCCGTATCCTTTGCGCACCTCGGCGCGTGCGCCCGACGGCAACTCGATCGTCCGGAGATCTTCTCCCGCTTTCGCCTCAGCGCCACCGATGGGTACTCCATTGACTATAGTTTCGTCGGCTTTCATTAGTCATTGCTCCCGTCATTCGACTTCATGAACAGGCTCACTCAACCGCCGAGATTCGATCGGAAAGTACTCAGTTGGTCGACTCCGCCGACCACGTAGATATTGGCGAATACGTCGTACAAGTATATTTGGACGCCGGCGACGAATAGCTCACAGTGATAGATACTGACTACTGAGGTAGTCTCGACCATGCGATGCTGGCGGAAGGTCGGACTGCCCGCGTCCTTGAAAACTCCGGTCATCAGGTACACGACCGGAAGCTGCGCGGTGCGGCCCTGGCTGGTGTACTGCTCGAGGTTGCCGCGCGCCTGGAACGAGTGGGTCTGGAACGGACTCGCCGACATCGCCAGCGTGTCGGCGTCGAACGACGACCACTTGATCTTCGACTCGCGCTTTTCTACGCCCGCCCACAGCTCAGCCGTGCCGACCATCCCCAGCCCCTTGTAGTCAATCATCTTGTGCTTGGGATTTGCGATCTCTATTTCCTCAGCGCGGCCCAGCAGCCCGACCCCGTCGATGTATATATTTGCATTAGTCAGTGAGTTGATCTGGATATTCATTCTGTTCCTCTCGCTGCGCGAAGAATTAAGCGGTCGCCCCGGCCGCAACAGTGATCGGACTCGTGTTTCCCAGTTGCTGCAGCAGCGTCACGTCGATGAATGCTTCAAAGGTGATCCTTTCGGCGGGCGGCGGAGGCATCACGTCGATATCGAACACCAGCTGGCCCGCCGCGATCTGCGTGGACGGATTTTCAGCCGGATTAAAGCTGGCCGCACCGGCGACCAACGCCCCGCGCTGGATGAGAGACCGGATGAACGCGTTCGCGCTGGCCAGAATCGCATCGATCAGCGCGTTGGAGATCGGCTGGTCGATAAACTGCAGCATCGCGAGCTCGACCGACTCCTCTATCACGTCCATCGTGCGGCGCACCGAGATGAAGTTGTCCGGCGTGCTTGCCGCCGGGTACGCCGCGCTCCGGTTTCCCCACACCCGCAGCCCCGTGCCGAACGCGTTGAACACCGTGACGATTCCCGCCGCGTTGAGATTGTTGGTGTCGGACGACGCGTCGAGAATCGAAGCGTAGAGCTGAACATCGGGCCCAAGTATTCCCTCGACGGGCGTGTTGGATGGCGACCACCAGTAACCCTGCGCGAGATCCTTCGCCGCCATCGCTCCCGCCATCCACTGCGAATATGGCGCGACGGCATTCGCGTTGAATTGCGCCGTCTGCGGCAGCCCTGAAGCGTTGAGCGTCACGCCGGTCGGCACAGTGCCCGCGTCAAAGAACGTTTCTTGCGGATAGCAGAGAACCGTTCGGCTGCTCGTCGATGCGAAGCTGTTGCCCGCCACTCCGCGATTGGTTATCGCGGCGGTCGGCGAGGTCGCCGGCGGCGAATCGACCAGCGCGATCGCGCGCACCTTAGTCGCCATCGCCGTCAGCGCCGACGCCACGGTGGCGTCCTGCGAGTAGCCCGGCGCTATCAGTATCTTCGGGAAGAATCCCAACGTGCCGTAAGTCGTCTGAAACACTTGCATCCCGGTGTACACGCCGCTGGTGACCGCGCCGATTACGTCCGCGTCCACTACCTTCGACGGATCGGCGTAGTTGAACGCGATCAACACGCCGGCGCCGGCCGCGATATGTCCGCCGGAGCCGCTTGGCACCAGCGTCACCACGCCGTTCACGGAATCGAGCGTATAGTCAGTAGCCGCCGCGTATGTAGTACCAACGGGATTACTTGTGACTACCACATTCGACACGCCCATGTGGCCGAGGTTGATAGTTCCCTGGCTATTGAAGGTGAAGGCGGTCGCGGCAATTGCGGTAAAGTGCCTGGTCGGATCGAAGACGTTGACGACGATCGCCTGTCCCGCTCCTTGGGCCTGGCTGGCCGCGCGCGCATACGGAATCGAGTATCCGCGACCCCGCGGCCCGCAGGCCGCCGCGGCGAGCGCGGACGAGACCAGCGTCGGCGTATTCAGCGCCGCCGCGACCGTCGGCGACGCCACCGCCCATTCCGGGGCCGTGCCGACCAATCCAATCACCGCCGATTTAACGACGGTGACCGGCACCGGTCCATTAGGTACTTCGATTACTTCAACACCGTGCAGGAAGCTGGCTGGCATGTATCACCTATACTCAGTTGATTAGTTAGTCGGCTCGGTCTGACCTGCGATCGCAATAGCCACTTCGCCGTATGCGTATGCGATCTGCACCGTCTCACCGGCCGCAATCGCACCGCCGGGGAGCGCAGTGACTATTCCGTCCGCGCGATCCACCGCGAAGTCCGTATTTTCGATGAGTGCAAGGCCGCCTGGACCCGTGACGCTTACGGCGAACACGTTGCCCTGGGGCAGTTGCACCTGCAGGCTCGAGTTGAATGTGTAGGCGGACGCGCCGACCGTGATTGTGCTTTCTCCTCCATCTTCGAGCGCGATGCCCTTGATGAAGAGTGGAAAGTTATCGGGCTGCGAGGCTTCAACCGCGACGGTGCTGAGCGCGAAGGTGGACGAGTAGGTCCAGACGCCGCCCTGTTTGTCGCGCTTTACGAATTTTTCGGTCACCGGGTACAGCTTGCGGCAGCCGGGGATCTGAAAGCCGGTCAGGGCGGTGCGGATGGCCTCGATGATTGCGTAGGCGCCGGGACTTGTGCCCGAGGCGTCGCCGCCGACGGCCCATCCGAGGTCGCGCATCATGATTGAGATTTCGAACTCGAGTTTGCGTTGCTGGATTATCGCCGCGGTGTCGAGCAGGCCGCCGTATTGCGCGCCTTTGTACATCACGAGCGCCGCGCCGACGCGATGCGTCATGCGCCAGGTCTCGGGCCGGTCCGGGTAGTGCGCGATTTCGATCGAGCTGATTTGCGATTGCAGCTGGCTGACGATCGCGTCCTCGATGGTCGCGATGTCGAGCGCGGTCGGTGGCGCGAAGGTGACGCCGTTCCAGGGCGCGTCAAGCATGACTCCCATCTCAGTAGCCCTTCAGTTTGTCGCGATCGAAGACGCGGTCGGGACCCTGCACGGTTTCGACTGAGCCCGCCAATGGCGGCTCCTGGTTGTCGGCGGAGAGGCCGAGGGTGAGATCGCCGGACGCGACTTTCGTGAGCATCGCGACTGCGTCTTGGTAGCGCTGGCGCGCGTCTTCGAGGTCGTGCAGCGGGCGCAGCGACTGCATCCGGTACATCGCGATGTCGGTAGTGAGCCGGTTGAGGACGGCGGGCGGGTCGGTGAGCGGCAAGTTGAAGCGGCCTTCGAGGTAGCCGTCGATTTCGGCGGAGGCGTCGGCGAGCGCCTGGGTGATCGGCGTGTCGTTTATAGTAGTCGCGGTCGGATCCTCATTAGTCAGTTGGACGAGGTCGCGATTAGGGTATCGATTGATCATGTCCTGGGCGGTCGCGTAACTCACTGTAGTAACCTCAGTTGCGAAGAAGTGACTATTCGCGAATCAGGGCTCTCCGCGGGCGCTGGGCTACTGAATTGCGCCCGCGGAGAGTGGCCATTCGAGCGGGCGGCGCGGGCAGGAGGGGATCCCGCGGTGGGCCGGCTCTGGGAAACCGGAATTATCGCTGTTTCACTTTTCACGGCGCGCCTTAGGCGAGGAACTCGCTGACGATGAGGTCCGCGCTGTTGCGCCAGATGTTGGAGGTGGAGACGTTGGCGCTGGCGCCGGCGCCGGCCATGAACTCGGAGTTGAGCAGCTGGCGCGCGACTTCTTCGAGCGTCGGCGGCACCAGCAGGAACACTCCGCTGCGGCTCGACAATGCGCCAAACGGCTGTCCCGCATCGGTTTTGAACGCGCGCATCGCGGCCCGCGCGGCGCCGTAGTTGGCCGGATTGCTGAGATCGGTGTTGCTGGCGTAGGCCAACTGCCACAGGCCGACGCCGGTGTTGGCGCGGCCGTCCACGCCGTAGCGGAATTCGCGGCGGTTGAAGACCGCTTCGTCGGCGACATTAGTCATTCGCGTGACTGCGTATTCGCGGCGCAGCTGAAAGATGAATGGACGAATCACGCGCGACGCGTCGATTAGATACCAGTACGCGCCGGAGCCGCTCGAGTTGATATTGGCCGCGGTGGTGTCGGTCTGGCCCATCAGGCCGACCGGATGAGTCGCCGAGAAAAACGGCACGCCGTCGAAGCCGACGACATCGCTCGGATTGGCGACCGCGTCCTTGATCATCGCGAACAGCAGCATGTCCGGATGCACCTTGGTGTCCCATCCGAGCTGCTCGATAATCGGCTCGTAGGCGCCGTAGGTATCGTCCTCGATATCATTTCGGTCAATAGCCACTGTGTCTTCGAAGTTGCGATTGACTATTGTGTATTCGTGAGTTTCGAGCGCCTGGATTACCCTGTCGCCCAGCCATTCGCGGAACCTGGTGGTGCGGCCGAGCCACGGATAGGTAGTCTGGCGGGAGGCGTATCGGACGACGCTGGATATTTGCTCGTAGTACGACGGCGGTTGCTCGAAGCCGCGCTGGAAGACGACGTC
>VFSW01015947.1_pt1 | contig 10290 bp, 6 predicted proteins | sample 5358111 | NCBI WGS metagenome assembly VFSW01 (sample SAMN11554181, study PRJNA540505) | mine drainage metagenome | isolation source: sediment from site ElyBrook_90M | place: USA: Ely Copper Mine, Vershire, VT | collected 2017
GGATCGAGCAGCGGCTCCAGCTCCGGGTCGGATGCCGGCAACGATGGCGCCGTCGTCGACTCCAGCGTGGCGGACACGAGCGCGCCCGAGAGCGGCATCGCCGACTCGAGCTCGCCTCCCGCCGACGCGGCGTCCGAAGCCGCCACGTGCTCCAACACGCAGACCGACCCGCTCAACTGTGGCACGTGCGGCCACAACTGTCTGGGCGGGACGTGCGTCGGCGGCCAGTGTCAGCCCGTCCTGCTCGAGAGCAGCATCCGGCCCGACTCGATCACCGTCGACGCGACGGGCGTCTACTTCGCCGACACCGCCCTGCCCAGCCAGCTGTACGCGTGCGGCGGGCTCACGTCGTGCCCGAGCCCGAGCGTCGTCTACTCGAACGTCAACGCATCGATCTCCAGCATCGTCGCCAGCGCCGGCACGATGTACCTGCCGTGGTTCTACACGACCGCGGGCATCGACGAGGTCAGCGAGACGGCCATGGGCAGCACGGGCACCCTCTACGAGAGCTTCTCGGGAGGAGGTTCCTCGCCGATCGACTTCGTCATCCAGGGCGCGAGGTCCTACGCGGTCAACCAGAACAGCGTCTACTACGCGCCTCTCACCCCCGTCCCCGCGACGCCCGCGGTGGCGATGTCGGGCTTCGCCAACCTGACGAGCATCGCCACCGACGCGACGAATCTCTACGCGCTCGACCAGGGGAGCTACGACGTCGTCTACTGCGCGCTGAGCAGCGTGCCGTGCGGCTCGACGCACTCGTCGTTCGGCTCCGTGTTCCCCAACGTCCCGGTCAGCCTGTACGCCGACGGGACGAACGTCTGGATCACCGACAGCTCGCAGAGCCTGTACAAGTGCCCGGCGGCGAGCACCTGCGGCTCGGGCTTGCCGCCGGCCTTCGCGACGTCGTTGACCGCGCAGGCCATGGTCGCCGATTCGTCGAACATCTACCTGGGGACCGCGAACGGGCTGCTGAGCTGCAGCGTCGCAGGCTCGACCTGCGGGACCCCCACCATGCGTGCCCCCCTCGGGGGCGTCTCGGCGCTCGCGCAGAGCTCCGTGGCGGTCTACTTCGGAGCAGCCGGCTCGCTGTACCTGCTCGCGAAGTGAGGGGGCGCAGCACCGCGTTGGTGCCCCGATTTCTCCCGTCTTTCCGTCCTTGACGGTCGCCCGCTCGGCCATCCGTCACCCCTTGTTTGGCCACCGCCCGTACGCGTGCCAGACTGTGTCCAGTCTTCCGTGCAACTCGCGCTGCGGCGTCTCGCCGCTCTCCTCGTCGTCGCGGCTCCCGCGTCCCTCGTCGCGTGGGCGGGAGTCACCTGGGGTGCGGCGCGCCACGAGCCCACTTCCCCCCGGGAGGCTCGCACCTTCGAGCCGTCGCCCGCACCCGTGGAACGATCCGCCGAGGAGCGCTCGACCAGCGCGGTCGTGCTCGTGGTGCTCGACGGCGTCCGCGCACAGGAGGTGTTCGACGGAGCTGACCGCGAGCTGGCCCGCAAGCGTGGGCTCAACCCCCTCGCGTGGGCCAACCCGCACGACCTGACGCCCAACCTGCAGCGATGGCTGGACGCCGACGCCCTGGCCATCGGGGTCCCCGGTCACGGCGCCGAGATGGTCGCGAGCGGCCCACGGTTCATCTCCTTGCCGGGCTACCTCGAGATCTTCGCCGGCAAGCCCGATCCCGCCTGCGAGGGCAACGAGTGCGTCAGGCCTCCATCCCACACCATCGCCGACGACGTGCGCGACTCGAGCGGAGCCGACGACGTCGCGGTCATCACGTCCTGGCCGAACATCGCCCGCGCCGTATCCGCCGACGGGTCGGACTACGTGATGAGCGCGGGACGCAAGCTCCTCTCGCGCGGCGAGGTGCTTCGCTCCGATCCGGCGATGACACCGCTGCTCGACCGCGGCGCCCGCGTGAAGGCGTGGCCGGGCGAGGGCGACTACCGCCCCGACGCGTTCACGTCCCGCGTGGCGCTCCGCTACCTCGAGACCGCGCGCCCCCGGTTTCTGTTCGTGGGCCTGGGAGACGCCGACGAGTACGCGCACCACGGCGACTACCACGGGTACCTCGAGGCGGTGCACGCGTCGGACGCCTTTCTCGGCGACCTGCAAGCCACGCTCGCCCGCATGGGCGCCCGCGGGCGGCACACGACGGTGCTCGTGACCGCCGACCACGGCCGTGCCTACGGCTTCGTCGACCACGGCGCCCGCTACCCCGAGTCAGCGCGCGTGTGGCTCGTCGCGGGCGGAGGGGACGTGCATGGGCACGGCCTGGTCGCCTCGGAGCGCAAGCACACACTCTCGGACATCGCGCCCACGGTGCGGGCCCTCCTCGGAATCCAGGGCAGCGGCGTGCCGGTGGACGAGGTCGTCGAGCGGTAGCTTTCCCGGGAACCTGGCGCAGCGCGCGGTGTCGGGCCATTCTGGAGGAGTCCATGAAGCGTCTCGTGCTCGCCGCCATCGCCCTTGCCCTGGTCGTCCCGGCCTTTGCCGTCCCCGCGCTGGCCGACCCCACCGACCCGAAGGTTCCCGCGGCCACCCCTGTCCCCGCGGGCGCCCATCGCGTGAAGAACCCCGGCGTCTACGTCGTCCCCGCGACCACCATCTACGGGCGCCCCAACAAGCCCATGGTCAATGTCGAGGTGCGCACCCCCTCGGCAGCCGAGGCTGCGGGCGCTGCCCACGACCGGCTCCGCGCGGCGACTCTCGCGCGGACCGAGCCGGTCGCCCCGTAGCGCGGTTTCAGAGGTCCTTGGCGAACCAGGCGCTTGCGTAGGGGTTCTCGTTGTATGCGGGTACGCGCGCGTAGCCGCTGCCGTCGTAGAGCGTCATGGCCTCCGTGTGGGAGCCCATCGTGTCCAGGACGATGCGTCGGAATCCGGCCTCGCGCGCCGTCCGCTCGAGGGCTTCCAGCACGGCACGCCCGTGGCCGTGTCGCCGCGCGTCGGGCGCCACGAACATTCGCTTGATCTCGCACACCCCCGGCTCCCAGGTCCGGATGCCACCGCTGGCCACCGGCGTCTCCCCCTCGTACGCGACGACGAACCGGCCTCCCGGGGGATCCATGTCCTCCGGCGCCGCCTGGCGCGACACGTCGAAGCCGAAGCGCTTCCGGATCTCGGCGTAGTACGCGGCGAGCATCCGGCGGGCGTCGGGGTGGGAGGTGGGGACGACGTCGAAGCGCAGGGGCATGGGAGGCCGCAGGGCAGGACCGGAGCGTACAACCACCTGTAAGGCGGAACAGAACTTCGGCGTTCCTCGAGCGTCTGACGCCATGATGAGGTTCCCTCTCCATCCATCCCGGTCCCCGCGCGTCCTCGTTCTGGCCGGGATCGTGGCGGTCGCCGCGAGCGGCCTCGGCGGGTGGGCGGTGGCCGGACATCGCGCAGCCGCACGCGCCGGCGCTCCGGCGCGCCTCGCGAAGGTGATTCACCCCGGTGGCCCGGGGACGGGAATCGCCAGCGTCGGCCCGGACGGCCGAACGACCGACCTGCTCGAAGGGGCGACCGTGCCGTGCGGGACGACGCTGCGGACCGATCCTCGCTCGCGCGCACGCGTCGAGCTCGCCGACGGCACCGTGCTGGCGCTCGATCGGGACACCCGGCTCGCCTACGACGCGCCGCACGGCGTCTGGCTCCAGGGCGGCTCGATCGTGGCCGACGTCGGGCCGGGCGTGTCCCTGGTCGCCGGCACCCCGCTCGTCGAGATCCGGAGCACCGAGGGGCGCTTCGCGCTGACCGCCGACGAACGTCGTGCGAGCGTCGGCGTCGTGCGCGGGGACGTGGTGCTGCACGGCGCGCGCGACGACGTGACGGTCCATCCGGGCGAGGAAGCCGAGCTGGCCGCGGGGTCGTCCCGCCCCGAGATCACCGCCACGGGGGATCTGGGGCAGCGAATCGCCTTCGGGGAGAACTTCGAGCGCGACCGGGACGAGGGCGAGGGACCGCCCGCCGGCGTCGGCGAGCTGCGCGCGCGCAAGCCCGGGAGCAAGGACGAGATCGACGGCGCCATGCACCTCGCGCGGCACGAGGTGAAGGCCCGCATCGCCGGCGCGATGGCGCGCACCGAGATCGACGAGACGTTCGTGAACACCACCGACCGGGAGCTCGAGGGCGTCTGGCGCTTTCCCTTGCCCGAGGGCGCCCGCCTCGAGCGGCTGGCACTCGAGGTGGACGGCAAGCTGGTCGAGGGCGAGTTCGTCGACGCGAAGAGGGCCGCAGGCATCTGGCGTGGAGTCATCCAGCAAGCCACGCCGAACGCTCCCAGGCCGGTCGAGGAGATCGTCTGGGTGCCGGGACCGTGGCGGGATCCGGCGCTGCTCGAGTGGCAACGGGGCGGCCGGGCCGAGCTCAAGATCTTCCCGATCCCCCGCCGGGGCGCGCGGCGCGTGGTGCTCGCGTACACCCAGCACGTCGAGCCGGCGGGAGGCTTGAGGCGATACGTCTATCCCCTCGCGGTCCACACCGGCGCCCCACCCATCGACGAGGCCGTGTTCGACGTCCGGGTGGTCGGAAGCGATCCCTCGGTCGGCGTGCACGCACGGGGCTACGACTTGACCCCGGCCGCGCCCGAGAGCGGTGCCCCGTCGTCCCCGTCGTCCCTCTCCATGGCGCGCAGCACGTTCCTGCCTGCCGGCGATCTCGTCGTCGAGTACGCGACGACGGACCGCGCGTCGGAGGCGAGCACCGTCGGCTTCACCGCGCCGGGTGGCCAGGAAGACGCCTTCGTCGGCATCGCGCTGCGCCCGCGCCTCCCTGCCCGCATCGCGGACCGGGGACGCGATCAGGTCGTGATCGTCGACACCGGCCGCGCCATGTTCGGCGAGCGACTGCGACGCGCCTCGCGCATGGCCATCGAGCTCGCGCAGCAGATGGATCGCCGGGATCGGGTGGCCGTGCTCGCGTGCGATCTCGAGTGTCGCCGGATGCCGGGCGGATGGCGAGCGCCCGGCGCGGCGGCGGCGCACGACGTCGATGCGTTCCTGGCGGGCGTGACGGCCGATGGCGCGACCGATCTGGCGGGAGCGATGAAGGCCGCGGCGGCCGTGCCGGAGCGCGCGGGCGATCACGACCTGCGCGTCGTGCTCCTGAGCGACGGCGTGGCGTCCGCCGGGGTGCGAGGTCGCGCCCGCCTCGCCGCCGAGGTGGCCGGTCACCTGTCCGACCCCCGCGCCGAGGTCGTCGCCGTGCCCATCGGCAGCGACGCCGACGTCGACACGCTCTCCGAGATCGCGCGGGGAGGCGGCGGGGCGGTCGTGCCCTACGGCGCGGGTCAGTCGCTCGAGGCAGCGGCGCTGGACGTCCTGTCGGTGACCTACGGCGCGACGCTGCGCGACGTCGAGCTCACGCTTCCCGACGGCCTGCACGACGTGGCCCCCGCCGAGATCCCGCCGCTGCGCGCCGGCGCCGAGACCCTGATCGCGGCGCGGCTCTCCGGGGATCACGCCGCCGGCGATCTCGTGCTCCGCGGCAAGCTCGCGGGCGAGCCCTTCGAGGCACGCTGGCCCCTCGCCGTGCACGCGTCGACGGACGAGGGCAACGCGTGGGCCGCGCGTGCATGGGCTGAGGCCCGGGTGGCGGACGACGAGAGGGCAGGGAGCGACGCCGGCCGCGTCGAGGCCGTCGCGCTGTCGCATCGCTTCCGCGTGCCCAGTCGCTTCACGTCGCTGCTCGTGCTCGAGAGCGAGGCGATGTTCCACGCGTTCGGCGTGGCGCGCGCCGAGTCCGCGTTCGAGTGGAGCGGAGAGAGCGAGTCCCACGGCACCGAGGTCACCACGATCCCGAGCCCCGCCGACAAGGACGATGAGGAGCGGGGGCTGAAGGGCGGAGCAGGTCACGCCTTCGGCGATCTATCCGGCCTCGCCGAGGCAAGCCCCGCGCCGCCTGCGAGCAGGGCCGCGCAAGACGAGCCGGCGCGCGAGTCGCCAGCCCTCGACACGACGTCGCCGTACACCGGAGCGCCCGCGGGCGCGGGCGGGGGTGGCTTCGCGAAGGCCCCACCCGCTGCAACGTGGGCGCCGCCGTCCCCGCCGCCTGCGCTGCCGCGGCGCCCGGGACCGACCTCGAGACCCGGGCGGTGGATGCGCCGCGTGTGGTTCCGGACCGCCGCCATCTCCGCCGACGCGAGACCGCCGGTGGAGACGGCGAAGCTGGAGGCCGCGCGGATCGCCCTCGCGGGGTCGCCCGATCTCCGCCAGCGCCACGCCGACCTGGCGAGGTTGCTCGTGCGCGAGGGCAACGCCGCGGAGCTGGAGGCGCTGGCGTCACGGTGGTCGTCGCGCGATCCCCTCGACCCGGAGCTGCTGTCGGTGCGCGCCACGCTCGCGAGCTGGCGCGGTGACCGCGACGGAGCGCTGCGGATCCTCTCGGGAATGCTGGCTTCACCGGCCACGTCGGCCACCGCTGCGGCGGAGATCGCGGCGGCGCTCTCGCGCGCCGAGGAGCGCGCGCTCCACCCGGTGGCCGCGTGCGCGCTGAGGGTCGGGGCCGCCGAGAGCAAGCCGGAGGACGTGGCGACCGTGGCCTCGGCCATCGCGTGCGAGCGGGGCCAGGGAGACCTGTCGTCGGCGGAGCGCTGGCTCGCGGCGGCGAAGGACGAAGCCGCGCGAACGCGCATCTCGGCAGCCGCCGCCAAGATGCTCGCCGCGCCTGCAGCCGAGGACGGCCTCTTCGGCGACGTGTCGGTCGAGGCGACGTGGGACGAGGGCAGCGGGGGAGACCTGGACCTCGGGATCATCGATCCCTCGGGCCGACGCCTGTCGTGGGCGTCGTCCGCGGGTCGGGTGCGGGCCCGCGACTGCACGAGCCGCTCCCGCGAGTCGCTCGCCATCTCGAGCGGGTCCGCCGGCGCCTTCGTCGTCGAGCTGGTGCGCACGGACGCGGAGGACGACGCGGGCCCGCCCGTACGCGGCAGGCTGCGCATCACGTCGCTCGGCCGAACGCAGCTCGTTCCGTTCGTCCTCTCCGGTCGACGCGCGCAGGTGGCGCGGGTCGACGTGCGCTTCGAGTCGCGCCTCGAGCCGGTCAACGACTGGCCGGCCTGGTGAGCGCGGCGGCCGTCGCGAGCACCACCACGCCGCCGAGCGTGATGGCCGCATCGACGAGCAGGACACCGCTGCCTCCCCACGAGCCGTGGGCCCTGCCGTCGAGGCGGGTCTTGAAGACGATCGACAGGTTCAGCAGCGACGCCAGGATGTTGTACTTCGTCGCGACGGACTGGGTGCCGATGGTCTCGAACGCGAACGCGCTGAACGCCGCGTAGGCCATGCCCGTGAAGGCGCCGTAGGTCAGCGTGAACACGGCGTACGACCACGCGACGTGCGGCGCGAGCGCCATCGCCACGCCCGACGTGGCGGTGAGGGCCCCGGCGAGGCCGTAGGCTATGCGGCGATCGACGCGCCGGATGAACCACCCGGTCGCGAGCGCCCCGCCCGCCGAGACGATGCCGCCCAGCCAGCCGTTGGTGAGCTCCACCAGGGCGCGCGACGCGTGCCAGTCGTCCGCGAGCGCCCCGAACAGGTTGCTCGCGGCTCCGGCGCCGACCGTCGACAGGCACAGGACGATCGCCATCACCCCGCTGCGCGATCGAAGCAAGGCGCCCAGATCCCGCATCAGGTCACGCAGCGCCTGGAGCACGCTGCGCTCCTCCCCGGCTGGCGGCTCGTCGAACGCCAGCAGCGGCAGCGCGCACACGAGCATCGTCACCGCGATGATCGCACCGGCGAGCGCTCCGGGCAGCCGTGACACCAGCTCGATCGCCACGCCGCCGCCGACCCCGAGCCCCAGGAACGTCCCGGCCTGCAGCCACGCCGCCGCGGTCGACTTGCGCTCGGGCGGCAGCGCGCGCCCCAGCGTTCCCTCGCACGCCATGTACAGCAGCGTCAGCCCCACCTGCGAGGCGACCACCACCGTGGTGAGCGCCGGCAGCGAGGACGACGTGATGGGCATCGTCATCGAGGCGAAGGTGCCGAGCGCGACCAGGGTCAGCGCGATGAGGTACCAGGTCTTGCGCTTGAGCGTCGTGTCGACGATGGGGGCCCAGAGGAACTTCCAGGCGTGCGGCGCGAAGGCGGCGGCCACCACGGCGCCGATCGCCTCGACCGCGATGCCGCGCTCGCGCGCGACGTAAGGCAGGGCCACCGACACGAACCCGAACGACACCCCGTAGGGCAGCACGAGGAAGAAGAAGTGCCAGGGCCGGGGCGTCCGCATGAACAGCGCCAGCATAGGCCGACGTGCGATACTCGTGGGCGTGGAGCGAACCGTGCCGGCAGCGCCGACGTCCGGCCGTGGCACGCTGGCTTTCCGTGCCTGCGCGGGCCTGCTCGTCGCCCTCGTGCTCGTGGTGCACGTGGTGCGCCTGCCCGAGCCGCTGGGGATCGACCAGGGGCTGTTCGCGTGCTTCGCGCGCTGGGTGCCGAGGGGCGCGCTTCCGTACCGGGACCTGTTCGACAGCAAGCCGCCGCTGTTTCTCTACTGGTGGTCCGCGTCGGCCATCGTGCCGGGGGACATCGTCCGCGCCGCGTGGTGGTGGGAAGGGCTGTGGCTCGCGGGGACGCTCGGGGTCGCGTACCTGCTCGGCAGGCGCCTGGGCGATCGGTGGGTCGGCCTGGCGGCGGTGGCCCTGCTGTTCCTCGGGCTCTGGTCGCCGGCGTGGGGCGATCGCGGGCAGCCGTTCTGGTCGCGCGCGCAGGCCGAGGAGGTGCTCGCGCTGCCCATGCTCGGCTCCGCCTGGCTCGCGTGGCGCGCCATCGACCGGCGGTCGCTCGCGCTCTGGGCCGGCGTCCTCGTCGGCGTGTGCGGTCTCTTCAAGATCCCCTCGATGGCCATCGCGCTGGCCTGGGCCGTCGGCTGGCTCGCGACGTGTCCGGGGCCCGAGGCCGCGCGGCGGGTGGGGCTCATGATCGTCGGCGCGGCGGCGCCCTGGGCGCTGGCGTGCGCGTGGTTCGCGGCGCACGGCGCGACGGGCAGCTTCATCGAGGGCGTGTTCGTCTACCAGCGCTACAACGCGGCGTTCATCGCGCCGCCCTGGGATGGTGTGCTCGTGCAGTATGCGACGACCATGCTGACGCAGGCGCCCCTGCTGGTGGTCGCGGCGGGAGTCGGTGTCGCCCGGCTCGCGCGGCGTCGAGCGCGCGAGGTGCACTGGGCCGCCGCGTGGATCGTCGCCACCATGGCCGGCGTCGTGGCCCAGCGCCAGCTCGCCGGCTACCACTACATGCTCGCCGTTCCCGCGCTCGCCCTCGTCGGCGCGGTCGGCGTCGTCGACGTCGCGCGGGCCCTCACCGACAAGGCTTCGCGCGCGCTGGCGGCCGCCGCGCTCGGGGGCCTCGCCCTCTTCGCCGGCAACGAAGGGCTCGTGTGGTGGAGGACGTACGCGATGGACGCCGCGTGCCTCGCGGGTCGCATCGCCCGGCCGGACTACCTGCGCGCGATCCAGCCGGGGAGCTTCTCGATGGCGGCCGACGAGGACGCGGCCCGCCAGGTGCGCGAGTCCACCGCGCCCGGAGACGGGATCCTGGTGTGGGGCCTGTCGCCGGGCCTCTATGCGCTCGCCGACCGGCACCCGGTCACGCGTTTCCCGTTCCACAAGATCCTGCTGACGGATGCGCCGCTATCCCGGATGTGGCCCGGCCTCGACGAGCGACGCGAGGCCTTCATGGAGCGGTTCCGCGCGGACCCGCCCGCGCTGGTGCTCGTGGGTCAGAACGACGCGAACGGCTTCGAGCCGCAGGACTCCTACACGACCCTCGGCAAGTTCCGCGAGCTGCGCATGGCGCTGCAGGCCGGATACAAGCCTGCGCCGGGCATCGCGCGGTTCCTCGTCTTCCGGCGGGTGGACGCCGGCGGATCCCTCTAGCTCGCGACGGCCCTGGCCAGCGCCTCCAGCTGCTCCCGCCCGACCCGGACCGCGCCCGGCAGGATCGCGGGCTTCAGAAGCGCGGCAAGCGGCCCGCTCCACGTCTCCACCGACTGCACCTCGACCGCTCCGGCCCCTCTCGGCTCGAAGAGGAACCGGTGCTCCGCCCAGAGCACGCCGCGCTTGCCGCCGCACCACGTGAGCTCCTCGGCGCTGCGCACCGTCTGCACCCGGCACGCGGCGGGGAGCCGACCCAGGATCGTCACCCGGAAGGACGCGCCTTCTGCGAGCCGCCCGACGGTCTTGCCCACCGGGCGGAACGACGCCGGCATCCATCGCGACCACGAGTCGTGGTCGGCGAGGCGATCGAAGGCGACCCGAGCGGGGACCTGGAGCAGGCGCGTGGCGCGCGCGACGTAGGCCATGGCGAGG
>VFSW01015948.1_pt1 | contig 10290 bp, 10 predicted proteins | sample 5358111 | NCBI WGS metagenome assembly VFSW01 (sample SAMN11554181, study PRJNA540505) | mine drainage metagenome | isolation source: sediment from site ElyBrook_90M | place: USA: Ely Copper Mine, Vershire, VT | collected 2017
GGCGGGGATTGAGACCAGCGATGATCCGGCATTGGTGGTTGAGGCGCGGGCGGATGGCGCGGCGATTATCCGCTCGCGCTTCGCGGTGCCGGGCCACCTCACCCCGGACCCACGGGATTTGCGGCGGTTGGGCGTCAAAGTGGCGGCGCTGCTGCGTGCGGATGGCCAGGCGATTGCGCTTGATGATCCCGCGTTGGTGGAGGGATGGCACGCGCCAGAGGCCGACGGGCGCTGGACCGATGGGGCGGCGTTGGTGCCTGCGGCGCTAACGCTGGGGCAGCACGTGTCGGTGCAGCGCGCGGCGTCGCTTGCCTATCCGGTGGCGACGATGAGACGCGAGGCGCAGGGTTAGTGTCCACTCTGATTCCGAAATCCAACGGATTTCAGAATCGGGACATTAGCCCTGCGCCTCACGGGCGGCGGTGGCGAGTTGGTCGGCGCGTTCGTTCATTGGATTGCCGGTGTGGCTGCGGACCCAGAGCCATTCGATTTGGTGGGGCTTAGCGGCGGCTAGGACGCGTTGCCAGAGATCGTAATTGGCGACCGGATCGCCTTTGGCGTTGCGCCAATTGCGGCGGACCCAGCCTTCGCGCCAGCGGGTGATGCCGAGGCGCAGATATTCGCTATCGGTGTGCAGCGTCACCCGGCAGGGGCGTTTGAGCGCTTCGAGGGCGGCGGCGGCGGCGGTGAGTTCCATGCGGTTATTGGTGGTGGCGGGTTCTGCGCCGGAGAGTTCGCGGATATGCGGGCCGGTGCAGAGAATCGCGGCCCAGCCGCCGGGGCCGGGATTGGGCTTGCAACCGCCATCGGTCCAAATTTCGACCGGCGTGGTCTGATTCTCCGGCTCAAAGGCCATAATCGGCGCCATCGAGCATATGTTGGAAGGTGGTGAGGCGGCGGAGATAATCGCTTGGGTCTTTTTTGGTCACCAGGGCGCCTTCCGGGGTGTTTTGCCAATCATAAAGGCGGGTAAGCAGGAAGCGCAGCGCTGCCCCCTGGCAGAGCAGCGGGAGGGCGCTTTGCTCGGCTTGGGTGAGCGGGCGAATCGCCTGATAGCCGCGCAGCAGGGCAGCGGATTTGGCGCGGTTGAAGGTATAATCCGGCTCGAAGCACCAAGCATTGAGGCAGATGGCAATGTCGAGCGCGAAAAAATCGGTGGCCGCGAAATAGAAATCGATCAGGCCAGAGATTTTGCCATCGAGGAAAAATACATTGTCGGGGAACAGATCGGCATGGATTTGGCCGTGCGGGAGGGCGTTGGGCCAGGCCGGGATGATGCTGGCCACGGCGTGATCGAGGGTGGCTTGCAGGCCGGGTTCGACCGCGTTGGCATGGTCGCGGCATTGCGCCCAGAGCGGTGCCCAGGCGGCGGGGCCGAGCGCATTGGGGCGTGCTGTCGGGTAATCGGCGCCGGCTTGGTGGAGTTGGGCGAGGGCGGCGCCGAGTTCGGCGCAATGGGCGATGGTGGGCTCGCGTGGCCAGACGCCGGGGAGAAAGGTGGTGATGGCGGCGGCTTTGCCGGCGAGGCGGTTCAGATTGGTGCCATTGCGCGCACGCACCGGCAACGCGCAGGGCAAGCCGTGTTGGGCGAGATGTTCGAGCAGGCCAAGGAACCAGGGGAGATCGGCCGGATCGACCCGCTTTTCGTAGAGGGTCAGGATGAAATCGCCCTGGGTGGTGCGCAGGGCGTAATTGCTGTTTTCCACGCCTTCGGCAATGCCGCGAAAGGCGACGGCTTCGCCCAGATCATACTGGGCGAGGAAGGCGTTGAGCATGCCATCGGTGACTTCGGTATATACGGCCATTAGCGGCGGAGATGACCGATCGGCGAAATGATGGCAAGAGAGGGGGAGCGTAAAAATGGAGAGTGCGGTGAGTGGATTGAAGCGTGTTGCGGTGTTGGCGGCGCCTTTGTTGTTGGCGGCTTGTTCGGGGTCGCATGAGAAGACCGCGTTATTTTGCCCGACTGTGTCGGTGCTGACGCAGGCCAATCAGATGGTCAAGGCGCGGGGCGACGCGACGAGCGTGGGAGCGCGCGAGATTTCCGCCCGGATAACCGGCGTCGCGGGACGATGCGCGACGCATGGTAAAAACGGGGTGCTCACCGTTTTTCGGGTTGGCTTCGCGGCGACACGCGGACCCGCTTTGATTGGGGATCAGATCACCCTGCCCTATTTCATTGTATTGACCCAGGGTGATCAGATTATCGGCAAGCAGATCGACCCGATTACCTTTGACTTCAAGAATGGCCGTAATCGGGCCGTTGCGACCACCAAGCCGATCAAGATTGAAATGCCGAATGCACCGGTTTCCGCGAAGCAAGAGGCGTTGATTGGGTTTCAGTTCAAGCAGAGCCCGCAAACTGGCACAACCGGTGATCAACACTGATGGCAGCCTTGGTGACCGGGGGTGCGAAGCGGGTGGGTGCAGCGATTGTGCGCGGTCTGGCGGCCAGCCAACGGGCGGTGGTGATCCATTATCACGGTTCGGCGGTTGAAGCCGAGGCGTTGCGCGCCGAGATTATGCAAGCCGGTGGGCGTGCGTTTTTGCTGCGGGCGGATTTGAGCGATGCGGCGGCGGTGGCGGGGTTGATTGCACAGGCGGAGGCACTTGCGGGGCCGCTCGAGGTGTTGGTGAACAACGCCTCGCGCTTTGTGTTCGATCAGCCAGCGAGCATCACGGCGGACGCGATTGCCGCGCATATGGCGCCGAATTTGGTGGCACCCGTACTGCTCGCACGGGATTTTGCGGCGGCCTGCGCGGGACGGCGCGGGGTGATTGTGAATATTTTGGATCAGAAACTCGCCAATTTGAACCCGGATTTTTTTGCGTACACGTTGTCGAAAGCCGCGCTGGCGGCAGCAACCGAAATGTTAGCGATGGCGTTTGCGCCGCTGGTGCGGGTTTGCGGGGTGGCGCCGGGGCTAACCTTGATTGGTGAGCGGCAATCGGCGGAGAATTTCGCCCGTGGCCAAGCGGCGACGCCGCTGCGGCGCGGCTCCACCCCTGAGGATATTGCAGCGACGGTGCGATTTATCGTGGAAACCGGATCGGTCACCGGGACGGTGTTTTATGTCGATGCCGGCGAGCATTTGATGCGCCGGCAGCGGGATGTCTCGTTCGAGCCGGGATAAGGCTGGATTATCGAAACCATGCATGATTGGTATTGGCGCGGCGGCGGTGGCGCTTGTTACAACAGCGTATGGGAAAAACTCTGGGACAGTGGTTTGGCGCACGGCTCGCACGGTTTTTATCGCAGCCGGTGCATGTGCACGGGACCGCGCCCGCAGCAAAGGCCCATCGGTTAGCGGCGGTGTTGCGCCCGGGCGATGTGGTGCTGGTGGAGGGCAATAGCCGGATCAGCACCGCGATCAAATATCTGACCCAATCCACATGGTCGCACGCAGCCCTTTATGTCGGGCTAGGGCCATTACGTGCGGGCGGGGTTGCCGAGCCTTGCTTCATTGAGGCCGATATCAGCGAGGGGGTGCGCTGCGTGGGGCTGAGCGAATTTGCCGAACTGCATGTGCGGATTTGTCGGCCGATTGGGCTGAGCGAGGCGGATTGTGCGGTGGTGATTGGGTTTGCCCGCGCGCGGCTTGGCGATCAGTATGATTTGCGTAATGTATTGGATTTGGCACGCTATTTACTGCCGACGCCGCCGGTGCCACGGCGGTGGCGTCGGCGACTGCTGACCTTGGGCAGTGGCGATCCGACGCGCGCGATTTGTTCGGGATTGGTCGCACGGGCCTTTCATGCGACGGGGTATCCGGTTTTGCCGCTGGTGCGCGAGTTTGCAGCCGATGCGCCGGATTGCCCGGCCTGTGTGCGCGAGATTTTGCAAGCGCGGCATTATAGTTTTTTTGTGCCGCGCGATTTTGATGTTTCGCCTTATTTTGAAGTGGTCAAGCCGGGGCTGCCACCGGGCTTTGATTATCGAGCGATCGAATGGGCGAGTGAGCAACCCGATCAAGCTTGATCGATAAAATTCCACGGGTTGCCGTTGATCGCGCCGCCGCACGGGTCATTCGGCATGGCGAACGACGCGGGCGCAGGAGCGAAAATCTATTTGCATTTTTCTGAATTAGGTGTTTACCTAAATCACGAGTGATTTTCTGGCGACGAAGGAGCACGGGCGGATGGATGCGCAGCATGTTGATGTGTTGATTGTCGGGGCTGGGCTATCGGGCATCGGCGCGGGCTGTCATTTGCAGATGCATTGCCCTGGCAAGAGCTATGCCGTGTTAGAAGCGCGCGACGCGATTGGTGGGACGTGGGATTTGTTTCGGTATCCGGGTGTCCGATCGGATTCCGATATGTACACGCTTGGATATTCGTTCCGCCCCTGGACGCAGGCCAAGGCGATTGCCGATGGCCCCTCGATTTTGAGCTACGTGCGCGATACGGCGCGTGACTATGGCGTCGATCAGCATATCCGGTTCAACCACGCGGTGAAGCGCGCGCGCTGGTCATCAAGCGAGGCGCTGTGGACGGTTGACGCCGAAATTGGACCAGAGCGGAATTTGGCCGTGTTCACCTGCAATTTTCTATTCATGTGCAGTGGCTATTACGATTACGCGGAAGGCCATAATCCGGAATTTCCCGGCGCGGCGGCGTTTGGCGGGCGCATTGTGCATCCTCAGCATTGGCCGGAGGATCTGGATTATGCTGGCAAGCGCGTGGTGGTGATTGGCAGTGGGGCGACGGCGGTGACGTTGGTGCCCGCGATGGCGGAAAAGGCGGCGCATGTGGTGATGTTGCAGCGCTCGCCAACCTATGTGGTGTCGCGCCCGGCGGAGGATGCGTTTGCCAACAAGATGCGCGATTATTTGCCGGGAAATCTGGCCTATGCGTTAGCGCGCTGGCGCAATGTGTTATTGACGATGTTTTTTTATCAATTGGCGCGTCGGCGACCGGCCAAGGTCAAGGAAAATCTGATCGCTCTGGCCCGCCAGCAGCTTGGCGATGCGGTCGATGTAGAGACGCATTTCCGGCCGCGCTATAATCCGTGGGATCAGCGTTTATGCTTGGTGCCGGACGGGGATTTGTTCCGGGTGTTGAAGGCAGGGACGGCATCAGTGGTTACCGATCAGATCGAGTGCTTCACCGAGACGGGAATTTTGACCAAGTCGGGCACAAACCTACAAGCTGATATCATCGTCACGGCGACCGGGTTGAAGCTGAAGCTCCTCAGCGGGCTTGAGCTGTTTGTTGATGACAAGCGCATCGATTTGGCAAAAACGATGAATTACAAAGGAATGATGAATAGCGATATTCCCAATATGGCGTCATCGTTCGGCTATACGAACGCCTCCTGGACATTGAAATCGGATTTGACGGCGGCTTATGTTTGCCGGTTGCTCAATTACATGGATCAGCAGGGCTACGCGCAATCCACGCCCCGGCGCACCGATCCGAGCGTTTCGGAAGAGCCTTTCCTTGATTTCACTTCCGGCTATGTGCAGCGCGCGATTGATCAATTGCCCAAACAGGGTTCGAAAAAACCGTGGAAGCTCTATCAAAACTATATTCTAGATTTGATAACACTTCGTTTTGGGCCGGTGAATGATGGCACGATGGAGTTTGTGCGGCGCCAGCCCGCAAAGCGCGCCGCCTGATCCGGGTGGGTAAGGCGATGGCTGAAGCAAGACGTGCGCAGAACACGCCGGAAGCAGCCGCAATGCGGGCACGCATGTTAGCGGTTTGCTTGGAATTGTTCAATGAACATAGCTTTTCGTCGGTCACTATCGCGCAAATCGCCCTCGCGCTCGGCATGAATGAAGGGCATTTGCATTATTATTTTCAGACCAAGCAGCAAATTGTGCTCGCTCTGTTTGATGATTTCGAGCGCGGCGCGATGGCCGCGGCTTCGCACGGGTTGGACGCACCTGATCGACCGGATCGGTATGTCGATTATTTGCAAAATTGGTTTTCGCTCATGTGGGGCTACCGGTTTGTTTATCGAGATCATCGCAGCCTGCATCGGGTTGCACCAATGTTGCCACAGCGGATTGCGCATATTTATCAAGCCGGGCAAGCGCGATTGCGACTGGTGCTCGATGACATGGCGGCAGCCGGACTGTTGGTCGCCAGCAGCGATGAGCGGGCTTCCTTGATGGTCAATGCCTGGATCATCGCGAGCTACTGGATTGACTATTTGACCATCAGCCGCACCGGCAAAGCGATTAGTCGCGCCGATCTCGCCGAGGGTATTCATCAGATCAACCAGCTTTTTGCACCCTATCTTGCGACCGGACGGGCGGGGCCGGCGCGTAAACCGATGGCCAAAGAAAAGGCGCGATGACCTCGCGATCATCGCGCCCCCATCAGCGTTCGGGTTAGACCCTGACGCTGTGATTAGTGCATGGCGTGGACAGTGTATTTGCCGTTGTTCCAAATATAGATGGCGTAGGCAGCCGGAACCACGTCACCGATTTTGTTGAAACGGATTTCACCGAGCACCGTGTTCCACGGGCCACCGGCTTTCAATTCCTTGGCAACGACCAGCGGTTTGATGCTATGCGCCTTCTTGGCGGCTTCGGCCCAAACCTGAATGGTCGCGTAGGAATAAAGCACGTAGCCACCCGGATTTTGCCCTTTGGCGGAGAGTTCCTTCACGACCGCAGCGGCTGAGGGGCTTTTCTCGGCCGGCGGCGGGAAGGTGAACAGCATGCCCTGGGCGGCGGGGCCGGCGATCTGCCAAAGCTGGTCGGTCGCCATGGCATCTTCACCGAAATATTGCGGGTGATAGCCCTGGGCTGCGCCTTCGCGCTCCATGATGCCGGCATCGGCATAGTAACCGCCAACATAGACCAGGCCGATACCGTCTTGCTTCAGGCGGCTGATCAGGGCCGAATAATCCTTTTCGCCCGCCGTGTAGGAGGCGTTATAGGCAACTTTAACGCCGAGTTTTTTCAAATTCATCCGCACCTGATCGGCGATCCCTTTGCCGTAGGTGGAATTGTCATCGAGCACGGCGATTTTGTCTTTGGCGAAGTGCGCTTTGATATAGTTGGCAGCGACTTTGCCTTGCTCGTCATCACGGCCGCAAACGCGGAAAGTGTTCCACGAGCCTTGATCGGTATATTGCGGGTTGGTCGAGGCCGGTGAGATTTCGAGAACGCCGTTTTCGCTATAGACCTTGCTCGCCGGAATGGTGGAAGCCGAGCAGAAATGGCCATCGACCATCACCACATGATCGGCGACCAATTGGTTAGCAACGGTCACGGCCTGCTTGGGATCACACGCATCATCGACAGTAACGGCCGTAACTTTTTTGCCAAGCACGCCGCCATGCGCGTTGATGTCTGCGACCGCCTGATTGGCACCGTTGACCAACTGCGTGCCGAACGCGGCGTTAGAACCGGTCATCGGACCTGCAACGCCGATCTTAACTTGCGCTTGCGCCGCGCCGACGGTGAGGCAAAGCCCCAGCGCGCTCGTGGCGGCGACTTTATAAAACTTATTCCCCAAAACACTCGCTCCTTGATTGATAGTCGTTACGTTTCCGATTTTTATCAATGCCCGCCCTCCAGATAAGCTGCTTTGATTTCTGGCCGGGCGAGCAATTCGGCACCACCGCCTTGCATGGTGATGGCGCCGTTCACAAGCACATAGCCCCGATGGGCGAGGCGCAATGCTTGATAGGCGTTCTGCTCGACCAAGAGTACGGTCAAGCCCAGCTCACGGTTGAGCTGGCGAATGGCTCCAAAGATTTGTTTGACCACTAACGGCGCAAGCCCGAGGCTTGGCTCATCGAGCATCAACAGATCAGGTTTCGACATCAGGGCGCGCGCGATGGCTAACATTTGCTGCTCACCGCCGGACAGCGTGCCGCCACGCTGGTTGATCCGCTCTTTGAGACGCGGGAACAAATCAAACATCAAGGCGAGTTGCTTGTCATAATCAGCGAACTTCACCACCTGCGCTCCCATGAGCAGATTTTCTTCAACGCTCATGCGCGGAAAAATCCGCCGCCCTTCTGGCGCATGGGCGATGCGCTTGCGGGCGATGTCATGCATGGCGCATTGAGTGATGTCTTCGCCCTGATAGATGATTGAGCCGGTGCGGGCCCGCGGATTGCCGCAAATTGTCATCATCAGGGTCGATTTACCGGCCCCATTTGCGCCGATCAGGGTGACGATTTCGCCTTTTTCAACCGTGAGATCAATGCCCCGCAGGGCCTGGATTTGGCCGTAAAACGCGGTAACGCCGGACAACGACAGCATAGTGCTCATTGGGCGGCCACCGGCACAGCATCCTCGTCATCATCATCACCATCGCCGAGATAAGCGGAGATGACGGCGGGGTTGGTGCGAATATCAGCGGGTGCGCTATCCGCAATTTTTTTGCCGTGGTCCAGCACGATGATATGGTCGGAAATTTTCATTACCACCCCCATATCGTGCTCGATCAACAACAAGGAGCAGCCGGCGGCACGGATTTTCAAGAGCAGGGCGTTGAGCTCTTCGCTCTCGCGCGGATTGAGACCGGCGGCTGGTTCATCGAGACAGAGCAAGACTGGATCGGTGCACATTGCCCGGGCGATTTCGAGACGGCGTTGCGCGCCATAGGGTAATGATGCGGCGGGTTCATCGGCGCGATCAGTGAGGCCGGTGGCCTCAAGCCAATATTTCGCGCGTTCCACGGCTTCGGCCTCGACATGGCGGTAGCGACCAAGACCGAGCACGGCCAGGAGGGTAAAGCCGGTGGCCGCTTGCAGGCGGTTATGCTGGGCCACCATAAGGTTTTCCAAAACCGTCATGCCGCCGAACAGGCGGATATTTTGGAAGGTGCGGGCAACGCGGCCCCGCTTGGCGATGGCAAAGCCGGGCAGACGATGCAGAGCGAGGGTTGATTGATCCTCGCGATGGATGATGATTTCACCTTCGCTGGGCCGATAAAAGCCGGTGATGCAGTTAAACACCGTAGTTTTGCCTGCACCATTCGGACCGATTACAGCGGTGATGTCACCGCGCATGGCGGTGAAGGACAATCGGGAGACGGCCGTGAGGCCGCCAAACCTCATGACCAAATTGCTGACCTCAAGCAAGCATGTCATTAGCCGTGACCCTCGGATATCAGCTCGCTGGATATTAATTTTCGACGCCCTAACGCGATGGATGGAGTGCGGGTGGAGACAAAGCCGCGCGGGCGGACGACCATCATGATGACCAGAGCTAGGCCGAAAAATAACATGCGATAGATTGATAAATCCTGCAGCAAGGCGGGAATGCCGATCATGACGACAGCAGCGAGGGCAACGCCGAGTTGACTGCCTGCACCGCCCAAAACCACGATGGCGAGGACCGTGGCGGATTCGATGAAGGTGAAGCTGTCAGGGCTGATGAAATTTTGCCTTGTGGCGAAAAAGCAGCCGGCGAAGCCACCGAACATCGCGCCGATCGCGAAGGCGGTGAGTTTGGTGTTGCGCACATTGATCCCAAGCGAGCGGCACGCGATTTCATCTTCGCGCAGCGCTTCCCAAGCACGGCCCATGGGCAAGCGGCGCAGGCGCAAGGTGACCCAATTGGTCAGCAGCGCGAGGAAGAAAATGATGTAATAGAGATAGGTTGTTAGTTGTTTGGGATCGGGATCGATTCCGAAAAATCCAGAGAACGTACCAGCACCGCCGCCCAGATTGAAGTTGAGGCCAAAAAAGGTCGGGTGCGGGATGTTATAAATGCCGTTCGGCCCACCGGTCAGCGAAATCCAGTTGGTGATCACAAGGCGGATGATTTCGCCGAAAGCCAGCGTGACGATGGCAAGATAATCGCCGCGCAGACGCAACACCGGAAAGCCAAGGCAGACGCCCCAGAGTGCTGCGAATAGGCCCGACAAGGGCAGACATTCCCAGAAGGTGAAATGATAATAATGCGCGAGTAGAGCAAAAGAATAAGCGCCCACCGCATAGAACGCGACATAGCCGAGATCGAGCAGGCCAGCGAGACCGACTACGATATTGAGGCCCCAGCCGAGCATGACATAGGTCATGACCAGCACGCCGAGATCGATATAGAAATTGGCGATGCCGGGCACCAGTGGCAACAAGACGGCGAAGCCAAGCAGCAGGGGGGTAACATATTTACCCGCCGAGGCGATTCGTGCGGCCCGCCAAGCGGCGCGGCCTTGATGCACCCGACGATCTTGCCAGATCAGCACCAGCATACGCGCGAGAATAGCGAGGACAACGCCAATCGCGAGTAATTTCGGACGATAGCCTAGCACCAAGCCGTTCATATGCCCGTGCAGACGCAATCCAATGAAGGGGACGAAAATGGCGAGCGCCAA
>VFSW01015949.1_pt1 | contig 10290 bp, 9 predicted proteins | sample 5358111 | NCBI WGS metagenome assembly VFSW01 (sample SAMN11554181, study PRJNA540505) | mine drainage metagenome | isolation source: sediment from site ElyBrook_90M | place: USA: Ely Copper Mine, Vershire, VT | collected 2017
CTCATCCTATGAAAGTTATTAGTCCGCATAAGTAGGGGTTTCTGGATGTTCCCTTCAGTCCGAGCACCTCCCGCATCCGGTCCCTATCCGTGGCGACGCACTGCTCATGCTCGTCGAACACCCAGGTCGCCCGCCCCTGGATGCCGAAGCCATCCTCGATGGATCGGCGGCTCATCTTCATGAACGGTTTTAGGTTGTTGCCGTGATAGACGGTGAACTGGTCCGCCTGCCGCACGACCCGGCCGCGCGGGAAGGCATACACCAAGGGCAACAACGCTGCCCGCAGATCGGCAGGGGTGGGAAACGTTTTGCTGGCTTTCGAGTGCCATTGCTTCACGAGGTAATCCACCACCGACTGTTCCCAGAACTCCGTGTGTCCGAATTCCGACTGCCGGTCGAAACGCACGGGCATGATGGCCCAGTCGTCAGAGAGGGCTATGACGTAGAAAATGCCTTCGGACGCTATAGCGGAACTCGACCGACTGGTTGAGTTCTGCATATAACTGATAGGTTTTTGGCAAACCCCGCTTCAAAACCGCCGGCAACTATGCACCCGCCGCGATCGCAACAAGGTGCTCCGGCGTGAGGATGCAAAAGTTGCTCAGTTTGAGGGCCGGTCCTTTGAGACGCGTCGCTTCTTCGGTGACCTTGGATAAAATCCCCCTCATTTTGCTCATTACGTCCGTGACGTGTTCTTTTTCGAAACACTCCCAGTATCTCCAATATTGCTCCGGAGCCGCGATTGTAATGTTCAGGGTTTGGAAATGTTCCTCCCTAAACTTAAACGCCGTGGCTTCGCTCTCGGCGATGATCTCTTTCCGACAGCGCCAGAGTTGTAGCCCGTAGCAGATGCCCTCAACCAATGCCATCAGAGGAGAGTTGTTCGTGTTGTCGGCTTGCTTCAATTCGATGATTTCCAGTGCCGAACTCTCGGCCACGCCCGCCAGAAGGTCGATTTTCAACTGGCCCTCACTGTCGTCGCAGAGCGGCACTTCATAAGCCAGCAATGGTCCTGAGAACAGATTTGCGCCATTCTTCTGAAACAATCTTGCGTTTAAACTGTTTTCTGAGCAGGAATCGATGCCCGCCCCGCCTGGGCTAACAGCCTTGGCTGCGGCATCGGCTGCGGCTTTGCGCTCTTTCGTATGCTCCCGCCTGAGTTTAAAGCCTTCAGAGCGAGGACGCGGATACGTCTTCGAGTTTTTCAAAGAAGCCTGTGTCCATTCTTGTAGGAATTTTGCGCCCGCAAGCTCGTCCAAGCCGCGGGTCTTCCAAAAACTCTTAAAATCCCACCCTCCTTGTTCCGAGTTCAATGCCCGTGAGAAGGTTAAGAACTCACTCCACAGAACGTCCTTGCTGGCTATACTCACTCTCAAGTTTCCGAGCTTATCGAACATGTATTCGCTTGTTGGCATATCAGTATTGTTTGCAATTAATTTGACCTCTCTACCATCAGCCACCAACCGCATCCGCGGCATCACTTTGGCAAAGGCTCCCGGCGCATTGGTATGGATGGGAATGACCTCACGGGGGTTCACCGCCTCGATGAACCGCAGGATGTCGTCCTGAAAAATGTGCCCGCTGGTATGGCACTCGATGAGTTCACCCCCGGCGGCCTTGAGTTGGGTCTGGACGCCCTGCCATTCCGGCCGGGCGAGGTAGCCGTGCCAAAAGGAGTAAAGGCAGCGGGCAGCGGGCAGCGCCCCAGCAAAATCGAGTTCCGCCATGCTGGAACGAAACATCATCACGTGCTGCTTGGGTGCCGCCAGCACTTCGTTGAGTTCAATGCGGTCAGCAAGGAAAAGGTTATGGATCTTTGCGATGGGGCGTCGGCGCTTGAGCCAGCCTTGATGGTAGTAAACTCGGATGCCGTTCTTGCTCTGCGGCCTTGGGATGTGTGCCTGCCCAGCGACGAGGTGCATCACGAAGGCCCCATAGACGTCCACCACCAGCGTCCGACCGGCCTTACGAGCAGCCTTGTAAAAGGAGACCAACCGGTCCACGTGCAGCGGTGAGAAAGCGGCGAACACCAGCCCTGGTGCAGTCTGCAAGTGGCCCAGGATGTCTTCTTCCAGTTGGTATTCAGTAGGCCCGCCCTCGCGGTCGCCGCCCATGTGGGTGCCTTCCATCAGGAGCACGTCCACCGGACGATCGCGCAGGGCTTCGATAAGTGCCGCAGCCATGCCCGGCTTGCGGCCGTGCATCCGCAAATCGCCGGAGTAGAGCACCCGCTTGCCGTCGGCCTCGATCAGGAGCGCCAGGCAGTCGAACGTGGAGTGGTCCACCGGGAAGGCGGTGATGCTGAAGTCGCCAATCTGAACGGTTTCGCGATGGCGCAACTCCTTCTCGCGGGCGCGGGGAATCCTTCCCTGCCCGGCGAAAATACCCGCCGCCATGAGCATCTTGCTGGTGCCTTCGGTCAGGTAGATGGGAATGTTCGCCGGGGTGTGGGCGAGCAGGCCGCTGTGGTCCGCGTGGGCGTGGGAAAGAAGGATGGCGTCCACCTTCGGCCCCGGCCCGAAAAGTCCGGGCACGTTAGGCGCGAGTCCGTCCGGGATGGGCTGGCCGGGACGAAGCTTCGGTCGCTGCCGGGGCGGATCCTTCAAGTCGTCCAGTGGCAGGCCCGCGTCAATGATCAGCCGCGTGCGCTCGGTGGCGAGTTCCACGCACGAGCCGCCGATCTGGTTTGCACCCCGATGGATGATGAGCTTAGCCGTAAGCATGTGCCTTATGACGCAGGTGCCAACGATTTGGCGAGTGCGACGTTGAACCGCCGTCCCGGTGGCGATGGGGTGACTCTAACAAGCGGTTGGTTGAGATGCAACACCGAAAGGGACCTGTGGAAACCTGCTTCCCTGGAGCGCGGGTTTCTAGCGCTCGGGGAGGATGAGTTTTGCCGAAGGCCATGTTGCGGCGAGGCCTCATTCACTTCCTGGGTGTGCCGGCTCCCGGCGCCAATCGCGGGTTGCCCGCCGCGCGGCAGGTCTGCGGATGCTGAAGACGCAACCAAGTCAACCAGTAGATCAGTTGCGCCTTCGCCACCATTTCCGCCTTCCAGCGCCGAATCTCTTGCATTTGGCCAAGGAGCGTCTTGGCGGTCGCCTTGGGCAATCGGTGTTGTTTCCAGCAAGCTGCGATGAACGCTGCCTGGCCCGGAAGCCCGATCCGCGGGTGCGCCCGGTGCCATTTGACGACCTCCACCGCGGACCAGCCGGTCAACCGCTGGATGGCTTGCAAGGCCTGTTCTCGGAAGACGACCAACCCGTGGGTCTCCTGCACGATGTCCGCCAGCAGTGGATGAGGCGGGTCGGAGGCTTCCAGACCCTTGCGCCGCGCGATGAGTGCTTCAGCAATGAGTTGCAAGGGTGATTGGAGGGCAAACGCCTGGGCAAGGCCGGCCAAGTCGCGGGTCTCAAGCCGCAGGGCGAGCTGCCGGCCGCCGGGATCCAGGAGGCCCGTCTTGTCGGCCGACCGGTTGCGCAGGATGGCGGTGATGACCTTCTCATCGTCGAGCGGGATGGAACCGACCGTGAACGCGTTGTCACCAGCCCGAACGGCACGGAAGGCCTCCCGCAGATGGCGCAACGCTTCCCAGCCCAACAGATGCACTTTGAGGAAGCCCAGCGCGTCCACGGCGGACAATCCGAACTGCACCAGAGTGCCGCCGGTTCGCCGCCTGGCAAGCGGCAAGCTTTCGATCAATGCCCGCGTGCCGACCAGGAATGTGGCCAACGCTTCGCCGGGTTGACACGGCAGGTCTTGAAGCAGCCAGGCGATGCGGATCAACTTGGTGAATTGCCGGCGCCGTGACAACTCCATGGCCGGCCTCGTGCCGCTGGCGGCCTCAAGCACTGCGCATTGGAGTCCGCGCCCGTTTTCCCCGCGTTGTCGGACCTCACTCATGCCCCGCCACAGCGCCGTCAAAAAGCGATGCCGGTCCGGCTCGGGCGAGTTCCCCCAGCGCACGAGGTGCTCGGCCAGCGTGCGAGGATGGAGATACCGGAACGTAGTGACTCCGCCGACATGGTCAGGCGACAGGGTTGTCCGCAGAAGGGCAATGACTTTCTCGTGTTGGTCATCGGGGACCTCGATCCCGACTGCCACGACCTCGCCAACCAGCGAAGCCAGCCACGGTTTCCAGTCCAGACCACACCGCAACGGGTCGATCAGCGAGAGCCCCAGCGCGTAGGCCACCAAGGAACCGTTTCCCGGTCCACGCAGGACGCATGGGAGGTTCCCCCGGCGCAGGCCCTGTCCCAGGTGGCCCATCGCCGTGAGGACACGACTGAGCCCGGCGGAATGGATGGCGGTCAGCTCAACATTGGCGCGGCTCACAATGGCTGAGGTCGAGGCGCCGGTTGCGGGAGAGCTTGAAACACCGGCCTTCTGCTGCTGGAGCACTGCAACTTGGTGTCCGTCGGGATGGGTGCCTACGGGAACCCGGTACACCGCACTCAGGCTCTTGGCGACCATGCCGGTCAGCGCTGCGTCCCAGGCAGTTTCCCCGGCCATTCCTCCCCACGAATCACGGCTGGCCTCCACCAAGTCCAGTTCGCAGCGTTCAGCGACGCGCAGGGTATTCTCGATGGCTTCCGGCAAGTCGCTGAACAACCGCCCCATCTCCTCCGCCGAAAGCAGGTGGGAGGCTCCAGCCATCAACTCCGGCTGAGCGGACGGGCCATCCGCTTCCTCCACCTGCATGGCTCGAAGGCATTCAAGCGCCGGGCGGTCCAGCCGGTGCATGTAACGCACGTCGCTCGTCGCCACGGTAGCGAGGCGATGCCTTCGCGCCAATGCCAGGAGCCGGGCCTCGCTCTGCCGCTCACCTGCAGCGCCACTGCGTTCAAGTTGAATGAAGAAACTGTCCCGCCCGAAGGCCGCGACATGAAGCGCGACGGATTCTTCCACCATCCTCGGATCGTCGGCCAGGACGGCGCGGGCCAGTTCGCCACGCCTTCCACCGGAGAGCGCGATCAACCCGTTGCCGTGCCCGGTCAACCATTCCGGCCGGAGGCACGGCCGGGTTCCCTGGCTTTGCAGATGACTCTGACTGACCAGCCACACCAGGTTGCGGTAGCCTGCCGAGTTCGCGGCAAGCAAGACCAGCCGGCTCCCGACAGGGCAATTCCCGATTGGCGTGCGCCGACGCGGCCTTTCAGGCTGAGCGACCTCGACCTCGCACCCGATGATCGGCTTGATTCCCGCGGCGCGGGCCTTCAGCGGGAATTCCATCGGTGCATAGAGATTGCCGGCGTCCGTCAAGGCCAAGGCCCGGAACCCCAAACGCTCCGCTCGTTGAACCAGCGCTGGGATCCGACAGATCGCAGCGCCGATCGAAAACGCCGAATGGACGTGAAGATGAACGTAATTCTTGGGTTTCATGTTGATGCCGCAGTATTTGTCGCCCAGAGGGAACGTCCGCACGAGGACATGAATTGGGGACTTGAAATGTTCACCGCGTGGGGGCACGCGGCCCACGATGGACAAATCCTGGTTGGCAGGCCCGGTGCCCTCACCGGGCGCTGCCCGCACCGGCCGCCTCGGGCTGCGGTGCGTGCCCCAGTCAGCGTGGTTTTGCCTGTTGTCTTTGGCCGGTTCCCTTTTACTTTCGGCCCATGCGGCGTGAAATGTTGAAAGACGTGACCCGCTTGGTGGTCAAGCTCGGGACCGGCGTCCTCACGGACAGCCGCAAGCAGCCGGATCTCGCCCAGATGGAGCAACTGGTCGCCCAAGTCGCCGAGCAGCAACAGGCCGGGCGCGAGATCGTGCTGGTCACGTCCGGCGCCGTCGGCGCGGGGATGGGGGTGCTGGGCTTCGAGCGGCGCCCGGCCGCGCTGGCCGAGTTGCAGGCGTGCGCGGCGGTCGGCCAGTCCCGATTGATGACCACCTACGAGCAACTCTTCGCTCGGTTCGACCTGCGCGTCGCCCAGGTGCTGCTCACGCACGACGACCTCGAACACCACGAGCGCCACCTCAACGCCCGCAACACGCTGGTGACCCTCCTGGGCCATCGCGTGGTGCCGATCATCAACGAGAACGACGCCGTCTCGTTCACGGAAATCAAGTTCGGCGACAACGACACGCTCTCCGCCCTCGTCGCCTCGCTGCTGCCCGCCGACCTGCTCGTCATCCTCACCACTGTCGATGGCGTGATCGAGAATTTCGGCAAGGCGAATCCGCGGACCATCCCCCTGGTGGACCACATCGGGCCGCGCCTCCAGGCCCTGGCGGGCGGCACCACGAGCGCGACCGCCGTCGGCGGAATGGCTTCCAAGATCGAAGCGGCCAAGATCGTCACCCGCTCCGGCATCCCGCTGGTGATCGCGTCCGGCCGGAAGAAGCGCGTCCTGGCCAGCGTGCTGGCCGGCGCCGAGGAGGGCACGCTGTTCCTGGCGCGGCCGACGAAGCTGCGGGGGCGCCAACGGTGGATCGCTTTCTTCCATCATCCGCGGGGGGCGCTGTTCGTGGACGACGGCGCGAAGCAGGCGTTGCGGGACGGTGGCAAGAGCCTGCTGCCGCCGGGGGTGGCGCGGTGCGACGGCGAGTTCGCGGCCGGCGACGTGGTGCGGGTGTGCGACCTCAACGGGACCGAGTTCGCGCGAGGGATCGCCGGTTTCAGCGCCGCCCAGATTCGCGCCCGAAACCTGCAGCGCGTCGAAGTGGTCCACCGGGACAACCTGGTGGTGCTGTGATGCGGACGCCGTTAGAACGCCACCGCCTCGTTCGTCTTGCCGCAATTCGGGCAGCGCGAGCGGTCCACGTCCGGATCGTCGGTATAGACCAGGCCGCACTGCGCGCAGCGGAAAATATGATCCTCCGTCGGCTCCGGCTCGAAACGGCGGCGGCGCAGTTCGGAATAGACCGTCAAGACGGCAAGCGCGGCGAGGGACACTGCGACGTAACCGAAGAGGAGCGCGGAGGAGGACATCGTCAAGGTCGGGCCGCGGGCGTGTTGGTCGCCGACAGGGGAAGCGTGTGCCACCGGAAGATCAGGTTGCCCCAGGTGACATCCGGGACGGTTCGGGTGAGCCGCTCGGGGCCGGTGCCGCGGAGTGACTCGAACTGGGCGGATTTGGCCAGATCGAGCGCCCGCTGATCCGCCTCCGCCGATCCGCTGCTGGCCAGCAACGTCGCCGATTGGGTCCGGCCGTCGGCATCCACCACCACCCGGACCACGCTGTTCGTCAACAAATCATTGCTCGGCCAGTTCGTCAGGGCGAACTGCGATACCAGTTCCCGCCCCGCCAGCCCGCCTTCCACACGCAGTTCCGAGCGCGCCGGCAGCGAACTCACCGCCAGCGGAAGCTCCGGCAGTTCAATGGCCGGCTCCGGTTTGGTGGCGACCGGCAGGGCGGGCGGCGTGTTGCTTTCGACCAGTTGGCGCACGAGCGCGCCCAGTTGCTCCGGCTGCAATTCGAGAAATCGCGGCGGCTCGGTCCAGGCCGCGGGTCGGGCTTCCCGCCGCGGGAGTTGCGACCACGCCTGACCGGAAAAGCTGTACGCGTTGCCGCGCGCAAAAAGCGTCGGGTCGTTCAACGCCGCCAAGGCGGTGGGGTAATTGGGCGCCAGCGCCACGCGCGGCTCCGGCCGGGCGCGGCGACGGACGACCGGCGCATTGTCGCCGAACCAAAAGATCAGTCCGGCCTGCGCCACCAGGACGGCAACGAGCGTCAGCCCCCAGCGCCGGCGCGACCAGCCGGGGGACTCGGCGGCGACCGTGCTCATCGCGGGGGGGGCGCGCCGCGCCGCGCGTCGAACGGCCGCGGCAGCGTGGCGAGCAGGGCTTCCCGAATCCCCGCCGAGCGCGCCAGCAACGTCAGCCCCATGAGCGCGTCGTAGTTCACCGCCCGGTCGGCCTCCACCAGCAGCGTGAGCGGGTCCGGCGACCGCTTTACGACGGCCTCGAGGCGCGCCTTCAATTCGTCCCGGCCGATGATCTGGTTTTCAAAGTAAAGCTGGCCGCGCGCGTCGAGGGCGACAGCGACCGTGGGGCGGTCCGTGCCGGGCAGGCCGGTCGATTCCGGGAGTTGGATGCGCACGCCGGGCGTGTACAGCAGGCCCCCCAGCAGCAGAAACAGCACGAGGCAGAAAAAGACGCCGGCGAAGGGCGCGGCGTCCAGTTGTCCCCGGAACGGTTTGGCGTTGCGGGGGAATTTCATGGCGCCTTGGGCGCGGGTTTTTCCGTGACGATGTTGACGATCTCGGTCGCCGCGCGTTCCATGTCGAGCACGATTTCGTTCACGCGGTTGACGAGGTAATTGTAACCGGCGTAGGTCGGGATGGCGACCGCCAGGCCCGTTGCGGTGCAGATGAGCGCCTGCCAGATGCCTTTCGAGAGCTGGCCGACCTGCGCATAAAGGCCCGCCTGGTCGATCTGCTCGAAGACGTGGATGAACCCGAGCACCGTGCCGAACAGCCCGATGAGCGGGGCGATCTGGGCGATGGTGGCCAGCAGGTTCAACTTCTCCTCCAGGCGCGGCACCTCCAACAGTCCGGCCTCCTCCAGCGCCTCGCGGACGCGTTCGCGGCCCTGGTCGCGGTTGACGATGGCCGTCTTCACCAGGCGCGCCACCGGACCCGGGGTGGCGTCGCAGATCGAAAGGGCCTCGACCACGTTGTCGCGCCGGAGCACCGTGCGAACGCCATTGAGGAATTCGATCGAGTTGATCTGCGCGCGGTGGCAATGCAGCACCCGCTCGATGAACACGGCGATGGCCACGCCGCTGGCGAGGAGGAGCAGCCAGAGGACCGGACCGCCGTTGTCAATCAACCTGGGCAACATGGCGTCTTTTATAGAGTTCCGGGTTCCAAGTTCAAAGTGCAAAGTGCAGCGCCCGCAAAGGCAAAAGCGGACGGGAAGCACGCCAGCATGGGAAGCTTCGGACATCGCCTGTCACGCATCGTCCATCACGCCGGGCATGGCAGTCCCCTCGAATTCCAGGGCAATCCCTCCAGCTCCACCACGATGCAGTGACCGCCCCGGGTATTCTTCCAAGCAAGGCAGGGTTGCGCAGATTGACCACCGGCGATGCGTTCCGCCCCCCGCCTCCTCAGCCGGCGAACGGGGAGAGACAACAAAGTCCGAAGTCCCCCGAGGTGCCGGGACCATCCGCGCAACGGCGGAGTCGGGGATGTTTTTCGGAATTCGGATTCGGAAGCCAAGGCCGGGCGCACCCCAGGCCGCGGGTTGGCGAACTTAGGCGTGGCAACTTTCCCTTCGCTGGAGGTTCTCCCAGTCGGGAAGCGGCGCTTTCAGGCCCGCGCTTTGAGGACATCGCGGATCTCGGCCAAGAGCTTCTCTTCCCGGCTCGGCTCTGGCGGTGGCGCCGGAGCGGCCGGGGCCGGCTTCCGCTTCATCGCATTGATGCCTTTGACCACCAGGAAAACGCAGAACGCCACGATGGCGAAGTCGATCACCGTGTTGATGAAGGCGCCGTAGGCAATCGCCGCGGCCCCCGCTTCCTTGGCGTCCGCGAGCGTCTTCACCGCAGCCCCGGCCTTGGTGAGCTTGGATGAATCGAGGTTGATGAACGGATCCTTGAAGTCCACGCCGCCCATCATCTTGCCAATGGGAGGCATCAGGACGTCGTTGACCATGGAACTGACGATCTTGCCGAAGGCGGCGCCGATGATCACGCCGATGGCGAGATCGACAACGTTGCCGCGCATGGCAAACTCTTTGAATTCCTTCAACATAGACATGGCTTGGTTCCTTTCCGGTTGTTGGTTTACTGGCGTGTGAGCCTGGGTTTGGGGCCGTCTGGCCTGCGGGCGGGGCTTTCCCCCGAAGCCTCATCGCGGGGCCGCCATCGGGAATTCATCCTGTCGCCTGGATGGAGGCAGACCGCGAGTTGGTCCCCGGGCGCGCGGACCGACGGGCTGCTATTTCTTTCCGCCGAACGCGTTGCCAAGGGCCTTCTGTGCCTCGGCCGCGGCCTTGTCGGTGAGGGCTTGTTGCGCTTGGTTCTGCGCCTGTTGTTTTAGCCCATCCACCACCACCTGTTGCTCCGGCGTGAGCTTCAAGTTCGAGAGCTGGCCCAGAATATTCAGGGCCTCGGCATACTTGTTCTGCCCGGTGAGATTTTTGGCCGACTCGATCAGCGCCAAAATCCGGTCTTTCTCCTGGGCGGCGGTGGCGGCGGCCTGAGCGAGTTTGTCGGCGGCGGATTTGCTCGCGGCCAACTGGTCGGCCGCCGCCTTCTCGGCCGCCGCTTTATCGGCGTCTGCCTGCTGCTTGAGCGCGTCCGCGGCTTTTGCGGCGTCGGCTTGCTTCTGGGCCACGGCTGCTTG
>VFSW01015950.1_pt1 | contig 10287 bp, 7 predicted proteins | sample 5358111 | NCBI WGS metagenome assembly VFSW01 (sample SAMN11554181, study PRJNA540505) | mine drainage metagenome | isolation source: sediment from site ElyBrook_90M | place: USA: Ely Copper Mine, Vershire, VT | collected 2017
GATCCGGCCAACTACAATGGCGTCTGCGTTGACAATCCGGGGTACGATGACCTCTCGACGCTCACGACGCGGATGCTCATTCGTCTCGGCTTTGCGAACCAGACCACGAACCCGCCTCCGGGCATGCAGGCCGCGATCCAGGAGTATCTGCAGGCATCGCAGAATCGGCTCTATCGGCGCTGGAGTGCGCTGCGCACGCGGCGTTTCTTCCGATGGACGCTCGTGCCCGGGCAGCGCTTCTACTCGCTCATGGACAACGACGAGGACTTGCTGTGCAACTTCAACCTTGACCCCGACAAGACGATCGAGTGGGTCGGTGTGCAGGACACGCGCAACGTCTGGTATCCGGTCATCGAGGGTATTCCGCCGCAGCTCTACACGATGCTGACGAAGCCGTGGCGCCCTGCGCGCTATGACATCCGTCAGGGTTTGGAAATCTACCCGGCGCCCGACCAGACCTACTACTTTTGGATCAAGGGGCATTTCGGGTTGCAGAGCTTCATCAACCCAACGGACACGACCACGATTGACAGTGAACTAGTGTTCCTCGATGCCCTCGCCGTCGCGAAAGCGCATTACGGGCAGCCGGACGCAAACAACGTGATGGCGATGGCAAACACGCTGCGCGCGGACCTCGTAGCAGCTGCGCACAAGACTGCGAAGTATGTCCCTGGCACTGTGGCGGTGCCCCCGGCCGTGCGCCCGACACTGATTCAGTTCTCGGACAACCAAAGTGGTTAAGTCGTATCCGCTGACAGCCATTCGAGGGGGCATCAATCGGCTGCGCATCCGCGGGGGCGCATCCCCGCAGTCTCTCTACGATCTCGTCAATGCATGGGTGACGGTCGCGAATACTGTCAAGGTACGCGAGGGCACGAGCCGCGCTGCGACGCTCAATTCGTCCAGCATTGGTCTGTGCTATTTCGAGGGGACTATCTACGTTTTCACCGCCGCTCCCGGTGTCGCAGTGCCCGCGGGCTATCAGCCGGTTGTGCTGTTGCGGGATGATGGCGTCGTCGCGACGCCTCAGACAATCTGGTTCGCGCAGCCCTTCATGGGGTTCTTGTACGTCGTCTGCGAATGGTCGGATGGCGCCGTGTTCCATTACTGGCTCCAGGCCCAGGGCGCGTGGAGCGCGAACACCGTCTATCAAGCCGGCGCCATCGTGACGCCCGCTGCGGCGCCCAACGGTCTCGCCTATCAAGCGGTGCGTCTCGCGACGCAGAATCCGACCTGGAGCAGCGAGACGGCAGTTGCGCTCAACAAAGTCGTCGAGCCGACAATCCCCAATGGCTATATGTACACGGCGACATCCGTTGAGGGGACGCAGCCGCACACGGGCCAGATCGAACCGACGTGGCCCGCGAGCAGCGGCGCGATCGTGCAGGAGTTCGGCGACTTCGCGGTCGCTACGTCGTCCACAACGGACGCGCCCCCTCCGCTCGCGCAGAGCATCACGGATCGGTACGGCGATTCGAGCACGATTGCGAACACAGTGACCTCAACGGGCTCTGTCGTGGGATCGGTGTCAACGCTGCCTACGGCGTCGCTGACCGACACGGTATGGGTGAAGGGAACGTACTACCAGCCCGGCGCGGTGGTGACCCCCAGCACCAATCAGGGCGCTGTGACGAACGCCATTCCGAACGGCGACTTCGCTGCGGGCAATGACGGCAACTGGGTGTTTGGTGGGACTGGCGTTGCGTGGTCAATCTCCAACGTGGGGGTACCCTATAACGCTGCGCAAAGCGCCTACAGCGCGATCAACCCCCCTGGCGCGACCACTGGCACCATTACGATGGCGACCTACGGCACGGTGACGCCGGGCCAAAGCGTGACCGCGACGGCGAAGCTGAACACGGATGGCAGCAGTTCGCCGGCCATCGCAATCCAGATCGGGCTCAACTGGTATGACAACACGCACACGCTGTTGAGCACCGTAAAGGGACCGGTGTCCTGGTCACCGGGTGGCTGGAGCACGATCAGTGTGACTGGAACTGCGCCGGCCAATGCAGCCTATGCGAACGTGACGGTGTTCGCCGCTTCCGGCACAAGCAGCCGCGGAACGGCCGGCCTCGCGAATGTTGCGTGGAGTTTGGAGCAGCCTGCGCCTGCAACGAATTTCCTGTACGAAGCGGTGCAAGCCGCTCCGGGAACTTCGGGGAGCGCGGAGCCCGCGTGGCCCACTATCTTGGGCAACACCGTGGTTGACGGCGGCGTGACGTGGCAGGCGGTCGGAAGTTCGATTACGACGTGGACGGCATCGCCGATCATGAAGTCCGGCGCGACAGAGCCAGTATGGCCCACGACAGTTGGCCTTGAAGTCGCGGACAACAACATGGCGTGGCGCTGCATCAGTCGGCGCATTACGGACACGAACTGCCCGAACACCACGGGCGTCACGATCGGTGAAAGCCATGTGTTCGCAGTGGACAATGACATCGTTTCTTACAGCGCAGCGGTTGACCCGACCGACTGGACAAGCCCCAACAACGCGGGCTATCTGCCGACTGGCCTCAACAACTACGGTTCCAATCCGATGACGGTGCTCGCGCTCTATCGCGGCAACCTGATGGCCTTCAACAGCGCCGGATATCAGATGTGGCAGATCGACCCTGATCCGCAGAACATGGCAATCCTCGATGCGCAGCCTGTAGGCTCGACTTTCGTGCGCAGCGCACAGAGCGTTGCCAATGACCTCCTGATCCTCACGATCCTCGGGGTGCGAAACATTGGCACCACTGGCGCGACGGCCAACCTGAACACGGGGCAGCTCGGGCAGCCTGTCGATACGCTGATCCAGGCGGACATTGCATCGGTTACAAGCACGCCGATCTCTTGCTACTACCCGGCGAAGGGACAGTACTGGCTCATCTTCCACAACGAAGTGTTCGTTCTGACGATCAATGGGAACAACCAGAAGTCGTGGTCGCGGTATGTGTTCCCTGATTCGATTACCGATGTGACGCTGGTGGGAGAAGTGCTCTACATGCGCACCGCGGGCAATCTCGTTTGGGAATTGACCGCGAGCGCTCTGGTGGACGATTACTGGAACAATCCGAGCAGTGCGGTGACGATCAGCGATGCGAACCCGGCAGTCGTGACGTGGAACGCGCACGGGCTGATTGATGGCACTGCAGTCAGCTTCACGACAACGGGCGCGCTGCCCGCGCCGCTTGCCGTGGGCACGACCTACTATGTTGTCAATGCGACAACGAACACGTTTGAGCTTGCGCTCACGCAGGGCGGCGCGGCCATCGCCACGACTTCGGCCGGGAGCGGCGTGCAGACTGCGAACACCGCGGGAGTGCCGTTCTCGGGGCTCATGCAGTGGCCCTACATCAATCTCTCCGCGATCGGCCTCAACGACATGATTACGGGCTTCGATCTCGTCGGAACCGGGAGCGTTACCGTGAGCTTCGGGTACGATGAGACCAACGTCGCGACGGTAACCAACGGTTATTACCTCTCGGCTGCCGACACGGTGCCAGGGCAACCGATAGGTTTCCCGGTCAACGCGCCGTCTGTGAGCCCGACGCTCCTATGGGCGCCGAATCAGGCATGGGAATGGCAAGCGATGAGCCTTTACAACCAGCCGACGCCGAGCGCGGGGTGACGGCGATGAAACTCGAAGTGTTCAACAACCCTTTCCTGTCGGACTTCCTGGTCTGTGCGCATAGCCTGGCGCCCGATGAACGGGCACAAGTCGATGCGCTAACAGGGGTGGAATTCGATCCCGACCATCTCGCTGCGGACAACTTCCTGGTGCCGGGACCGAAGTGGGTCATCAAGGCCAACGGGGAGCCGATCTCGGTGGGCGGCTACGTCCAGCTGCGCAATGGCGTCTGGCAGGACTACATGCTCAACACAGCCACGGCGTTTGCCGAGCACGGTTTCGCGATCACGCGCATCTGCCACCGCATCATGAAGGCTATGTTCGCCAGCGGGCAGGCGCACAGGTTACAATGCATCGCGCTGGCTACCAGGACCGACGTGTTCCGGTGGTACGAAGCGCTCAGAATGAATAAAGAGGGCGTGCTCCACGGGTATGCGGCTAACGGCGCCGATTGCGTCATGTTCGCTAGAGTGGAGCACTGAAAGATGGGCACCGGCAGTTCAGCAGCAAACGCGGCCAATGCGGCAAACGCGGCGCGTCAGACGCAGATCAACCAGACGGTCAATTCGATCAACCAGGCGTATGGCTCGCCTGCGCGGCAGCAGCAGTATTCGCAATACGGCAAAGCCCTGCTGGGCCAGTACACGAATCAGCTCAACCAGCAACAGCAGATCAATGCGCGCGACCTGAAGTTCGCGATGGCGCGTTCGGGGCTGACCGGCGGTTCGGCGGCTGCTGACGCCAACACGCAGCTTGGGATGGACTATTCGCAGGGGCTCTTGAACGCCTCGCAGCAGGCGCAGGGCGGCGTTGCGGCGCTCCAGAATGCGGACATCAATGCGAAGAATCAGCTCACGTCGCTGGCTGAGCAGGGCGACTACACGGGCGCTATCCCAACGCAGATCGCGCAGGCGCAGTCAACTGCGCTGGGCGCTGCGCAAAATTACTCAGCGGCGAATGCACTCGGCAATGCGTTCAACACGACCGCCGGGATTTACAACAACGAGCAGACGGCAGCCGCGAACCGTCGCGCGCAAGTGACGCCGTTCGGTGGGCCTTATGGCGGCAACACGGCGTCCTCATCACCTTATGGGGGTTGGTAATATGGGTACGCAGGCATTCAATCCGTCGCTTCGCGCAGCGCAGATGCAGGAAGCGCGTGCGCTCAACGCCCCGGTATATGCTGGGCGCGGCGCGGCGATCAATTCGGTGAAGGATCTCATGTCGGCGAACGCGGCGAACATGAAAGGGCCGAAGGGACACTTTCAGCGCAGCGCCGCGTACCCGAACACCGGGCCGCGTCCGAACACCTTTCCGAAAGCCTCGGTTCTTGGGAGTTAGGTCATGGGCGCCGCATTTTTGGTTCCGCTCGCTATCTCCGCAGTCGGTGCGGGCATAGAAGCTGTCAACCGTAACAACGCGCTCAGCCGCGCGAACACGTCGGAGACGCAGGGTATCATCCAGCAGCAGATGCTCCAGCAGCAGGCCGCCGGACAGGTGAACAAAACCGTCAACCAGATTCAGAACTCGAATCCGACGGGAACGAGTGCCAAGAGCACGGGTGACTTCATCCGGCAGCTGCGCACGAATCAGGCAAATGCCGGTCTCAACTCGGGCGCGCCACCGGTCGCTGGAGCGAACAAGCGCTACGGCACATCTCTGGCGAGCGGCAACCAGACGGTGCAAAACTACGGCAATGCGCAAGCGGCGGACATGGGCGCCACGACTGGTGCCGTCCAACAGCGCATGAACGAAGGTAACGACATGAGCCAACTGGGCGCAAGCCTCGGCTTGCTCGGCGCGCAGTCGGGAGCAGACAGCTTCGTGAACCAGCTACGTACAGCAGCAGCCGGGCAGGAAAGCCCGTGGGCCACGCTCGGCGGCCAGTTGCTAACGAACGGGGGCCTCGGGATGGCAGCGTCGGGCGCCTTTGCGCCGCCTCCTCCGAATTCGCTGGCTGGAACGCCGTGGGGGCAAACAGGACCAAATCGTCCGTCCGCGCAAGGGACGCCTTTCGCTCCATTTAGCGGTTGATAGGATAGGGACATGAGCAAGCTCGGTGATATTCTCGCAGGCGCAGGCGGTCATCCGGTAAATCGGCCCGCTCTGGACGCCTTCGTCGCCAACTCACAGGCGATGAACAGCTATCGCAGCGCGCAGACGGAGGAAGCGCTCCAGAACGCGCAGAAGCTGCGCGAACAGGCCGGCGCGCGCTCGCGCCTCCAGCAGAATCTCATTGCGAATGGTATGCGCCCCTCTGAGGCAGCTGCTGTCACGGACATGGTGACAGCCGGCCTCGGGGGCCAGTTTGAACAGACGGAGAATGCGCTGGGGTTGAGCCAGAAGCACGGTTTCTTGGGGACAGTCGCCGACACGAGCGCCGATCCCAACGCGCGGTTGGCTGCGGCAGATGCAGCTGGAGTGCACCTACAGAATCCGACCGCGCCCGTGGCGAACGACTACATCAACTTACTCAACCCCAACGGCGTGCAGCAGACGCCGATGGGCGTTGCAGCGACCGCTGCGCAACAGGCAACAGCCGGGCTCAAGAGCGCGCAGGCAGCTAATCCAGCGGCGTTCCACGCGAGCTTTCCGCAGATGTCGCCGGAGGCAATGCAGATTCGAGCGCGGATGATAGCAGACGGCACGCAAACGATGCCGAGCAATCTGGAGTGGACAAAGAACGCTGCGCAAGCGGGACAAGTCGTTCAGATGGCCGAGGCACTGAATCCGGACCTCAGCGCCGCGCTCGCGCCATCGATTACGGCGACCCTGGCCGACTTTTCCGGCCGCGGCAAGAACGGTCAACGCATCATCGGAAACCGGACGGTCAAGAACCATTTGGGGCTGATGGATGAGGCCACGCAAGCGCTGAACAATGGCGATTTCACTCCGGGCAACGCTATCGTGCAGAAGGTAGCGGAACTTTCAGGACACCCTGCGCCTACTGTAGCCGCGTTGCTGCCCGAATTCGTCGCGACGGAAACGATGCGCGCCCTGGCCGGTAATGGCATCGGCACAGAAGCCGATCGTAGTCGCATCGGGCAAGCGTGGTCTACAGCTTCGTCTGCAGATCAACGCAACGCGGCGGTTGCCGAGGTTCGCCGACTTATTCAAGGGTCAGAGGACAGCCTTCGCGCGAGCTACAATGCCGGAACCTTCGGGCACGGAGGCCGCCCCGGTATTCCGACATTCGACCAGATCCTGAACGGCACCGTTGGCGCCGCTCCCGCCGGAGCTACAGGCGCTCCCGGGGGCGCCTCTGCGCCCGCGCCAACTGCAGGGCAGACTGGAAGCGCCCCCGGTGCTGCGCCTGCCGCTGCGCCTGCGGGCGCCGTTGGTGGCACCGCTGCGCCTCCGCCACCGGCTGGGAACGGCGCCACGCCAGTCGGTGCGTCGCCGGCTGCTGCTCCGCAGACGCCTCCTGGCACTGCGGGCGGCGCGCAAACGCCGCCAACGTCGCTGAGTGGTAAGCCCATGATCTTTGTCAACGGCCAGTGGATGTACCCCTGATGCCTACGCCAGTTCCTCTTTCCGAGCTGCCCCCGCAGCTGCGCCCTCCCGGCGCCGCGCAACCGCGCCCGGTTCCGATTTGGGATTTGCCTGAGAACATGCGCATCGGGATGCCGATGCCCAACGGCAACGGCCACTATTCTGGCTCGCCAGAAGATCGGGCGATCGTGGAAGCATTCACGCCGAGCAGTTTCGATACGTCGCCTCTAGGGCACGCCATTCACGAGGGGGTGCGGGGCCTTCTCAATGCGCCCGATCTCGCAGGACAGGCGCTCGCGAATACGTATCTTGAGCCCAAGGAAGCTCCGACTGACCAGGACATCGCTACACAGGCGCAGCTCGGCGTCAGCTCCCCACTCCACGGCGGCTACGGCGGAACATCGCCGCTGCTTGCGACTGCACTGCGCCTGGCGCCCACTGTTGCTACGCTCGGAATCGGAGGGGGAGCTGCTGACGATGGTGTGGCTAACTTGATTGCTGGAGAGCCCAACCGCGCCCTGTCTGACGTGGAGCGCGCAGGTTTCCGTTCGCAGACGACACATCCTATCGCAGCGGGTATCGCGGGCGACACCGGCAAAGCTGCGCTGCAGATCCACACCAACGCTATAGCCGATCAGATCGCGCGCAATGAGGCGAATGTAGCTCCTGGCGTTCCGCTGAGTTACGAAACGCTTGCGGATGCGCGTGGCGCGTCCAAGCCACCCATCGGCATTCCTGGCGAGAACGGTGTCCCGCTTCACGCGGGACCAAACGCCGTTTACAACCGCCTCGCGACGGATCTCGATAATGGTGCTCTCGCCCGCGGCGACGCTGGAATTCGCCTCGATCAAGATCCGCAGTTTCAGGCTGCCGTTGCCGCTGCAGGGGGCGCCCCACGCATTACAGAAGGGAGCCCTGATGCGGTCGCTGCAATCAACAAACTGAAGGATCGGTTTGCTGCGCCAAACGGATATTCAGGGGACGCGCTCATCAATGAAATGCGCGGCCTTCGGCAAGAAGGCTCCGTCAATGTTGGCACCGAGGACGTGAGCAAACAGCAGCTCGGGCAGGCGCAGTTGCAGATGGCACGAGCCCTTGAGGATTACGTTGGGCGCAACCTTCCCGAAAACGGCTCGACGAATTTGGCGCAGTTCCAGCTGGCGCGGCAGACGCTGGCGAAAAACTACGCCGTACAGGCTGCATTGCGCGGCGACAGTGTGGACCCGATGGCGATTGCGCGGATGCAGCGCAATGATCCTGAACTGCTGACAGGGGGTCTGAAGGCGATCGCTGATTTTGCGAATTCCAACAAGCTGATTGCGGCGCCCGCGTCGAATGTCTTTCTTCCGCCGGGTGCTATGACGGATGTGATGGGGCGCTCTCCCTACCAATCTGGACGCAACATCGAAAGCATGCTCTCGCCTGACTTCCTGGCTGGCATCGTTGGCGCAAAAGCGCTTGCTCGTCACATTCTGACTGGAAACACTGATAGCGCAGTGGAGCGCGCAGGCATCGAGTTTCCGCGGCCGGCTCCCGATGCGTTTGACCCGATCATGCACACGCCGCCGCCTACCACCGGCCCGAATCGGCCGCTGGCGCTCCCTGCGCCTGCGCCTGCGCCTGCGCGGGTCAATGCGCCGAGCGGCGTGGCTGCCACCGAAGGGCAACTTGCTGACATCGGGTTGACACCGGACGTGCGCAGCGCCGCGGCCGCACACCCGGCGTTCGCAGATCCCAACCCTCCTGTGCCGCCGGCTCCGCGCGGCATGGAGGAAGTGCCGTTCAATCCGCCCGGCAACTACTCCAATGTGCTGCAGCCGAACGGGGTTGCGCCTGCGCCGTCCCCTCCGTTCACTCAGGTAGGGGATGTGATGATGCAGGGTGTGCCCGAGGGCATCGTCCAAAAGTCGAAGTATGAGACGGCCTACCGCCCGACAGACGAGGAAGTCAATTTGCCGCCGGGGGGTGTCCCGGTGCCGGGTGCTTCTCCGGTCGCTTCGACGCGCACGCCGCTGCAAGTGGGCGATCAATTCGTGGACGTGAGCCACGGGGGATCTCCTGGAGCAGCGACGCCGCCTCCTGCGCCCCCTCCGGCGCCCACGCCGGGCGACACCAGCGCGTATCTGGGCGCCCGCAGCGCGGACGCGCCCGCTTCGGGCGCCACGGTGCCCCCTGGCGTCGGTGGTATGCTCGATGATGCCGTGGCTGCCCTCTATAACTTGGTCGGCGGCAAGCAAGGGAAGGGAAGCACGGCGCCCTATGCCAACGTAGGCAATGCCAACGGATCGGCGCCCGGACCCGGAGGCGCGGGCAGTGTCGAGCGGATCAATGCGCTCGCGAATCAGAAGGCGAAGGGCCAGTCGATGTGGCTGATCGATCCCGATGGCAACCGCACGCCGCTCGATACGGTGGACGGCGTAGACCGCGTGACGCCTCCAGGCCACATCAAGACGCAGATGGGTATCGGCGCTGATCCTGAGAGCATCCTGGACCGCGGTGGGCTCTCTCCACTCGCTGCGCGCGGCCTTCTGGCCCGTGCGCAGGCGCAGGACGAACAGCTGGCGAAAGTGCCGCCGGGTCTCGGTGACTTGCTCCAGGGAATCGGGCTCGGCGATCCGGGCACGCCAGACGGGGTGTTCTAGTCATGGGGCCGCGTGTGCGCCTGCCGGTCATCGGGGGACTCAGCAAGTCCGTCGGGCAGACTACGCAAGTCGTGCAGGCTGGTAGCAGCGGCGCGATATTTGGCTCGACTCTCTACGATGTGAACGGCACGACGGTTCTGACTGTTGCGCGGCTGAAAACGCTGCTTGGCATTCAGAACGCTGTCGCGCCGGGTACCGTCTCGCACAACCCCACTGCAAAGATAGGGCTCGCCGCGGTCAACGGCACGGCGCCCACCTTCATGACATCGGACAGCGCGCCGCCGCTCGATGTGACGATCTCGCCGAGGTGGACGGGGACGCACGTATTTGCGCCTACGGCTAGCGGCACGCAGTTGGCTCTTGTCAGCAACCAGGGCGCGACGGGCAACTACAGTGACTTTTTGTTGCAGCGCGCGGGGAGCACGGCGAACGCAATTGCCCAAGGCCCCAATATAAATCTCCAGGACACTACCGGGGCAACGAACACGCTGTTGCAGCAAAGCGGCGGCCAAACCGAGCTGTGGCAATACAACGGCG
>VFSW01015951.1_pt1 | contig 10287 bp, 8 predicted proteins | sample 5358111 | NCBI WGS metagenome assembly VFSW01 (sample SAMN11554181, study PRJNA540505) | mine drainage metagenome | isolation source: sediment from site ElyBrook_90M | place: USA: Ely Copper Mine, Vershire, VT | collected 2017
GCACACAGGACATGCTGCTCTCACGCGCCCTCATGCGCGGCTACGGCATGAGCCGTTACCAGTGGCCAGTGCATTTCGCTCTCCTGCACAACGATACACTCTGGGTTTTCGACGAAATTCAGCTGATGGGTGCGGGGTTAACAACATCGGTACAGATTGAACTCTTTCAAAAGAAGTGCTGGTCTCCAGCGATTAAAAGCCGTTTTCTTTGGATGTCTGCAACCCCCGGGGAAGGAATGTTTGACACAAGGGACAGGAAAGATCAGCAAGAGCACCAGCTTCCGGAAGATCGAATCCTCGGTCTTCCGGAAAATGCGCCGGAACGAAACGAGCCCGCAATGAAAGCCGAAAAAGCGGTTGTAACGTTTAGTAAGGCCCCAAAGGTTGACGCTGAGAAATCAAAAGACGGCATTCTGAATCTTCATGAACCAGGACGCATCAGCTTAGTCGTGGTTAACACAGTGGCTGCTGCACAGGATATTTATCGAGACCTGGAGGAGTTGATCAAAAAACGACAACAGAAGAAGAATTCAAATATCCCAAAGGCATTGCTGCTGCACGGTAGAATGCGGCCATGTGACCGGCGAGCGTGTATGGACGAGTTAATTGCATTCTCGGAAAAACAAAAACAGGGAAAAGGGTTAGTTCTCAATGATCCAGGTTTGATTGTGGTTGCTACACAAGTTGTCGAGGCTGGATTAGACATTTCCGCCTCGTGCTTGTGGAGTGAGATCGCTCCATGGTCATCTGTTATTCAAAGACTCGGTCGACTGAACCGTGATGGCCTACAGAATGGAGCCACGGCCTATTTCTGGTCTCCGAAAGCGGATAAGGATGGTGAGAACTCGGCAAAAGACGCGGCACCGAACGCTGGAAGAATCGGGCCATACGACGCTTTCGCAATCATGCAGGCGGAAACGCTGCTAAAAGATGTATTGGAGGCGATCAGGTCTGGCATGTCGTATCGAGCGGCGTTGGATCGTGTCAACCAATCTGAAGAAGGAAGAAAAGCACGAGCCATTGTTCACGAGTCGGTCATTCGCCCCACGGATTTCTACGACCTGTTTTCCACCGAGCTGGACTTGGCGGGTGGGTTCACCGACATCTCAAGATATGTGCGCGATGCGGATAATGACGCCGACGTTCAGGTATTTTGGGGTAAGTTTGACGGAACACCGTCAATCGAAATGGGCTATGTACCGGAAATCCTCTGCCGTGTTTCAGCCTATGTGCTGAAGCGTTTCGTAAGAGACAAAAAGGTAAAGGCATGGCAATGGAACGCAGAAATGGGCGAATATGAAATCATTCCCCATAGAAATATTTGCCCGGGAATGACGCTTTTGTTGCCCAGAACTGCGGGCGGCTACTCCGATGTTTATGGTTGGACAGGAAGTGCGAATGACAAGCCGAAGGACGGATTGGCGGTTCTCCAAACGCCGGAAAAGCGCAACGACGATCCATGGAGCAAAACCGATTGGTTAAAGCTGCCCGATCACTTACGCGATGCGGCGAAAGAGGCCGAAGACATTGTGGCGTCATTTCAATTTCCCGATTCATGGAAGAAAGCAGTCATCTGTGCATCGTCTTGGCATGATGTGGGAAAAGCGCATGAACGGTGGCAGAAGCCGCTCGAAACAAAACAACCGGGAGTTGGTCCTTGGGCAAAATTCAAGGACGTTCCAAATTTTTCCCCCAAGCTTCGGCATGAAGCGGCGAGCGCTCTTGCGGCATGGCTGCTATGGCGGCAAGGTGACGTGAGGTTCAGTGCATTGGCGATTTATCTCATCGCTGCTCACCATGGCAAGGTGCGCACGGTGTTGCGTTCGACGAACGATGGGAACGACGTGTTTGGTATCCACCAAGGAGATGTCTTGCCGTTGCTTCCCGGGTGGAACGAGCGCGACCTGGTGCTTGACCTCACGCCGCGAATATTCGCATCACCGGGACATTGGGTGGATGACAATACCTTCGAGGTGGCCATGCCGTCATGGGTAGCGGTGATTTCCGATCTGCTGGGGGAGTGTCCAAGCGTTCCTTCGTTGGCCAGCGATGCGGTTCCGGAGAATGAGCCAAAAGCACTGGGGCCATGTACGGTGGCATTTCTGGAGATGCTGGTGATTACAGCAGATCACCGTGCCAGCGCCAGGCCCGGAAAAGGGCGGAAACAATGAACAAACAATTTAAGGCGCTTTATTTCAGCGGGATTACTCTGGACACCTTAGGCGGTTATCTGTGTGGCTTAGGCTTGTTAAGCGCTTGTGCCGCTGCCACGCTGACAGTCAGAGGGTGTTGGCGCGATGGAGTGTTTTCGCTTCTATTGAATACGCCAGACGGGAAAATCGTTAAAGATAAAAAGTCACTGTCTGTTGACGAATACTTGCTGAACGAATGGAAAGCGACGATATACCCTGGAGGAGATACCAAGATTCCATGGTCGGACGACCAAAAGCAAGATACTAAGAAAAAAAGTTCTTCGAGGATTGCGCGTTTCCGTTCGACGTCGTCGGTCAAAGACATTCCATTTCTTGACGCTCATGTGGTCCCTGTGCACAGAAACGTTTTCAATCCAGTGCTAGGTACCGGTGGAAACATCGGCAAACGCAATCTCGCAAAGCTGGCGGTAGATGCAGGAAAGTTGCTCAAGGGCGAATCCAGTCGTGAATGGCTAAAGAACACTTTGTATGGACACCCTGTGGCACTGCCTGAATTGCCATCATCAGGGACATGGTTCCCATACGCAAACAAAACCTTCAACAGCGGCCAAGATGGGTTCTATCGCGAAGGACGACTGTCGCCGTGGTCATTTCTTCTTGCCTTGGAAGGCGCGCTGTTGCTTCAAGGCGGGGTTGGCCGTCGTTTGTCAGCCACGGCAAGGTCTTACGCCGCTTTTCCTTTCATATCCGAATCCCCTAACCCTATCGGAGAAGCCGATGTCGGACTCAAACGCGCTGGGGTTTTTTGGGCACCCATCTGGGACACTCCGGCGACATTGACCGAGATCAGGGCATTGTTCAAGCGTGGGCTCGTTCGTCTGGGGAACAAGGCGGCGACCGCGCCTCACGAATTCGCGGCGGCGGCGTTGGGCTTGGGGCTGGATGCGGGAGCAACTCAGTTCGCGCCGTTTGAGTTGCGCGAAACGACAAGCTCTCAGGTTTATGAAGCCATGCCGTTGCATGTGGTGCTCGTGCGCCGCGATGAACACAGCCACCGCGCAGCGGAGTTGATTTCCGAACTTGTTCCGTGGATTCACCGCTTGCCGTTTGAACCAAAAGACGCAAAGCAGAAAGGCAAGTTTGCCGGGCTTCGTGGCCCGATTGAACGAACCATTATCGCGGTCTCAGAACAGCCGGGCGATTCCGCTTCTTGGCGAGATTTTCTGTTGCGTCTTTCCCATGCGCAAACACGCATTGACCGGGACGGTACGCGGGACTGGCGAAAAAAATGTGTTCCATTGCCAAGACTCTCCATCGCCTGGTTAGACTTTCTTTGGCCAGAGGGTCGTTCCGGCGAAGTGGAGGTTGCTTGTGCGTTGGCTTCCATTGGTGCGGCTACCGGTTATCCGCTCATTAGTAACATTCACGGGATCAAGGCCAGAAAAAGCGGGTATTGGTTCCCGAAAGAATATCCGGCAAGTACCGTGTGGCATGAAGGAGAGGTTACTACGTTACTTGGCGATGTGTTGCACAGGCGGTTGGTTGATGGCAGCCGGGCGAACAATAAATATTCCGTATGGCCGTTGACGAGTAGCTATACCGTGTCGCTTGATTTATTAGGCCGGTTCCTCGATGGCGCATTGGATGATGAGGAAATAAGTCGCTGGACACTGGCGTTGTCCTTGCTGGACTGGCGGCGGCCTGCGCCGCGAGCAAATGCCGATTTTCATATCGTTCGAGATGGTGTCATGGCGCTGGATGGTCTTTTCCGTCCGTTACTCACCGCAAGAATTCCATGGAAAGGCGATGCGTCGCCTCGGATGTCGGAGCCCGATATTACAACGGCGTTGCGGCTTGTTGCTTTGTTGCAGCAGGGAGATGCCGAGGCCGCCGTAGATTTCGCCTGTACTCGTTACCGTGCATTGGGGGCGGTGCCCATCCAACCGGCCGACATTTCTTGCGACACGGAACAAGCCAGAAGAGTGCTCGCAGGATTACTAATCCCGGTGTCGCGATACGCAACGGAGGCTGGTCGGAATTCTTGGTTATTAAACCTCACCAGTAAATAGGAGCCGATAATGAACGCAACAGAGAAAAAGCAACTCAATCTCGATGATTTGCTGGAATCCGATGGGCCGGTTTGCCTGGTGATACAAGCGGACATGAAAACCGTCGGTGATGAGGACACATTTCAACCGGCGGGTTTCCCGCAGATTGGACACGTGATCTACAAGGCGCCACGTAAAGACAAGGATGGCAATTTTTCGGAAGAATCCGTGTGCGTAGTGGATAGCGCGGCAAGCATGGCCAATCATCTCGAAGCGGTTTGCACACCTTATCCGGATGGATTGACGCTGCACCCTGACCTTCAGGGGATACCTCACGTCATTTGCGTAACCGATGGTGAGAACGAAAACGAATTGCGCCCTGTGACCAGTACATTGCAAGAGGGGCATCGAATTGCGTCGGATTATTTTGTTGATCCGAAGTACGCCAAATTGGTTGACGATAAGGAAAATAAGGATAAGTGGTTACTTTTCCGTGACAAATTAAGGGAAGAATTTGGTATCAAAAAAATAGGCGGCGATGAAATCAAAAATGGATCTGGAAAGAAAGATGCCCAAAATAAGGAGGTGAAGGAAAAAGAGAAATATTTCATCTACCCAGACAACTGGTGGTCAATCTTCTCGACGATATTCAAATACGATCCCAGTTCCCTGGTACACGGTGTTCTGTTCGCCAAACAGCAAATCAAAATAACACGTCTGTTGAACGCCCAGATGGAAGCATTTGGAGCGGGTCGTGTACGGGGCTCAGGTATCAAGTTCGACTCGCTTGGAAAAACGACTTCAGGACAACCGATCTTCGCTACGGATAGTGAAACTGCGCATCGCATTCGCGCCACGTTTATTCTCGATCTTGCTTTGCTACGGTCATATGGCAGAAAGGATAAGGAGAAAGAAATTGGACTCACAGACAAGCAGAAACGTTTGCTGCTCGAATTGTCACTCTGGAAGGCCAATCAACTATTAGCCAAGCCATTCCGTTTTCGTAGCCAGTGCTATCTTGCATGTTCTTCCATTACGGTTTCTAACGAAAACGAGGAATACAAGGGCGAACTTCCTACACTGAATATCGGCAACGCTATGAAGAACTGTGGGTTCAACGACGGCACTGGAATCACTCGCGTTTATTACCCGGCCGAGATGCTCTTTAAGCCGAAAGCGGACAAAGAACAACCGGCATCGGACGGCGGTGATGCGGAGGATGCAGGGATCGGCGAGAGCGCGGAAGAAGAAAACGAAGCTGAGGATTAAAGTCATGGATCTAATCATTGAACAGAGTTTCCCGCTGGGGCGATTTCACGCGACACGCTGGAAGATGGGTGCTTTTGGCGACCGATATGGCGAATGGCCGCCATCACCGTGGCGGTTGCTCAGAGCGCTAGCGGCTCGATGGTTTCAGTGGAGTAGGGAGACGGGTAACAAGAATCGCGATGCACTACACGGGCTCTTAAGTACGTTAGCTGGAGAATTGCCAGAGTTCTATTTACCGATCCATACGAGACGGGGCGAACCTATAAAGCAGTATCTGCCTATGCAGGTTGCATGGACTGATGCTTCAAAAAAAGCGGCTGCATACAAGGCACCGAAATCGAGTTTGACTGAAGATCACTATCGAGTTGTATCGTCAAAGGACCGAGTTTACTGGGTGTGGCGCAATGTAGGCAGAATTGACAAAGGCTTGCTTGGTCAGCTTCTTGCCCGAGTAATTTATTTTGGTAGAGCGGAGTCGTTTACGTTCTTGCGTATCGTCGACCACGTGCCTGAGGTGCGAGATTACCAATCAGTGCCTTTATCCGAAAAACGGGCGGCGCTGGCCGTGCCAGTACTTGCGCCGGATCGGAATCATGCCGATAGACTCGGCATGCTTTTCCAACCGACCGAACACGAAGACATAAAAGGCCGAGAAATTCCACCAGGCACTCGCTGGTACTACACGTTGTTACCAGACAAACCAGGGATCAGAATTACGCGCAAGCGCAAGTCGCGCTATCCCAAAGACATGACGCACATTCAGTTTGCGATAGGCGGCCAAGTGCTACCTTCGGTCAAATACTGGTGCTTGTTGACTGGGCAGTTTAGAAAAGCCACATTAAAACAACTGTGCAGAATTGTTGCGGGCAATCCGAAGTGTGATTTCCGCACGCTTGATGTACATACAAAAACGAAGATGAGCGGCTTCACTGGCAAAGATGAGGGTGGCAAACCGCTTGCCGATCACAGCCAAGCATATTTCGCCGTTCTTCCTGACGAAAACGGTAATGCGGGAAGACTTGCGGTATGGCGGCGAACGCCGTTTTCTCAGGAAGAGATCGAAGCATTGCTCACTGGGGCGAAATACCCGTTGATATGGGACCACGCTAGTCCGCAATGGAAGGTAAAACTCCTGCCACTTCCTTTTGAGATGACGCTTCCTTCCAATTTGGCGGGGACGAGTCATCGCTGGGAGAGTCTTACACCTTTTGTTCCGCCTCGGCAGCGAAAAAGATTTAGAAAGAACGGCAAGCTGCGTTCAGGCGAAACACCCGAATCTGTCGCCGCAAAACTATGTAAACGAATTTACGGAATCACTCCAGTTTCGGTAAGCAGTCATGCAGCCGAAGAATGGCCTTACGTTCACATGAGCGCTAGAGAACATAGACAAAAAAGCAGGCAGCGGATGACGCTTCCTTCTTTCCGCCTCATCATTGATTTCAATCAATCAGTATCCGGGCCGATTGTGTTGGGCGATTCGTCGCACTTTGGTCTAGGCGTCTTTCGTCCGTTGTGAGGGAAAGAAATGAATTTCACCGTCGACTTCGGCGCGAATGCAAGGAGCGAGGCCCTGCGGTTACGTTTTGCCGGCGGTTACGGTTCCGTCTTCGGCGACGGCGCGCGGGTGGAAGCGGATCTGTGCCAGTACTGTATAAAAGAATTGATCGGGCCCTTCTGCCGTGTCCTGCCTGCGCAGAATTGAAGGACACGCATGCTCGGTTTTTGACCGCTACTTTTAGGTTGGGGTATTCTGCTCGGAAATTGTGTAATATCTTTCAGTGAACGGTCATGTTGCCTTGAACGAGGGTTTTAAAATGAAATCATCCGCCAAAGAGATACTGGACCGGGCGCTGGAAATGCCGGAGAACGACCGCGCCGCCATTGCAGAGCGGTTGCTCGCCAGTCTTGATGCCAAGCCCGACCAAAATGTCGAGGAGGCCTGGCAGCAGGAAGTGCAACACCGGTTGTCGGAACTCGATCGCGGTGATGTCGAATGCGTGCCGTGGGAAGAGGTGAGGGCCAGGCTGGGAAAGAAATAGGTGCGGCGTATTGTCATCCACCCCGATGCTGATCGGGAATTGGAACAGGCGCAGATCTGGTACGAGGAACGGCTCGCCGGGCTGGGCCGGATGTTCTTCTCCGAGATTGAATCTGCCATTCACACCATCCAGGACTCTCCCGATACTTGGCCGAACTACGTGAAGGGCACCAGGCGCTTTCTGGTGCACCGGTTCCCGTTTGCGGTCATATATCGACACGATGACCGAATGATCCAGGTAATCGCCGTTATGCACTTGAAACGCCGACCAGGTTATTGGAGGTCAAGGAAATTTTAGCGTTTGATCCATGAATCCACTGCAAAGAATCACGCTCGATCCCGCCGTCATGGGCGGCAAACCTTGTATTCGTGGGATGCGTGTGACCGTGGGCACAATTGTCGGCCTGTTGGCAGTCGGCCGCACGGAAGAAGAGATTTTGAAGGCTTATCCCTACCTCGAAAAAGAGGATTTGAGGGAGACGCTGGCGTACGCGGCCTGGCGTTCGTCGGAAATCTGAAGTTCCGCTCGGGTGCGGATGAAAATCCTCATTGACATTAATCCTTGTCCGACCAAACACCTTGAAAACCTCGTCATCGAGGCATTGCGTCAATTCGAATCTGCCTTGGTCGCCGGTGCCTTGGTTGTTGTGGACGAGAGCCGGTCGAGGGTGCGCATCTTGCCATTAAGCTGAAAACCAACTTTCCACCCCCCGTTTCGTTAAAACAGCCAGCACTTTACATCGCCCTTCCCTTGCTACACTTAGAAGGAGTGTCATTCAATTGAGGGAGGATCTGCCGCGCTATGGACGAGGTGCAAGGCGAACTGCCGCTGCCGTTTCCAGAGCTCTGCGCCGACCTACCGCTGCTACCGGCACGGATGGTCAACGAGTACGGGTATTGCCCGCGCTTAGCCTATCTCGAATGGGTGCAAGGCGAGTGGGCGGAATCCGCCGACACCGTCGAAGGCCGCTATCGCCACCGGCGCGTGGACAAGCCGTCTGGCGACTTACCCGCCGCGGATGAGGCCGAGGAAGGCGAGAAAATCCACGCCAAATCCATTACCCTTTCCTCCAACCGTCTGGGTTTGATCGCCAAGATGGACCTGGTCGAAGGCGAGGGCAGCGTGGTCACGCCCGTAGACTACAAGCGCGGCAAGCGCCCGCATACCCCGAAGGGCGCCTACGATCCCGAGCGCATCCAGCTGTGCGTGCAGGGGCTGATTCTGGAAGAACACGGCTACACCCGCAACGAGGGCGTGCTTTATTTCGTCGAATCGAAAGAGCGTGTGCGGGTGGTGTTCGATGAGGAATTGCGCGTGCAGACCCGTGCCGCGGTGGACGGTCTGCGCCTGATCGCCGCCGGTGGACAATTGCCGCCGCCGCTCGAAGATAGTCCGAAGTGTCCGCGTTGTTCGCTCGTTGGTATTTGCCTGCCGGATGAAGTGAACTTCATCAAAAGACAGGAAGAACTGCCAAGACCCCTGGCAGTGGCGCGTGACGAGGCGCTCCCCCTTTACGTCCAAGCGAATAGGGCGAAGGTGGCGAAGAAAGGCGAGACGCTGGAAGTTACCGTCGAAGACGATCACAAGACCACGGTACGCCTGATTGACGTGTCGCAGGTCGTGCTGATGGGAAATATATACCTTACGACACCGACACTCCATGAGCTGATGCGCCGCGAGATTCCCGTCACCTGGCATTCCTTCGGTGGCTGGTTTTTGGGGCACACAGCCGGACTGGGACACAAGAATGTAGAGCTGCGTACGGCGCAGTACCGGGCGAGCTTCGATGAAATGATTTGCCGAAAACTGGCTCGCGACTTGGTCCGCACAAAAATACTCAACTGCCGCACCCTGATGCGCCGCAACTGGCGCGGCGAGGACAAGCCGGAACGATTGTTTGACGAGTTTAAACGCGATTCGGAAGACAGTCAGCGGGCCAAGAGCCTGCCCGAACTGCTCGGGATGGAAGGCCTGGCTGCGAGGCGTTACTTTGAAAATTTCGCTCGGCTAATCAAACAAGACGGTGACCCCCACAGTTTTCGCTTCGACTTTACACACCGCAACCGCCGGCCGCCGACCGATCCCGTCAACGCGCTCCTGTCCTTCGCTTACACCCTGCTCGTGCGGACCTGGACTGTCGCGCTTTCCGCCGTCGGTTTCGATCCGTATCGCGGTTTCTATCATCAACCGCGCTACGGGCGCCCGGCGCTGGCGCTTGACATGATGGAGCCGTTCCGACCACTGGTGGCGGATTCCGTGGTATTGCAAGCCATCAACAACGGTGAGGTCCGGCCGTCGGATTTTGTGAGCGCTGCGGGTAGCGTGGCTTTGACCGGAGATGGCCGCAAACGCTTCATTGCGACCTTTGAACGCCGCCTGAGTCAGGAGGTCACGCATCCCTTGTTCGGTTACAAGGTGAGCTATCGGCGACTTTTCGAGCTGCAAGCGCGGTTGCTGGGACGTTTTCTGTTGGGTGACATCCCTGAGTATCCGGATTTCACCACGAGGTAGATATGGAAGAGCACCTTTATATTATCACTTATGACATCAGCGATCAGAAGCGATGGCGCAAAGTTTTCAAGCTGATGAACGGCTATGGCGAATGGTTGCAATTATCCGTTTTTCAATGCCGCTTGAGTCGCCGGCGTCATGCCGAACTTCTCGCTACCCTTGACGAAGTGATTCTGCGCGACCATGATCATGTGCTGATGTTGGATATCGGACTTGCCGATAAGGTTGACCCGCGTGTCATCAGTCTCGGCAAGTCGTTCGAACCCG
>VFSW01015952.1_pt1 | contig 10287 bp, 6 predicted proteins | sample 5358111 | NCBI WGS metagenome assembly VFSW01 (sample SAMN11554181, study PRJNA540505) | mine drainage metagenome | isolation source: sediment from site ElyBrook_90M | place: USA: Ely Copper Mine, Vershire, VT | collected 2017
CAATGATCGGGTCGATTTTGCTGCCGGGCGACTCCGCGTTCAACACCAGCTTTTGCGGTTCCTTTCCGGCTAAAAGCGGGAGCTTCGCTCCGAAGTAGGCAGTCAGTTCCTGGTGAGCCGGTACGGCATAGATGCCCGCGCCGCTCGCTTCCGTCCATCCGTCTGGAACCGCCGCCGCAATGGTCACCGTAGCGCCGGTATCGGAGTCGTTGTGGATCAGCACGGGAACGTGAATGCGCTCACTTGGTGTGACATCCACCCCGTGCTCGGGGAGCAGCCCGGGCAAGGATGACAGGCCATGCACCTGCCAGAACTCACGATAGTAGCTCCAGGGGCCGCCGAGTTCGATGGAAATTCCCGAGCGCTGAACGGGCTTGTATCCGGGGATTGGAGCGTAAGCAATCGGACCGCTGGTGATGCCTTCGAAGACATCACCGGTGACTGAAGCTTTGACAAGTGACTTGCCGGTAATGAGCAGCACGGGCTGGCGAAAGTAAGTGTAGTCGCCTTTCTTAATCGCATTCACTGCCATCTGTCCCGTGTCGTCCTGGGTCAGGTGATAGGTCATCTCATCGGCTGCGATCTTGTAGTAAGGAACATTCTTCGAAGGCGAAGTATCTTCGGTCGAATAGCGCGGCCCCTTGCCGGTCTGAAATGCGGGATTGGTCGCGTCAGTGAAGTAATACAGCTTCTTCGCCTGCCACGCATGTAAACCTTCTGTGAGATTGCCGATGTTATTCCGGTCGCGCGGCGCCGACACTTGTTCGCCGAACGCCGTGGGATCTCCGGCAAGATCAAACGCTTCGGTCGCGATAACGCCGGCGGCCTGGTGGTCGCCATGATTCTCCCCGGCCACGTAATCCGGCAGCCACGTCATGATCACTTCGGGGCGCGTGAGTCGAACCAATCTGACGGCCTGCGCCAGGGACGCGCCATGGTTCCAGGTCTCCAGCGATCGCAGAACATCCTGCCCCGGAGTGTCAGGGCCTCCGAGGAACCAGATATTTGTGACACCAAGAACGCTCAGTGCGCGGCGGGCTTCGATTCCGCGTTCAGCGCCGAGGGCGGCAGCCTGCTCCTGCCCGGCGGCGTTGCCGCCCCCGTCTCCGTGCGTTCCGAATATGACGGCGACGCGCTTGTGCTCGTCGAAAATAGCGCGGGCGAGATAGCCCGTAATCTCCGTTTCATCGTCAGGGTGAGCGACGATGACGAGGATATCCGCCTTGAAACGCTCATCGGGAGCAACAGGCCTGGTCGTTTGTCCGAAGGCGGCCGATATGCAGAGAGCAAAAGAGGCAATTGCTGAAACGATTTCAAATTTCATCTTGGGTGGAGTGCCTTTTCCTAAAACCGGAAGTGAAGTGCAAACTGCATTTGCCGCATAGGTGCTTGAACACTGGTGATCTGGCCTGCCCCTAGACTGTCGATCGTCGAGTTGGGCGTGCCCAGGTTTACATGGTTGAACACATTGAACGCCTCGGCGCGAAACTCCAGCGATTTGCCTTCGAGCGGCAGCAGGTTCTTTGAGATCGAAAGGTTCGAGACAGCCAGCCGCGGACCGCGCAGCGAATCGCGCCGCGCCGTTCCGTTACGGTAAGGCGTCTGCGGTTCGCTGAAGGCCGCCGGATCAAACCATAGGGTGCGCGTGGGATGCGACAGAATTGGATTGCCGACTATGTCCGCATTCACATAATTGAAGTCCGCATTGAGTAGCGGCGCGTTGGCCACAGTAGGTGTAAACGGCAGACCCGAGCCGAAGGTGTGCGTGCCGCTCAGGCGCCAGTCGCCGGCCACTGCTTCGGCGATCTTGTTGTTGCCTAACTTCCACTTGCGCTCGGGCCCGAAAGGCAGGTCCCAGTTATGTTCCAGCGTGACTTCATTGCTGCGATCCCACGACGCCGGCCCATGGCTGGCACTCACATGATAGTTATCCGCAAAGCCCCCGCCGCCTTCCGAATTATCCATCGCTTTCGACCACGTATAGGTCAGCAGGAAGTCGAGGCCGTGGGCGGCGCGCTTTTGCAGCTTGCTTTGCAGCGCGTGATAGCTCGAAGTATCGCAGTTGCAAGTCTGGTAGAGAGCCTGCTCCAGCCCGAAGTTCGGATAGAAAGGCCGGCGCGGATCAAAGTTTCCAGGACCCGGCACAGCCTGATTCTCATTCACCGACAGAAACAAATGACGCCCCACATTACCAACATAGGCTATCTCGAAGGCAAGCGTGTTCGTGAATTCGGTTTCTACCGCTGCGTTCCAGAAATATGCCTCGGGGATGCGATAGGAGTCGGCAGGGTATGTGTAGTAATAGACACTGATTCCGTCGGGAAGCGGATAACGTCCGCTCGTACCTACAGGCGGATTGGGAACTGCGGGTGGCCCTGCGAGAAGGTTGAAGTCAGGCGTATAGGGATTAGTCTGGTTCACACTTTGCGGATTCGTAATCGGAGGATTGTAGTCCGCTCCCTGCCCGAAGACTGCACCAAGGCCGCTTGGATTGAAACTGCGCCCGACACCCGCGCGCAGCACCGAGTTCCGCATGAACTGGTAAGAGACGCCCAGGCGCGGAGCGAAACCGAGGTTGTAAGGCTTGACGCCCATGTTGAGCGGCACGGAACCAATGCCCGCGGCCAGCACTTCGCCCGTTGTAGGATCAAAACTGCCCGCACCGCCTGGCTTGGCTGCTGTCTGGGGCAGATAGTCTTCCCATCGCAGGCCATAATTAATGGTCAGATTGGGTGTGACTCGCCATGAGTCCTGCCCGAAGAAGAACAGGCGCGTCTGCCGCAGCCCAGGATAATATCCTGCGCCGGTAAAGTAGCGCGCGAACGCTGAAGGATCGGCGATCAGAAACGAGGCCAGGGCCGAGCCCGTACTGACCTGTCCGCCTGCGAGGGTATCTGCATCGGCGTTGCCGGTGGTTGAGTCGTTGAATGTTATCTCGCCGGAACGGTGAGAATCGCTGGGAATGCGCTGCTGCTGCGCACGACGTAGATCGGCGCCCCACTTGATGGAATGATTGCCGAGTTGCTTGGTCCAGTTGTTCACCCACTGGAAGTGATTCTCGGTCTCCTTCAACGGGCAGTTGCACTGGTTGACTCCCAGGGCATAACCGAAATCGAATCCGCCGTTGCCGTTGACGTAAAAGGCGGGCATGCCGCTCGTCTCGGGCGTTCCGGTATTGAGTCCCGGCAGCCCCGCAGCGGTGGCAGGCGTGGTACCCACCCCGTTGGGTTGCACGCGAATGCGGTAGCGATAGAAGCCGAATCGAAAATCAGCCTGGAGCGTGGCGCTCAGTGGATGATCAAATCCCACGGCGACGCTCTGATTGCGGTCGACAGAGTCGCCGGAAAAGTTGAACGCGGATGGACCTCCGGCCAGATCGCCAAACGCCGCGGGAGAGTAGTTGTTGAAGTCGGCGAGCGTATAACGCGCGAAAAGATGGTAGGTCGAAAAGAGGCTCCAATCGACGCGGCCGTCAACCTGGTCGCTGTCGAATCGCTGGCTGCCCGATGATACATAGTTGTTGAAGACGTCGCTGCCATGGTTCGGCTGCGGCAGATCGTTGAGCAGGTTTGCAATCGGAGCCGCGACAGGAACGATATTCGGCTGGCCCCCTTTCGTATAGGCCACTCGGCCTGCACCGGCGCCATTGCCTGAGGATGGATCGAAGACCATCCCGGCGCGCGCCGCCGTCTGCCCGCCTTCTGTCGTCGGCACGAGTAAAGGAGCCGCGCACGCAGAGGCCGACACCGACCCATCGGAACAGATGTAGTTGCCCAGCAATGCTGTGAGATCTCCACCGCGCTCGGCCGCAGTTGGCACCGTCGTGATCAGTGAACCGCCGGTCCGGCGTCGCGTGCCCTGGTAGTCGAAGAAGCCGAAGAAGCGGTTTTTCAGGATGGGCGCGCCGAGCGATCCGCCGAATTGATTCCAGCGTATGGGCGGATTCTGCAGAGTGAAAGGGTCAGCCGCATTCGTCACGTTGTTACGCAGGAACTCGAAGAGCGTGCCGTGGAACGCGTTGGTGCCGGAGGACGTTGTCGCCTGAATCAAAGCGCCTGAGGCAGAGCCGAACTCCGCATCGTAATTGCTCGTCGTGACCTTGAAGTCCTGCAGCGAGTCGATGTTCGGATTGATCACAGCGATTCCCAGAATGGCGCTCTGGTTCTCGGTTCCATCGAGCAGGAAGCCGTTCGATGTGAAGAACTGACCGTTGACGTTGGCCTGAATGCCCTGCTGAGGATTTTCGCTGGCCGCATGTTGCCACGAGTTCAACTGCGTCCCGGGAATAACAAGCAGAAGATTGGTGACGTTGCGATCCAGCACGGGAAGATTTTCAACCTCCACGCTCGTCAGGGTTGTAGACACTTCGGCGCGGTCGGTCATCAGGAGCGGTGATTCCGCCGTCACGGTTACGGTGCTTTGCGTGCCAGCGGGCTTGAGGGTGGCGTCGATGCGCGTGGTGGCATCCACCTGAACTGTCGCGTTGGCAATGAAGGGAGTGAAGCCTTCATGCTCCACCTTCACTTCAAAGCGGCCCGCCAGCAAATGGATCTGCGAAAAATTTCCCTCACTATTGGAGGTTGTGCGAAACACCTCGCCGCGATCCTGGTCAGTGATAGTGACTGAAGCCCCGGGAACAGCGGCTCCCGCAACATCGGTGACGGTGCCATCCACGTTGCCAGACACTGCCTGCGCCATCAATCTTGGAATTAATAGCGCAATGAGCAAAAGAACAGAGAGTCTTGTCAGTGAAAGATAGCTCATCGATGAGTCCTCGCCCGTCGTTTTTAAAACGGCTGAACAGAATCGGTTCGGTTCAATTACTGAGAAGATGGGGACTAGAACTGAACGCTCAAATCAACAACAGAACCGCAGGGACTGCAGCGCGCAGGTGCTTCGTGAGGAAATGCCCACTCCGACAAGTCAGAGATGAAACCGAGTTTGTTTTCGGTTGGCAGAAGCCTGTTGTCGACGATCTTATGACGCCTTTTGGAGCCTGTCAATTGAATCATGGGTCAATGGAGACAGAGCATGGCTTCATCTTCGAGGAAGGAAAAATCGTCTCCCGCACCGCATGACAAATGTCACCCGCTTTTGCTGACTCCGCGCACTGCTATCCAAAGCGGCGAACTCCGATACTCGATCTTGTCAGCAACAGAAACGATCAAGGAGCAAGCCATGAACGCGGTTATGGAACTTCCCCACCTTTCGGCATCCACTGTGGCGCGGCCAGCGACTCAAGCCGTCGCCTCCCTCAGCAATATTACGAAGCGCTTCCCCAACGGTGTGCTGGCGCTCGACAATCTCTCCCTCACGCTGCACCAGGGAGAGGTGGTCGCGCTGCTCGGACCTAATGGGGCCGGCAAGTCCACCGCCGTCAAGCTGCTCATGGGACTCAGCTCACCGACGAGTGGCACAGCGAGCATATTCGGCGCCGACCCGCGGAGTCATGAGGCGCGCACGCGGACAGGGGTTATGCTCCAGGTGGGCCGGGCCCCGGAGACGTTGCGCGTTCGCGAACACATCGAGATGTTTCGCGGCTACTACCTCAATCCCATGCCCTATGCCGACATCATCCATGCCGCAGGACTTGAAGGCATCGAGTCGCGCCTCTTCGGTGAGCTCTCCGGCGGGCAGAAACAGCGCGCTCTCTTTGCCCTGGCGCTAGCCGGCGATCCCGACCTCATCTTTCTCGACGAACCCACCGTCGGCCTTGACATAAAATCCCGCCGCGGCATGTGGGAGCAGATCGAGTCGCTTGCCGCGCGCGGCAAAACGGTGCTGCTCACCACCCACTATCTCGAAGAAGCCGATTCCCTTGCCAGCCGCATCGTCGTCATCGACAAGGGCCGCACCGTCTGCGAAGGCACGCCCGCCGAGGTGAAGTCGCTTGGATCAGCCGGCCCCGGCGCCGTCAAAAGTCGCAGCGTGAAGATCATTCGCTGTGCCACTGAGATCCCGGCTGAGACGTTGCTCAACATGCCCGGCGTAACCTCTGCGACGATCGCACGCGGCGTGGCGACCATCCGGTCAAACCAGGCAGAGTCGACGTTGCGGGAGTTGCTGGCGCTCGATCAGTCTCTTCATTCAATCGATGTACAAAGCCCCGACCTCGAAGATGCGTTCCTCGCGCTCACCGATACGGGCGAATAACGCTACCCGCGATCAGCCGATTCCTTCAAAGCTACGCATTTGAAACCAATCTTTACCGTTCCGGTGTCGGAACCTCAAAAGGAGCTCAGCATGTCGACTGCCAGCCTCACTCTTCCTCGCTCCAATACGCTCAACCACACCCTGGGCATTTTTGTGCGTGAAGCCCGCTACGAATTCATCCGCCTGCTTCGCACGCGCAGCTTCGCCCTCTCGGTAATCGGCTTTCCGGTTGTCTTTTATATCTTCTTCGGCATCATCATGAACCGCGGACAGCAGATCGGCAATGTGTCGGTGGCCAAGTATATGCTGGCCAGCTATGCGGTGTTTGGCATGGTAGGCGCGGCCCTGTTCGGCATCGGCGTCGGCCTCTCCAGCGAGCTCGCCGCCGGATGGCTCGACCTGAAACGCGCCAGCCCCATGCCTCCGCTGGCCTACGTGCTGGCGAAGTGCTGCTCGTCTATGACATTCGGCATTCTGATCGTCAGCATGCTCACCTTGATCGGCCTCACGGCCGGGCATGTCTCCCTCAGCTTCATCGAATTTGCCCGCATGATCGGCCTCACCGTGGTCGGCGTCATTCCATTCGCCTGCATGGGCATGGCGCTGGCGCTGCTTGTTCCCTTCACTTCCGCGCCAGGCATCGCCAACATGATTTACCTGCCCATGAGCTTCTGCGGCGGCCTCTGGCTTCCCATCATGTTTCTGCCCCACTTCCTGCAAAAGCTTGCGGTCGTGCTGCCCACATACCATCTGGCACAACTGATGCTGGACGTCTTCGGTTTCCGGAGCGCGGGCACAACCATCAGCCACTGGTCCGGACTGCTGGGTTTCACGCTCCTCATGCTCGGCTTGGCTGCGATTGCACAGCGCCGCCTGGAACAGAATTCCTGACGGCGTGGCGTACACTCCAAAGACAGAAGCCATGAATACACCCGGCAAAAACTCGGAGAAACGTCAGAGCCGATGGGCGCTCATGTGGCTCGCCTACACGGGCTTCATGCTGATCCAGCCGCTGGTGGAACCGAGCGTTTATCTCTGGCTCGGCACCCTCACGGCTCTCGCTGTATTCTTCAGCATTTTTTACGGCTATTTCTACGCCGTGGTTGACGGACAGGTAAAACGATTCTGGATGGTTGGCGCAACCTTTGGCCTGGGACTGGTGACGTTCCCATGGAATAGAGGCGCATCGACTTTCTTTGTCTATGCAGCGGCGTTTCTCCCCTTCATGATGGATTCGACCAGGCGTGTCGTACGCCTCATGCTGCTGGAATGTATCGTGATTGCGGCGGAAGGCGCGGTTTTCACCTTCGGCGTGCGCCAGGGACCGTTCTACGTGGGGTGGCCAAATACCTTCTTCGCGATATTTCTCGTGGTTGTGATCGGCGGCGGAAATATCTATTTTGCCGAGCAGAAACGCGCAGATTGCAAGCTGCGCGCGGCGCTCGAAGAGAACCTTGCCTTGGCCGCCGTTGCCGAGCGTGAGCGCATCGCGCGCGACCTGCACGATGTTCTCGGGCACACGCTATCTGTGATCGTTCTCAAGGCTGAACTTGCGGGCCGCCTGATTCCGATTGATCCGGCGCGCGCAACTATTGAGATCGCCGACGTGGAGAAGACCGCGCGCACCGCTCTCGGAGAGATACGCGAGGCAATCGGCGGCTATCGCGCCCGTGGCCTCACAGCCGAGATCGAAACGGCGCGCCACACTCTCGACGCCGCCGGCGTCTCGCTGCTTACCGACAATGCTCCCGATGCAGCTTCATTCACGCCGCAGGAGGAAACGGCCCTGGCTCTGGCGCTGCGCGAGGCCGTCACCAATATTGTGCGCCATGCGCGGGCCAAGACATGCCGCCTGCGCTTCGTCACCGAGGCAGGCCGTCGCCGCCTGGTGGTGGAAGATGACGGTCAGCATACCTCAACGCGCGAAGGCAACGGACTGCGCGGGATGCGCGAGCGCATCGAATCTGTCGGCGGCCAATTTTCACTGGAACGCGGAATCGCGCAGAATCGCGGAACGCGGCTGGTGATCGATCTGCCCCGCCGCGAGGCACCCCTATCATGAGCGTCGCCCGCTCGCCCGCACCCATCCGCGTGCTCCTGGCCGAAGACCAGACTATGCTGCGCGGAGCCCTCGCCGCGCTGCTCGACCTGGAACCCGACATCAAGGTCGTTGCGCAGGCGGCCAGCGGCCGCGAGGCCTTCAAACTCGCCCGGCTGCACACACCCGACGTGGTAATCACCGACATTGAAATGCCCGAACGAACTGGCCTTGAGCTCGCCGAAGATCTTAAGCACTCTGAATTCGCTACGCGCGTCATCATCCTCACCACGTTTGCCCGCCCCGGCTATCTTCGCCGAGCACTCAACTCCGGAGCTCGCGGTTACATGCTCAAGGACCGGCCCGCCAGTGAACTAGCCGAGGCCGTTCGCCGCGTGCATGCCGGCCTTCGAGCCATCGACCCCGCCCTCGCCGCCGAGGCGTGGGGCGCCGACGACGACCCGCTCTCAGACCGCGAGCGCCAGGTGTTGCAGCTTGCCGCCGACGGCCGCTCGTCGGCCGAAATCGCTTCCGGCCTTCACTTGTCCGAAGGCACGGTGCGCAACTATCTGTCTGAAGCGATCAGCAAGCTGGGAGCCACCAATCGCATCGACGCGGCCCGCATCGCCCGCGCGAGGGGCTGGCTGTAGGGCGAGACCAATCCCGGTGACGAAGACTGGCCACGGCTATCACCTGATATCCTGTCGCGCATGAAGCAGAGTCTCCTCCCCGCCGTCCTCGCGCTTCTCTTATTTTCCGGATGCAAGTCGAACCTGCAGCCTGCCAGCATGTCTCCAGCAGCCGAATCAGGCAGTGCGACACCCCATGCCGGCGCGGCGAACTTTGATTTCTACCTGCTGAACCTCTCCTGGTCGCCGGAGTTTTGCCAGACTCACCCGACAGCGCCGGAGTGCGCCGCTCATCCCGCCTTCGTTCTTCACGGACTTTGGCCGGAGAACAATGACGGCACCTATCCCGAGAATTGCTCCACCGCCCCAGGGCCGGCAGAACCATCGCAGTACAAGGACATTTATCCGGACCAATCCCTGTTACAGCACGAGTGGCTCACCCATGGGACATGCTCGGGGCTTGATCCCGACACCTTCTTCACGACTGCCCGCACTGCTTTCCAATCCGTCACGGTCCCCGCCAAACTCAGCACGTTGACTTCGCAGATATCACTGCCGCCTGACCAGATCGTCAGCCTGTTTGCAGCTAGCAATTCATCGATCCCGCAGGCGAGCATCCTCGTCTCCTGCGGAAATAACTACCTCACCGCGGTCGAAGTCTGTCTCGATAAGAGTCTGCATGCGACCGCGTGCGGCGCCGTTAAATCGTGCCGCGCCAACACGGTGAAAATCCCGGCGCCGTAGGGCGACGTAATGGTCTGCAATTCCTGCCAAACGACAGCAAGCACCCGAGGCGTCGTGTACGCGGTGAGAACATCAGGTCGGAAGGTCTGAAGCAAGTCCGGCGGGACACCACCAGAGTGTTTGCGCGGGAATTGCCAATTTGTGCGCAACTCTTACTCAGCCGGGAGAGTCAATTAAAGGCAAAAGCATTACCATCGGCGTGATTTGGCTCGAGACTACATTATCTACTGGAAGGATGTCATAGGCCATCGAACCTGGCAGAGCTGTCGACCGAACGGAAGGTTCTTCGCAGATGCGATCGAATCGCGCTACCATTCCTCACACCCACGCCGTCGCCAGTTGTCCCAGGTCTGTCGAGCTCAACCGCAGCCCGTCATCGCGACCGGCGAAGTACAGCTCGTTCAACCCTCGCGACCCGACCTGCGTAACCCTCCCGAACCCCGCCGTCTTCAGTTCCGCCTCCACCTGGGCCGGCGTGAAGAACAGGCGAAACGGCTCACCGGCCAACGCCACCCGCTGCGCCAATATGGCAAACACGCGCCGCCGCTGCGGGCTCAGCGTCTCCGGTGGAAACGCATAGTCAAAGCTCACGCCGCTTCCCGCCGGCAGCCGGGCAATCACCCGCAGCGTGGCGCGAAATGCCTCCAGCGTCAGGTAAGGCACAACCCCCAGCCAACCGAAAAACGCCGCCGCCCCCCCATCGAATCCCGCCTCCTCCGCCCC
>VFSW01015953.1_pt1 | contig 10287 bp, 9 predicted proteins | sample 5358111 | NCBI WGS metagenome assembly VFSW01 (sample SAMN11554181, study PRJNA540505) | mine drainage metagenome | isolation source: sediment from site ElyBrook_90M | place: USA: Ely Copper Mine, Vershire, VT | collected 2017
CGCAGATGTGTTCGCTTTCGTTTCGCACCTGGGACATGAGGTCCGCGAGGAAGCGCATGTTGGCCTCGAATCGCGCCGACGTGGGGTCGATTTTGGTCGTCAGCAGGTTCAAGGCTGCGGCCGAGTTTGCGGCGGGAGATTCGTTGCGTTCAGCCATGAGTTGGTGGGGCGACTGATTGACGGTGCGACTGATTACGGTATACCAGCGGGGCGAAAGCGCGCAACGCCACGCACCAACCGTTTTGTCATCCTGAGGCCCGCGCTTTTTGCGGGACGAAGGACCTGTGTAACTTGCGGACGCTGAGGTGCAGCCGGCAAGTTGCATGGGTCCTTCGCTTCGCTCAGGATGACAAGCTGCATCTACGGAATTACGCCACTACCTAGAGCTAAGCGCTTCTATCCATCCACTCCGCCAACCGGCAGCCGTCTTCTTCCAGCAGGAAAGTTCCAGCGCCGAAGCATTCGCCGAAGATGCGGTGCGACTCGGCATCGCGCGCGGCGCGGGTGATCCATTGCTGGCCTATGCGGTATTGCGCGGCGGTGAACCACTTCTGCGGCAGCACTTCCGCGAGTCCCGCTTGCAGGTAGAAAACAAACAGCGCGAATGCTGGATCGTCGTTTGACATGGCTTTGTAGCTGGTGGGGACGATGAGTTCGTCCACGCCGGCGAGTTCGGGCGGAACGCTGATCTTGTGCGTGCCGGGAGCCAGCGTGAGCGGGACTTCGAAATCCGCAACGGGTGCGCTGGTCGAGTAAATGCGGTCGGCGGATGGCTTGAACCATCCGGCGATTTCGGCCAGATCGAATGCCTTGAGCTGATCGGGATCAAAGCACGTCAAGCGAATGCTGCGGCCCTCGGGACACCAGACGCCGAGGGAATGCGGCGGTGCGAGAAATGGCCGGCAGTAAGTGTTGAGAGCTAGGCGAGGCTTGTCCGGTTCCTGCTCGAGGCCCAGCGATACCACATATGCAAGTGGGCCTTCTTCCCCGTGATGAGTCCAGACAAAGCGCTGGCCGGAAGCAGAGCGAAAAGCCGGGAGAGTCTTCCAATACCACGGCACGGGTCCGATGGTGCGGTCGAGTTGCTGGCGGAGAGTCGTGAAGTTTGGCGTTGGCATGCGGGAAGCGAAGCTGATCGGCTCGCGAGTCGTCAGGCTTGGTGGAGGGCGTGTCCCTTCACGTTGGCGCGGATGAATTTTACGATGTCGTCCATCGCGGTGCCCGGCTGAAAGATTGCGGCGACGCCGATCTTCTTGAGGGCGTCGATGTCCTGGTCGGGAATGATGCCGCCGACGAGCACCAGCACATCGTCCATTTTATTTTGTTTGAGCAGGTCCATCACCCGCGGGACGATAGCGTTGTGGGCGCCCGCCAGAATCGAGAGGCCGATCACCTGAACGTCTTCCTGCAGTGCCGCGCTGACGATCATCTCCGGAGTCTGGCGCAGGCCAGTGTAGATCACTTCCATGCCGGCATCGCGCAGGGCGCGGGCAATCACCTTGGCGCCGCGATCATGGCCATCGAGCCCCGGCTTGGCCACCAGCACGCGGATCTTGAGATCAGCCATGATGATTATTTAATCACAGGCGATGCGAATGCAGAAATCATGTCCAGGAATGCTGCCCGGGAAGGCCCAAGGCAGTGCAATGCGGATGACCCGCCGGTAGCGGGTCAGTCTGATTTCCACAGACCATAGGCGAGCCCGTAGGTACCTAGCGGTTTGCCCGTGGCCGGGTCTGTAGGGTCTGGATAAATATCTACATTGTCGCAATCTGTGTAGGCAGGATGCTGCGAGAGCGTCATTAGATATTTTCCAGGTGCCAAGTCTCGACAGACGTTAGCCGGGATGATGCAAAACATCGTCAGCGCCCGCCCCCTGAAGTCAATTTGAAACAGGATTGCTACCCCGTCGCTCTTGCTACTCCTAATAACGACGGGTTGCGTTTCAATCCGCGAAGGCTGATGGCAAAGGCACATGCCTAGAAGCAGAACCAGCAGACTCTTGCTCATTAACCTCCTCCGCAAAGAATGAAAAAGGAGATTCGGCTATTGGGACTTCGTTGGAATCTTACTACTTGCCTAGCGCCTGAAGCAGGAGATTCTCATCGATCTGGCGCGTTGCGGAAATTGCTTCAGGCAACAATCCGCACATTTTCTTCGATACTCCACACGTGGTCAGACGGACCGTTTTCCATCGCAGGGTCGGAAATCAGACTGACCCACTACCGACTCGCCAGATCGCTTGGCTGGCAAGTCGATTGAGCAAGCTGAAAACTGTTGGGCTCATCGCCGCGAGAAATGGTCCGCGCGGACGTTCTGAGGGCGGTGGAGGCCATATCGGCAGCTGTTCATGGGCACAGGATGCCGGCGCCCGCGGCGCGCGCCGCTGGAGGGTTGAATCGATTTAGCTGTGCTATTTATGTAGTTTGTTATCAATAGGATAGAAGGAATATTTTACACGTTACTTGGCGCGCTGAAACGCCCGGATGTCAACGAGTTACGACATGTCCGCATCGTTTTTTGTGCAACTGGCGAAAGAGTTGCCCGGCTGCGGGTGATATTCAATCGTAGGCGCAACTTCCAGTCGCGGAGGTTAACCAGCTACGCTAGAGCGTCTTGATATCCAGGCTTCGCCAGAGATACCAGCAGGCTACGCTGCGGTAGGGTTCCCACGACTTCGCGATCTTCTCCATTTGCTCCGGACTGGGCAGCTTGATTTTTCGTGCGCGAGTTTTCGCGGAGGCTTTCTGCTTTTTGCCAGCGGCCTGCGATAACTTCTTCGCTTTCTTCCGAGCTTTGTTTCGTTCCAGGTAATGCTTGAAGATCGCCATTCTTATGCCGTAGTCGCCAGTGGGGAGCACGTTCGCGCGTTTGAGCGTAAACATGAGAAACATGTGGGCGGTCCACACCCCGATGCCTTTTACCTGGGTGAGATGCGCGATGACTTCATCGTCTGATTGTGCGGGCAGGCGCGCGAAATCGAGCAAGCCAGCGGACGTCTTCTCAGCCAAGTCTTTCAAGTACGCCGACTTCTGTTTCGACAAGCCGACGCTGCGCAGTTGCTCGTCCGTCAGTCTGAGAATGCCGGCGGGAGTCAGCGGATCTCCGGCGAGCGCGCCGAAGCGCTCAAAAATCGTGGCCGCTGCTTTACCGTTCAGTTGCTGGTAGACGATGGATTCCGCCAGGCTGTGAAACTCCGGCGGACCAAACTCCATGCGGCACGGCCCCACGCGCTCGATCATGGCGCGCAGAACGGGGTCGCTTTTCTTGAGGTGGTTGACGGCTTTGCGCATGGGTTTATTTTTACCACAGGAAATGTGGCGATGGCGAAGAAAAAACGAAGATAGGCAGTGGCTGAGTCTGCGTCGATCAGTTTGGCGGCCATGGGGAAGAAACCCGTCGAGCTTCGCTCGACGGGACAGCCGAGGTCGGCTGTCCCCCCATGAGCCTCTCCCAAACGACCCGCTGCCTGAAATCAAGAACGAAGGAGTCAGGTCATGCGGCCTTGTGTTCTCCCCGGCGGAAATTCTCGAGGAGGTGTTCGGAGGTTCGCAGAGAGAATGCCAGGATGCTGATGGTGGTGGTTTTGTCGGTGCAGTTCAAAAATACGCTGGCGTCGCAGACGTAGAGATTCGGGAGGTCGTGGGTCTGGCCGAAGCGATTGGTGACGAAATGCTTTGGATCGTTCCCCATGCGGCAGGTGCCGGTTTCGTGCAGGCTGAATCCCGGCATCTCCGGTTTGTCGCCTGTGTCTTCGAGTACGCCGCCAGCCGCGCGCAGAACTTCGGCGCACACTTGTTTCGAATGTTCCCACATCTTCAGCACATTTTCATCCCACTGAAAATGCAGGCGGGCCACGGGAATCCCGTAAGGATCTTTCACTTCCGGATCGAGATCCACATAGTTGGTATCCGAACGCAGCGTGGGGGCTTGGATTCCGAAGCTCACTGGCGAGGGATAGCGCCGCTTGATCTCGCGCTTGTAGGACGAGCCGAACCCTTCGAGTTCATTGGCGAATCCGGGGAAGTCCCCGCAACCGCCATCCGGGTAGACGGAGTATCCGCGGATGAATTTTTCTTCCTGCGGATCTTTCAGGTTCTGCCAGCGGGGCATCCGGTTGTTAGGAAAGATACTTGATGGTCTGCTCGATCAACTCCGCTGTCGGTTTGTACGGGTCGCCCGGCGCGTCGTATTCCATGGAGCAGTATCCCTTATATCCGTGCTTCTTCAGAATCGCAAACGTCCTTGCCAAATCAAAGTGCACGGGCTTGCTCTGCTCGTTGAGTTCGCCGTCTTTCACGTGGCAGATGCCGTAGGCATGCGCGAACATGGCGTCAATGGCGCGGTAGGCAAAGTCTTCGTCATCACTATGCGCGGCCAGCGAGTTGCCGAAATCGGGGAGGGCCCGCAGCCAGGGGCTATTGACCTTGTCGAGCACATGGACGATGAAGAAAGGATCTTCGCTGATCGGGTCGTCATTCTCCAAGTGCACCACCACATTCTTTGCCTGGGCGTAGTCGGCGACCCTCAGCAGGGTTTCGGCGGCGCGCGCGACATCGGGCTTGGAATCTTTGGCTTTGTGAATATGAATGCGAATGCTGGGTGACCCCAGGGCGACTCCCACATCAATCCATTGCTTGCTCGAAGCGAGCGATTTCTCGCGTTGGGAGGGGTCGGCCGCGTACGGGCTGGCTTCGCCATCGACGGCGATGTCCACGATGGCAGAGCGCGCTTTCTCAACCGCCGCGCGAAACTGATCTAAGTATTTTGGCGCGGTCGAGGGAAACACCGGACTCCAGGGCTCGATCTTGTGGACATTGAATTTCTCGGCAACGTGCGCGGCAAAGTCCTTCAACTCCATTCTTTGCGCTGGTGGAACTGCACCAGGAGAATTGCCGTCCCATCCTTTCCAGCCCACGATGAACTCGCGGAAAGGATAGGCGGCCACCGCGACTCTCTCGCGCGGCGCCACAGGAAACTGGACCGACGGTTCGGAATTCGCCGCGCGCGCGACAGCAGGGATCAGCCACGCTCCCGCCGCCGCTCCTGCACTCTGCGCTAAGAACTGTCGCCGCGTGGTTGGCATGCGGGGTAAGTGTACCAGAGCGGGTGTGGGCGGCCGCACGCCGGCTGCAGGAAGAGGTCAGGAGTGAAATGGTTCGCGCGCGACTCCCGACACGGCCTTGGGTCTTCCAAAGTTTACTGCGAGCTCGGCTTCCGAAGGCCGTTGACGGACAGATTGTTTTGAGGTCACAAATTGTGACCTCAAAAGCGAGAACGCTAGGGATCGCAGGCAGGTCCAAGACTCTGCAGCACGAGAGCGAGCTTGTCGAGGGTCAGGCGTTGCGTGTGGCCGGAGGCAGTTGAAACCCGACACGGCGACGGCGCGGTACCTTGGGAGCTGTGAGTTCTTTGATTGCTCCGATCAAGTCCAGGATCACGGAATCATGCGTGTCCAGATGGTTTTCCAACTCATGAACTTTAGCGGACAGCCGGCGGTTTGTGGCCAGCATCTCTCGCAACCGCACGAACGCACGCACAACAAACACGCTCATCTGCACGGCGCGCTTAGAGTTGAGGACAGTCGCGGCCATGATCGCGCCGTGCTCTGTGAATGCATACGGAAGGTATCGCCGCCCTCCGCTGCCTTCTTTTGAGGTCACAAATTGTGACCTCAAAACTCTGTGCTCCTTGTTTGTGAGCTGGAACATGAAATCAGGAGGGAAGCGCTCGATGTTGCGCTTAATCTGTTGATTGAATTGCTTCACAGTTACGCTATACAGTTTCGCCAGGTGCACGTCGAGGATGACTCTTTGATGTCGAAGAAATAGGATCCGCGATTCGACAGTGACAATCGGTGTTCCCCGGCGCGTGGGCATTCTTAGCAGCGTAGCAGTTTTGTGAGTTTTCATTTTGAGGTCACAATTTGTGACCTCAAAAATCATAGTCCCAACCAGCGTGAAAAGCGCCGCCAATATTTGTGACAGGGCTTGCGACTGTTCCGTTTTGGGACCAAATCGCCTCCCACTGTCGACTGCGTGCTCATGACTTTTACGTAATGCTCACTTCCGTGTAGGTTCCGTAGACGGTGCGCAGCGCCTCACAAATCTCGCCCACGGTGGCATACGCGCGGACCGCGTTGACGATGTGAGGCATGGTGTTGGCCGTGGAGACGGCATTCGCCGCGACGGACGACCCCGCGTCCGGCTCTTGCGCTGCGGCTTTTTTCAGCGCATCCAGGCATCGCGTGACTTCCTCGTTCGACCTTCGCGCGCGCAAGGTCTTCAGCTTGGCCGTCTGCTGACGAGCTACAGTCTCGTCGATGTAGAGAATGTGCGGCGACTCTTCCTCGATGACGAATTCATTGACCCCGACGATGACTTTCTCTTTGGCTTCGGCCGTGCGCTGGTACTGGTAGGAAGCCTCGGCGATTTCCTTCTGCGGATAGCCGCGGTCGATGGCCTTGACCATTCCGCCCATGGCGTCGAGCTTGCTGAAGTAGTCGAAGGCGCCGTGCTCCATCTCGAGCGTGAGGTTTTCCAGAAAGTACGACCCGCCCAGGGGATCGACAGTCTGGGTGACGCCCGATTCATACGCGATGATCTGCTGCGTGCGCAAGGCGATGCGCGCCGCTTCTTCCGTAGGCAGGGCCAGAGCCTCGTCGTAAGAATCCGTGTGCAGCGATTGCGTCCCGCCCAGCACCGCCGCCAGCGCTTGCAGCGCCACGCGGGCAATGTTGTTCATCGGTTGCTGTGCCGGCAGCGATACGCCTGCTGTTTGCGTGTGAAAACGCATCAGCCAGGTGCGCTGGTTCTTGGCGCCAAAGCGGTCTTTCATCACGCGGTACCAGATCTTGCGCGCGGCGCGGTATTTGGCGATCTCTTCGAAGAAGTCGTTGTGCGCGTTGAAGAAAAAGCTGAGGCGGGGGCCAAAGTCGTCGACGTCAAGTCCGCGCCGCTTTGCCCACGCTACGTACTCGACGCCGTCATAAAGTGTGAACGCCAGCTCTTGTAAGGCGGTGGAACCAGCCTCGCGAATGTGATATCCGCTGATCGAAATCGTGTTGAAGCGCGGGGTGAATTTCGAGCCGAACTCGAAGGTGTCGATCACCAGCCGCATCGATTGCGCGGGCGGATAGATGTATTCCTTTTGCGCGATGTATTCCTTGAGAATGTCGTTCTGAATGGTGCCGGAAATTTTCTTCCAGTCGGCGCCCTGCTTCTCCGCGACCACCAGGTACATGGCCCACAGCACGGACGCGGGCGAGTTGATGGTCATCGAAACCGTGGTCTTCTCCAGATCGATGCCGCCGAAAAGAATCTCCATGTCTTCCAGCGAATCGATGGCCACGCCGCACTTGCCGACTTCTCCTTCGCTGGCGGGATGATCGGAGTCGTAGCCCATCAGCGTGGGCAGATCGAAAGCCACGGAAAGCCCGCTGCCGCCGTGCTCGAGCAAATATTTGTAACGCTGGTTGGTTTCTTCCGGCGAAGCGAACCCGGAGAACTGGCGCATGGTGTAGAGCTTGCCGCGATATCCCGTGGCATGAATGCCGCGCGTGAACGGTGGTTGGCCGGGATAGCCGAGATATTTTTCTTCGCTCCAGTCTTCCGGCAGGTCGGCGCGAGTGTAAAGCCGGCGAACAGGAACGCCGGAGATTGTGGTGAAGCGCGCGTGGCCGTGTTCGTCGAGATTCACACCGGTGGGCGCGCCAATGGGCCGTTCGGGATTTTTTTCGAGCGTGGGCGCAAGCGTCTTCTCGGCCCATTCCCTCTCCGGTACGGAAGGATGGCGATTGTCGAAAACCTCGGCAATCGGACTTTCGGCGACTTGCGGCTTCGGTGGTTTCTTTGGCATGCAAACCCCAGGTTCTGTCTCGATGATAGGGAAGCGAAGGCCAGTGAGCAAGGCGGGATTGTCGCTTGAGAACGACCGGTCGGTCAGATTTCGGCGGTCATTCTCGTGAGTGTCATCCCGCGCAGTCGAAGGATCCCCACTTGCTGCGCGGGCGATGTTCCGCCACGGAGACGCCTAGACGAGCGGGGGCGCACTTGGCAATAGGGGTCCTTCGACTCCGTGACTGTTTCGCATTCGCGAACCAGCCACTCCGCTCAGGATGACAACCGTTGCGGACGGGTTTCGATTCGAATTATGACTGCTTGCGCGCGAGTTCCCATGCCTTGGCGTATTTCCACGAAACGTAAACCGCGTGGTAGAGGTGCAGCAGCAGGCCTTCGCGGCCGTCGAGGAAGCCGAGGCGGAAGAAGTAGTTGTAGAGGAACGTCGCCAGCGGGCGCAGGACGATGTTGATAATGCTGAAGCGTGCTTTGCCGTTGGCTTTCGCCACGACCATCTCCGCGCCCAGCGACGAATAGCGGTTCATGTGGTCGATGTAGTCGGAGAGCGTGGGGTAGGAGTGGTGGAGGATGGGAGAAACCATCTCGCCCGTCAGAGCGCTAAACTCGACCGTCTCATGGACGGCGCGGTTTTCGAATCGGCCGCTGCTTCTGTCGAAGAGGCGCAATTTTGGGTCAGGCCAGAACCCACCGTGTCGAATCCATCGACCAAGAAACATGTTTTTGCGAGGGATGAAGAAACCAGTTGGCTTCGAGTGTGTCTTGAGAAGAGCCGTGATGTCTTCCACAAGTCTTGAGCTGACTTCCTCATCTGCGTCGAGCGAGAGCACCCAATTGTTTGTCGCTTTGTCGATGGCCGAATTCTTCTGTGCGGCGTAGCCTTTCCATTCTTCGATGAAAACTTTTGCGCCGAAGGATTTCGCAATCTCTACCGTGTGATCGGTCGAGCCGGAGTCGACGACGATGATTTCCCCTTTGCCATCGCACACCAGCGGCTGCACGCTGGATAGTGTGCGGCCGAGGTTGGCTTCCTCGTTGTGGGTGATGATGACGACCGACAGAGTCACGGATGGAAGGATACACGCTGGGCAGCGGGTGGGAAATTGACGTGGGTGGTGTTTGACTGCAATTGTCAATGCGACCGTACAAGAACAAATGCCAAGAGCGATGGACAATGGTGTCCGTCCTACACGGAAGAAGGCAGCTCGCTTCGCTTGCTGGACAGCCGAGGCGGCTGTCGCCACATGAGCGGGGAAGCTTGGGGTCAAAATCAGCGTCACCCGCTGCGGGCTCCGGTGTTTACGGTTGTGACGCCTGCGGCGCTGGGGGTTGCGTTCCCGGCGCCGCATCCTTTCTGGGTTCGACGTAAGGCACGTTCGGCAGCCGGGTGACTTGGCCGCGGGACGCGTCCGTGACGTCGATCCCGGCATGATCGAGCAACAGCCCGGTGGCTCGATCCAGTTCGATGCGGGACTTCTCATAGGCAGCTTTTGCGGAGACTAGGTTCGACTCCGAGGTGGTCAGGACGGAAGCGTCTTGCAGGATGGCAGTTTGGGTGGTGAGTCCGACTTTCAGTTTCTGCTGATCGGCATCCAGCGTCTGGCGGGCAAAGTCTACGGCGTACTGCGCTGCCTGCACGGCGGCCCGGTTCTGCTTCACGTCAAACTGCGCGTTGCGCACCTCGATGCGTACTTGATTTTCAAGCTGGTGCTGGCGCACTTGCGCCTGGCGATATTCGAGTTCGGCGCGCACCTGGTTGGATTGTGCCAGCCGATTTCGGAGGGGGATGTCGAGAGTCAACCCCAGGCCCTTGTCTGGCGCGGTGGAATTCACGAGCTGACTCAGCGTGCTGCCATAGCCGACCGAGGTGCTGTTCCGAAATGGCGGAGCAGCCTTGCTCTGATCGAAGCAGAAAGCGCTGGTGGTGTTGGCGCAGTTGGGCACCAGGGGATTCACATTGCCGCCCACGCCAGACCCACCGTAGTAGGCAAACGCCTGCAGCGTGGGCAGCATGGCGTTGCGCACGGCCTTGTTGTTGATATCACGTGAGTCGAGATCGATGCGCGACTCCACCAGCTCGGCGCGATGGCGCAACGCGTCGTTGATCAAGTCTTGCGTCGGGACGACCGGCTCCTGCTGCGGCACCTGCATGGTCGAGGTGGGAACCACATCGGCTTCGGCGAGCACCGGATCCTCGATGCGGCGGCTACGCGCGTTCTTCATCAGCAACTGTTCAAGCTGCAGGTTGTTCTGCGCCAGGATCAGATTCTGCTGGCCGGTGGCGACGGTGCTTTGCGCGCTGACCACCTGAATGGGCGGCACGGTGCCGACCTGGGCCTGCCGCTTGGCGTCGTCGAGCGCTTTCTGCGTGTAGGTGAGGGCTTCCTGCTGCACGCGCACGTTTTCGTAGGCATACACCAGGTCCCAATAC
>VFSW01015954.1_pt1 | contig 10287 bp, 9 predicted proteins | sample 5358111 | NCBI WGS metagenome assembly VFSW01 (sample SAMN11554181, study PRJNA540505) | mine drainage metagenome | isolation source: sediment from site ElyBrook_90M | place: USA: Ely Copper Mine, Vershire, VT | collected 2017
TCTCATTTGAGTCTTCCTCGACACGTTGGAATAGACGGGGCCACGCAAGATAGGTTGGCATCGGGTCGAGAAATAACTGCGCCGGGCTAGCGCACACCGATGACGCTCATCATGCGGCCCGTGAATCCCTGATCGCCGCGATGGGAAAAGAATTCCCCTGCATTGCACGCTGTACATAGGCCGAGCGAATGAATTTTTGCTGACTGTACACCGGCGTCGAGCAGTTGGCGACGGTTGGCCTCTGCAAGATCAAGATGCGTGCTGGGCCCCAGATTGCTGTGTCCCGGCGCGCGCGCCGTCAAAAATAACAGCGGATATTTTTCTTTGATCGGGTCGGAATCATAGACCTCGCGAAAAAGCTTGTCGCTGTAGGCAAACTGCGAATCAAACTGGTTGCGCACCTCATCGCCAATGGCGTAGCAACAGCCGCCAATGCCCGGCCCGATGGCCGCAGTCAGATCGCCGGGCCTGCTGCCAAACTCCGCGCGCATGCGGCCCACGCCGCGCTCCACAATGCGCGCAGCCGTGCCGCGCCAACCCGCGTGAAAGGCGGCCACGATGCGCTGGCGCACATCCACAACCAGAATCTGCAGACAATCGGCAGTCAGAATCCCCAGCAGGGAGCCGGGTTGCGCCGTCATCATGCCATCGCCGGAGAGAGAAGAATTTTTCGGCAGGCTCTGTTCTGGAAAGCGATAAATTATGCCGGAGTGAATCTGTCGCAGCAGGATCAGCGAGGCCGCAGCATTCTTTTTTTTCGATTTTTCATCCAGCAGCGCGCGCAGAAACAATTCTCGGTTGCGATGAACATTTTTTTCCGTGTCGCTCGCCGTCAATCCCAGATTTAATTCTCCGCGTTGGGTTCCAGGCGCGTATACCGTAGAGACGCCGCCGGGACGCGTGCTGAAGCCGTGGATCAACCAAGGATAGCGCTGCTGCCATGCGGGGACACGGAGCACGACAGGCGCGATTGCGGAGGCCTTGGCCACGGTGCTGGCGCTAACAACACGGGCGGCCTTGGGCTGCGCTTTGCGCGTGTTGCGGGTGCCGTGGATCAGCCCCACCCCGGCCAGCAGCGCGTCGATCCCGCTCAGGGCTTCATCCAATGAAGCCCCCGTTGGCGGCTTGCTCGAACTGGGCGGCACGCTCCAGTTCAATGTGGGCAGGGTGCCAAGGGCAAAGATGCTGGAGGGTTCCGATTTGCGAGCAGTTTTTTTCTTCGGCAGGGGCACACGTTTATTTTATCGACAATGTTGGCCCCCAATGCAAAAGGCCCGCTTTGAGCGGGCCTTGCGTCGAGGCATTGCGGCGGGATGGCAGCGAGGGTTCGATTCGGAGGAGTGAACAGCTGGGCTGTCACCTGAGATTGCGCGGAACAACTAAAAAGGATGCTGCAAAAGTAGATGCCTCAGTTATGCCCGTATATATGCAAGCCTTATGCCAAACGCAATCCACAGCCAGTCGCCATTGGGCTTTCTGCGCTGGCTGGAGAAATGAAAAAGATAATTCCATATCATTTTCAACCACTTATGGATGAAAATTTCTCGCAGATATTTATTTATTACTCGGTGACGGCCAAGATCGGTAGCTGCGGGCGCGGAAATATTTTATGCGTTAATACTACAAAATAGAATTAAAATGCTACATCTGGGCATTGTGCTCGCCTTGCATCGGTTCTGACGGAAGCTCTTCCCGCTCCATCTGCTTGAGTTTGTTTAATAGAGCCTTGTAGCTGACCTGCAATCGGCGAGCGGCCTCTTTGCGGTTCCAGCGCGTGTCGAGCAGCATTTGCTGAATCGCCTGTCGCTCCGCCTGCCACGCAGCTCGACGCCCAATCTCGAGTAAGGAAAGCATCCCCTCCTCACTCTTCCGCTCGATTTTGCGGCCAGCCAGCCCTGGACGATTCTGCGAAGAGGGCGAGGTCTTCTCTGCTGACTGCGCAGCCGACGATTCCGAAATGGGGGTGTTTTCCGGCGTCTGGCGCAGGGCCAGTTCGCGAAGAATTTGTGTCTCTCCGCCGACAATAACAAACCGCTTGCAGAGATTTTCCAGCTCGCGCACGTTGCCCGGCCAACTGTAGGTCAACATGCAAGCCTCCGCCTCGGAACTGAAAAACCGCAGTGGCCGACGGTACTCCGCAGCGTAGCGTTCCAGAAAATACCGGGTCAGCAAGGGGATTTCATCGCGGCGTTCGCGCAGCGGCGGCACGTGAACGGTGACGACGTTGATGCGGTAATAGAGATCTTCGCGGAAGAGGCCTTCGGCAACGCGCTGCTCCAGCAGCTTGTTGGTGGCGCAGAGCACGCGGACATCGACAGAAATATCGTGCTTGGCTCCCAGGCGGGAGAACTGGCCATCCTGCAGAACGTGCAACAGCTTGGCCTGCAGCAGCGGATGCATCTCTCCAATTTCATCCAGGAACAGCGTACCGCCATCGGCCAGTTCAAACTTGCCGGGCTTCTGGCGGGTTGCGCCGGTAAATGCGCCCACATCATAGCCAAACAGCTCGCTTTCGAGCAGGTCATTGGGAATGGCCGCGCAATTGACTTTGACAAACGGCTTCTGCACGCGGCGGGACGCCTCATACACCATGCGGGCAACAATCTCTTTGCCGACGCCGCTCTCGCCGCGGATCAGCACCGTGGCATCGGTGGCCGCCACCTTGGAAACAATGTCGCGAATCTCGGCGATGCGGGGGTTCGAGCCAATCAGCTGCGGAGAGTGCAGAGGAAAGGCTGCCGGAGCCCCCGTGGCAGCGCTGGAGGATTTTGACTCCAATGCGACTTTTCCCTTGGGCTCGGCGAACTTTTGCGATATGCCCGATTGCGGTGGGCTGATTGCGGGCGGAGCCGGGGCAGGTACGCGCGTGGTCTGTGGAGGCACGCCTGCTGCAGCCAGGCGCGAAACAGGCGGTGCTGGCGCAGGCAGTTCCTGCGGCAGGAACGGCACAACTGCCTGCTGCGAAATTTTTTCAAAGACGACCTGCATACGTTCTGTCGTGTCGGTCTCGTCCAGGGGAAGGGTGAGAACATCCTCCGCGCCCATCCGTGAAGCGGCATAGGCCAATGCCGCCGTGGGCTTGGCGATCACAATCACAACAGGCAGATCGGGATACAGTTCGCGGATTTGCTGCAGCAGGTCAGGCTTGTCCTCCAGACCCAGCACCAGCAGCGCGGGAGGCTCAGCGCTTAATCTGGACAGAAGGTCGCTGGTATTTTTTGGGGAGGCTAACGCAACCGCAACCTCCGGCTGCATCCACGCCTGCGCCAGCACCGCAACCGAGGCGGGATCACGCAGCGCGAGCAAAACCTGGAGCTTGGGTGGAGGCATAGCTACGATCCTTCGATTCTAGACCAGTCGCACCGATGTCGTTCGGCTGGCGAACGGATTCCTGCAATACTTAACTTCTTGCAATCCTTATTCTGAGGTAGTGGAGAGACGAACGCGCACGCGCTCCACACGTCGGCTGGAGGAATCCAGAACCTCCAGTCGCAGGTTCTCCACCTCCACCACTTCGCCGGGTTGAGGAATATGACCTGCTATCTCCGTGACTAGGCCGCCCAGCGTGGTTGACGTGTACTCCTCGGCAAGAATGCTTTCGCCCTCCATACGGAAGAGAGAGTCGAGATGCGCCAGTTCAAAGTTGCCGGGCACAATCACAGAGCCATCGGGCTCGCGCGCGGGCAACTCCTCGGCCCCGGCGGTCTCGTGTTCGTCGGTAATTGCGCCAACAATCTCTTCCAGCAGATCTTCAATCGTCACCAACCCGGCAACGCCACCATACTCGTCAATCACAATCATCATGTGCTGCTTGGCCTGTTGCATTTCGCGCAGCAGCGCCTGCACGCGCTTGGTCTCTGGCGTAAAGGCCGCCGGTCGCATCATGGAATGCACTGGGCGATGCGCGGCGTCGGTGTCATCCACCTGCAGCAGATCGTGCATGAAAGCGATGCCAACAATTTCGTCCAAGCTGGCGCGATACACCGGGACGCGGGAGTAAGCGCGGAGCCGAAGTGCGCTGGTAAAGTCGGCCAGCGTCATCGACTCCGGTACGGCGAAGATGTCTGGTCGCGGCGTCATCACCTCGCGCACAACTTTGTCGCCAAACTCGACCGCAGAGCGGATCAGTTCGCGATCACTTTCCTCGAGAATTCCCTCTTCTTTGCCAGCTTCAATTAAAGCCTCGACGGCCTCGGCGGGATGCTCCTCGGGATCCTCGTCATGCTGTTCTGCCAGCGCGGCGATGGAGAGAAGAAAGCCCAGCAGCAGCGTGACCGGCAGCACCAGATAATACTGCGCGCGCAGCAGCCACGTCAGACGCGCAATCCACAAGCCGCGCGTGCGCGTAAAAAATAATTGCGGCAAAAAGCGATTGAAAACCAGAATGACCATGACCAGGGTGAAGATCGTCTGGGCAATTTCTCCACCGGTGGGCGGAAGGTCGGCCACCAAGGCGCGATCAAACAACAGCTTGCCAAACAGCAGCGCCAGCGCGGCGATGGAAAGATGCGTCAGCAGGCTGGAGGAGAGCGCGACGCGTTCAGGGTTCATGCCCAGTCGCGGGTTCATACTGAGACGCGGTTCCACGCGCTGCTCCCATGCGTCGATATTTTCCTGAAACTCCCGCGAGAGAAATTTACCCATCTCAAAATAGAGCCGGTCAATATACGAGTTGAGCGTGAGCACCAGCAACAGAACGAAAAGAAGAAGGAGGCTCATGCGCGGCCTCGCCTGGCCGTTGAGCGAGATGTGGCGCCAGATGCGGCGCGAGATGCGGATGCGCGCGCAATGAGCGAAACCGGCAGCCGGAAGCGGCGGCGCAGTTCTTCTTCGCGCGCGGCCATTTCGCCGTTGTCGACTTCATGGTCATAGCCGGCAAGATGCAGAAGACCGTGCAGAATCAAAATGCGCACCTCCGTTTCGAGGGCATGGCCAAAGGTGCGCGCCTGACGGGCAGCCGTGTCGAGCGAAATGGCCAGATCGCCCGCAATGGCACTCTGCTTTTTCGCGGCGCGGGAATCGAGGTTAGAAAAATCTGCTGCAGGAAAGGACAGAACATCCGTGGGCTTGTCCTTGCCGCGAAACTCGCGGTTCAGGCGGCGCAGTGTGCGATCCGTGGTCAGCAGCACCGAGACTTCTCCCGCAACAGGCGCGGCAACGCGGGCACGCTGCAAAAATCCTCGCAAAGCGGGCAGACGTGTGGGCGTGAAAGAAGAGTGGTCAGGCTTGCCCGAGAGAGACCGTGGGCGCGAACTTGGAGGGTCGAGCGTAATCATTAGAAGGAGGCTGAAACCTCGCTGCGCGTTTTAGAACCACACAGCGAGGCCTGTTCTAGCATCGTACCGCAAGAGCACTACAGAAGGATTACTGCGGTTGCACACTTGTTTTCGCGGCTCGTTCTGTAGCCAGCGCGGGTGGATGAATCTCCAGCGGCAGCTCATGCTGCGCACGCACAAAGCTGTCGTAGGCACGCACGACACGCTGCACCAGTACGTGGCGCACCACATCTTCATTTTCAAAGTGGCAGAAGCGAACTCCTTCCACGCCCTTGAGAACTTCCAGCGCTTCGAGCAGGCCTGACTTGCGCGGGTTCGGCAGATCGATCTGCGTCACGTCGCCGGTAATGACGGCCTTGGAGTTGTTGCCCATGCGCGTCAAAAACATCTTCATCTGTTCGCTGGTCGTGTTCTGGGCTTCATCCATGATGATGAAAGCGTCGTTCAGCGTGCGTCCGCGCATAAAGGCCAGCGGGGCAACTTCGATAATGTTGCGCTCCAGCATTTTGTCCACGCGATCCGGTTCCAGCAGGTCATAGCGCGCGTCGTAGAGTGGGCGCAGGTACGGGTCGACCTTCTCCTGCAGCGTGCCGGGCAGAAAGCCGAGTCGCTCGCCTGCTTCAACCGCAGGGCGCACCAGCACCAGTCGGCTGACTTTTTTTGCCGCCAGCGCCGCCACGGCCATGGCAACGGCCAGATAGGTTTTGCCGGTTCCGGCGGGGCCGATGCCAAAGACCATGTCGTTCTGCTCAATGGCCTCAAGATATTGCCGCTGGTTGATGGACCGTGGCTGCACCGTGCGGCGAACGCCGGTCGACCGTTGCTTGCCACTTTCAACCAGGCTGCGCAGCGTTACGGCAGGGTCGGCAACGACCAGCTTCAGCATTCCGTTCAACTCGCCATTCTGCAGCGTGATGCCGCCTTTTCGCAGCGCTTCAAAATCGGCAAATATCCGTTCCACACGCGCCACTTTTTCCGGCTCGCCTTCCACGTACAAAGCATCCGAGCGCAGATCGACTCGAACCTTCAGGGAATCTTCCAACAGACGAAGATTCTCGTCGCGTGTGCCAAAAATTGGCTCAAGATTGGGCGTGATCTCGATGGCCTTTTTCATCAATGGGGAGGATTCCCTTTCTGCAGGTTAGGTTGGAATGGAGACGCGGCAAATCTCTCCGGCAACGCAAATGGGACGGGCCCAGACGCGGAGAGACGAAGATTTTGGCTGCGAAAATGTTGGGGAGTGAGAATCGGATTCGAAATGTGAGAGCCTGATGGATATGCCGCACTTGGCCCCTGGTGCGCCAGGATGGATTTGGCGGCGGCGAACGGGCTTCCGTGACTCGGCAACAGGACTCGGATGGGCACAGACTAGCGCTCCGGAGAAGACTCGTCAACCAGCAAATGAATAATTCTGATTACCTGTGTCTTTCGTTAAGGTGATTCGCGCTGTTGAATCAGCGTCTTTCTTTGAAAACTTATTTCCAGTGTGGGAATACAGCCGTAGGCGAGTTGCCCACATCTCATCGACGGAAGGTTCCTTTCCCAACTATTTGCTTGCAGGCAGGTTGATTTGACGACGCAGCATCGCTCCCGATATTTAATTCTGGCTCTGTCGCTGGCCCTGTTGGCCGTTGGCGCTGGGCTGCTTTGGCACCTGCACAAATTGAAAAATGCTGCCGCGCCTTTCGCAGGTGACAGCACGAGCGTTGATTCCGGCGATGCCATGCTGGGTGGAACCGACGCCACCGGCACTACGGGCGGACATGGCTATACCGATGTTTTTGCGCACAATCTGATGCTGCGGAAAGGCCCCAGCTTCCGCATCTATGTCCGCTGGCTGCGCGGGCAGATCGTTCCTACACATCGCAATGCTGCGCCATCGCTGGACGATCCAGATTCGTTTGTCCTGAACATTCAAACCGGCGTGGTGCGCGCGAATGTTGGAGACATCAATCACTTTTTAAATTCGGGCGGCACGGGGAACCACGCGCCTGTCACCAACATTACGCTTTCCGGCGATGGCAACCAGATGAAATTGGACGCGACGCTGCATAAGGTGGTGCCGCTGCACATCGAATTGCAAGGGACGATTGCGGCAGCTTCGCAGAATCGAATTCAAATCCACGTCAACAAGATCGACGTGCTGAAGGTACCGATGAAGTGGCTGCTGGGCGGGCTGCATGTCACCCTTGCTGACCTGTTTCACCCGCAGGGAACGACGGGCATTGAGGTATCAGGCAACGATATTTTTCTGGACACACTGCAGGTGCTGCCCCCGCCGCATATCCGCGGCACGCTGACCTATGTCCACTTTATTTATCCCGATGTTGAAGAGGTATACGGCAACGCTGGCCCGGATGTGGCCCATGTTGAGCAATGGCGCAACTTTCTGAAGCTGAGCCACGGCACGCTGGATTTTGGCAAGCTGACGATGAATAACGTGGACTTGATTATGGTGGATATTTCGAATGATGCCTGGTTTGATCTGGACCTTGCCAATTACCAGAAGCAACTGGTAAATGGCTACACACGCATGACGCCGCAATCCGGATTGCAGATTTTTATGCCCGATCTGGATACGCTGCCAAAAGCCGCACCAGTGCAGAATACAAATCTCGATTGGCTCAAAAATCGCAACATTGCCGCGCCTGCAGAAATCCTAAAGCAAACAAAGAAGCAGTCTGCGAAGTAAGAAGCTGCACCTTTGCTCTTGCAATCTGCCACTGGACTGGCGTACACAGAGGGAGCAGCATGAACCGGCTGCGCAGTGACGGATTGCGTCTTACTTATCTCAGAAGAAGAAAGGTTCGTTATGCAGATACGATTTCGCACCACTTGGATGACTTTTTTGGCCCTTGGTCTCGGGTGCAGCCTGATGCAGGCACAGGCCCCCAAGTCTCTCTCCCGAAGAAAATTTACGCTGCACAGCACGACGCTGCAGAACGGGGCGACGTTCGCAGCCAGGCAGGTATACAACGGCTTTGGATGCAGCGGCAGCAATATCTCCCCGGAGTTGAGCTGGTACGGCGCGCCTGCTGGCACCAAGAGCTTCGCATTGACCATGTATGACCCGGATGCGCCCACCGGCAGCGGCTGGTGGCATTGGGTCATCTTTAATATTCCAACGACGACGAATAGCATTCCCGAAGGGGCTGGAGATAAGCCCGTGGTGCTGCCGGGCACGAAAGCCGTGCAGTCCATGACAGACTTTGGCAAGCCCGGCTACGGGGGCCCGTGTCCGCCGGTGGGCGATACGCCGCATCACTATACAGTGACCATTTATGCGTTGAAGGTGGATTCTCTGCCGCTGACCTATCGATCAAGCGGTGCGATGGTGGGCTACTACATCAACCAGAACAGCCTGGGCAGCGTCAGCCTGACAGGCCTGTACGGGCGATAGTTTTTCGGAATCGCGCGTCAAATTCTGGCCCTGCATTTCTTTAAGAAATGCAGGGTTTTCTTTCCGCTGGCATCTACGCGGCGCGCTCGGCACTGATCTCATTTCCGACCGCTGCCGGCTGTCGCGCCTTGTTCGCCTGCGTCAGATTGATCAGGTGCAGGATGACGAAGAGCGGCACCAGAAACGTCGGCACTAAGCTCAATGGCAGCTGACCCATCAACTGGGTCGTCACTTCCCCGTGCTGCAGAATGCCAAAATTCGCGTTGGAGGAAAGTACCCCGGTCGTCACCGCGATGACTAAGTCCGCGATGCCCAGCGCATTCCAGATCACAAATATTCGGCTGTAGTGTTTTGTTTTCGAAAACTGCCAGGCAATCAGCGGTGCCGTCAGACCGATGGCGATATCGCCCAGGCCTGCAGGCAGCGCGAAGGTCGGCGGCAGCAGATGCTTGCTCATCAGGATAAGAAAGGTAATTCCGCCCACGCGCTCCACATGCCACAGGGTCAAGCGCGCCGGGTTCCGAGTCAACGCGTATTCGCGAAAACGCGGTGAGAGCTTGTACCAGAAAGTGAACGTGAGAATGGGGATGAGAAAAGCCACGCCCAGCGGGAGTGGGACGCTCATCGAAAATCTTGAGCCAGCGCCAAAGATGCCAATGTAGGCCGCTGCAAACACGACCACCAGCCATAGCCCCAGCAGACATATTGCCCATGTAGACATGTTTGAGGATTTTTCGCTACGCATACAGCCTCCTTATGGTGTTCCGACAATGGATTCAGAAACGGATGTTGCAGCGGCAGACCGGTGGTGTGCTACTACATCCGTCGCGTCAACAAGCAAGCTCTTCCAGCGCTCCTCGCCCAGCGCCGCGCGCAGATTCTGCTGCACTTTTTGCCATGCGGGCAGCGCGCGGGTCAGCTCCTGACCTCCGCGAGGGGCAAGGCTCAGCCAGCGCTCTCGACGGTCGAGTTTCCCTTTGGCCACTTTGATCCAGCCGCGCTTCTGCATCAACTGCACGGCGCGCGTCAGTGCCGTGGTGTCGAGAGCAAGAAAATCGGCCAGATTGCCTTGGAGCAGCGGACCCGCAAGCGAAAGGGCCTGCAGAATGGAAAATTGCGTGGAGCGCAGACCCAGCGGACGAAGAGCATCGTCGTACATCTGCGACAGCACCCGCGAGGCACGCCGCACGTTGGCGCACATACAGGGCAGAGTTTGCGGTAGATTTTTCTGTGTTACTTGCATATGCATATATATTTATATGCATATGCATATTTCGTCAAGACTAATATGCCGTGAAACAAAATATCCTGTAAAAACAAGAGAGGCATCCCCATGACTGAACGCATTGCGCCAGGCCCCACCAGCGGTTCCGCCAGCCCGGAGAGCTACCCGAGTATGGAGGAGCGCCGGATATTGCTTGACCTGCTCTCGACGTCCGGAGAAGAGTTGCTGAATGCGCTTAACCTCTATGCGGATAATCCGCAGCCAATTCCAGACGGCGCGTGGTCGCCCGCCCAGATTGCAGAACATGTGATGTTGACCGACGCAGTGATAATGAATGCGGTCAAAAAGGCTCTGGCTTCGCCGATGCGAGAGGATTGGCAGGCGGC
>VFSW01015955.1_pt1 | contig 10287 bp, 9 predicted proteins | sample 5358111 | NCBI WGS metagenome assembly VFSW01 (sample SAMN11554181, study PRJNA540505) | mine drainage metagenome | isolation source: sediment from site ElyBrook_90M | place: USA: Ely Copper Mine, Vershire, VT | collected 2017
TCTCGGTCGCAAGCACGCGTTTTCGGGGGCGTGGCGGCGAGATCCTCGCAAGAATGCGGCGGGCGGTGCGGCCTGCAGCGGAGACCTAGGGCGTTTTCGGCGTGTCGCCGGACGGCGGATTCGGAGGGGCGGCGTCGCCGGGCTTGGGTTGAATTTTGAAGATGTATTCGCCGGGCCGCGCCAGGCCCATTTCCTCGCGGGCAATTCGCTCGATGGCTTGCGGATCGCTCTTCAGCGCTTTCACGCGCTCCTGCATCTGGCGGTTCTGCTCGTTGAGCTGATTGATTTCGTTTTGGACGCGGGCGGCTTCCTTCTGCGAGCGGCGCATGGCGATCAGGCCGTGCGTTCCGAAAACGTCCTGAAGGAGCAGCAGACCGAGAGCTCCTACCAGCCGCCAGGTCAGATGGCGGCCCAGTAAATGGCGCAGGTGTGCGGCTAAGCCGGCGGGCTGGTCGTTGCGCGGGCGGATGTGTAGGGGTTTGGCGTTCATTGTGTAATCCAAGCGCGCGCCTGTTCGGCAAGCTGTTGAGATGCGGCGGGCGTAGCCGCTTCGGTGTAAATGCGCACGACCGGCTCGGTGCCCGAGGGCCTCATGAGGAGCCACGCGCCGTCGGCGAAGGTCAGCTTCAAACCGTCGATGCGGTTAGTCCCGGCCACGCGGCGGCCGGCGAATTCGCGGAAATCGCCGCCCAGGCGCTTGGGCAGCGCGGCCTGGGCGTCTTCGGACAGATGCAGGTTCAGGCGCACCGGCCAGAACTCTTGGCCGACCCGGCGAAACAGGTCGCGGAGTTGATCGCCGAGCGAGGATTGGCGCGCCGCAATCATCTCGGCGACGAGCAGGCAGGCCAGAATGCCGTCCTTCTCGGGAAGGTGGCCGCGAATGGTCATGCCGGCGCTTTCCTCGCCTCCCAGCGCAATCTTGTCCTCGCGCAGCAGCGGGCCGACGTATTTGAATCCCACCGGCGTCTCGTAGATTTCGACGCCACGGAGCCGGGCCACGGCGTCGAGCAGATGCGTGGTGGCCACGCTGCGCGAAGCGCCGAGTTTGTAGCCGCGCGTCTCGAGCAGGTAATCGAACACGAGGGCGAGAATGTGATTGGGCGAGATGAAGGAGCCGTCGCGATCCACGATGCCGAAGCGGTCGGCGTCGCCGTCGGTGGCCAGGCCCGCGAGTGCCTTCGTTTCGGTGACGGAATGTTTTAGCACGGCGAGATTTTCCTCGGACGGGTCCGGGCCGGTGCCTTCAAACAAAACGTCGCGCGCGGCGCGGATGGAAGTCGCCGTGACGCCATCTTCGGCGAGGATGCGGTCGAGCCAGCCCGCGCCGCAGCCGTGCACCGCGTCGCAGACGAAGCTGCCGGCAGCCCGGCGCAAGACGTCGAAGCGAACCATGCGGCGCAGTTGCTCGAAGTACGGCTGGCGGGGATCGAGGCGCTCGAAATCGTCGGCGATCTCGTACGGATGATCTTCGTCGTCCTCAATCGCGGCCGCCCGCTTCTCGATGTCGCGCGTGATTTCGGGCAGCGCCGGTCCGCCATCCGGGCCGGAAAACTTCAGGCCGCTATACTGCGCGGGGTTGTGGCTGGCGGTGATGTTCACGCCGCCATCGAGCTTTCCGTGAAGGATGGCATGGGCGATGGCCGGAGTCGGCGTGGGCTCGCGGCACAGCAGCACGCGGCAACCGTGCGACCGCAGCACGGCGGCGGCGGTGCGGGCGAACTCCTCGGCGAAAAAGCGGGTGTCGTGCCCGACAAGCAATAGCGGAGATTTCTTGTGCGCCCGGACATGGGCGGCGATGGCAGCCGACGCGCGGCGCACGCCGGCGAACGTGAAGTCTTCGGCGATGATGCCGCGCCAGCCCGAAGTGCCGAAATGGATCGCTTGGCTTGCCACCGAGCGATATTGTATCTTGTCGCGCAAGGCAAGGGTACACAGGAATCGGATGAGGGGGAGTCGCAAGAGTAAAGGCGGACAATGACGGACAAGATTGTGGTACTGGCAACGTGCGGGTCGGTGAGGGAAGCGCGGCGCATCGCCCGGGCGCTGGTCGAGGCAGGGCTGGCGGCCTGCGTCAACATCGTGCCGGGGCCGGTGGAATCCATTTATCGGTGGAAGGGGCGGGTCGAGTCCTCGAGGGAGCGTTTGGTGGTCATCAAGACCTCGCGCCGCCGGTTCGCCGGTGTCGAGAGAGAGATTCGGCGGCTGCACAGTTACCAGGTGCCTGAAATCATCGCCCTGCCGGTCGCGCGGGGCTCGCGGGACTATCTGGCATGGATGTCCGCAGCCGTCTCGCGCTCGAAGAAGTGAACTTTGAGGATTGCTTTCGCGATGGTCAGCGGTCCGGGATGCACGCGGAGCTTGAGAGAGAGAGCTAATTGGGGTACAAGGGACGAATGGTGAAGGTGGCGGCATTGCGTCGGTCAGATTTTTTCCCCCGCCGATGGGCTGGCGAGCTCGCAGCCTTGCTCGCAGCCGTGCTGTTGTGCGCGACCATCAGCATCGGGCAGACGAAACCTGCCGATCCGGCCGCCACGCGGGCGCGCGTAGGCTCCTCGGGCGAGAAAGAGCAGAAGAATCAGAAGGAGCAGAAGACTTCCGGGCCAGCCACGACGCGGTTGAAGATCCGGGTGAAGGACAAAAGCGGCAAGCCCGTCGGCAATGCCAGCGTCTACATCCGGTTTTATGAGGGGGGCGGCCTTCTGCATCACGACAAGTTGACGGAACTGGACCTCAAGACGAATCAGGACGGCTCGGTGAAGGTTCCGCCGGTGCCGCAAGGCAAGATTATGATTCAGATCATCGCCACGGGCTGGCATACCTTCGGCCAGTGGTACGACGTCCAGAAAGAAGAGGAAGCAATTTCGATCCAGCTCGCGCCGCCACCACACTGGTACTAGAAGGCCCTTCCTGGAATTTGTACCGTTGCGGAAGTTTCCGGGAAAAGTTTCCCCTTCCGAGAAAAAAAAGAGCGTGGAGGCAGCGAGCTGTGGTGAAGTTTGTGGTCGCGACGGCCGCCGAGCCAAAATCTGCACAGAATTTGTGCAAACAGGAGTAAGCCTCGTAGTAATGCGCGCTTTCGATTCGCGCGCCCGCCTTTTCCACACGGTTTTCAACAGAACTGTTGAAAACTTTCATACGGCATTCACATTTTGTTCTATGTTTTCGCAGCCCGCGCGGCCATGTGGCGTGAAACGTGCTGGATCGCGACGCTCGAATGGAATCGTTACTCGGATTTCGAAAAATCTTCCCTAGCCTGAAATCTTACAACCATCGCAGAGCAGCACGGAACGTTGCCTCGCGTGCAGCGTGTTATTCTTGGGGCTGGAAGACTCGCCCGGCGGTTCAGAAGCACGCAAAGAACGCCCATGAAAGAACTGATTCTCAACGCGGACGATTTTGGCCTCACGCGAGGGGTCAACGCAGGAATTATCCGCGCTCATCGGGAGGGAATCCTGACCAGCACCACGCTGATGGCCAACGGCGCGGCCTTCGAGGACGCCGTCGAGGGCGCTCTGGCGAATCCCAGTTTGGGAGTCGGATGCCACCTGGTGCTCGTCGGAGGATGCTCGGTGGCGCGACCAGAGGAGATTCCCACACTGGCCGGCCGGGACGGGCGTTTGCCAGCCTCTTTAGCCACGCTGGTGGCAAAAGTAACCACGGGAACAATCCGGGCCATGGACATGGAGCGGGAGTTACTCGCGCAGATCGAGAAGATCCGCCGTGCCGGGATTGATCCTACGCACCTCGACACCCACAAACATGCGCACGCTCACCCTTGCGTGCTGGAAGCGGTAGGGCGAGTGGCGCGCCAGACGGGAATTATCCGTCTGCGGAAGCCCATCGAGGCTCTGCGGGATTCCTGGCGGTCGGTCGGAGGCAGCGGCAGGGGTTTTTCAAAGCAGTTGGCTGCGGCCACGGCAGTACGCTGCTTTGCCCCACGGTTTCGCGCCACGGCGCGGAAGTATGGTTTGATCACGCCGGATCACTTTTTGGGTTTGGCGGCGACGGGGCACGTGGGTCCGGCCGCGTTGTGTCGCCTGATTGACACACTTGCCGAGGGCCGAACGGAGATTATGCTGCACCCCGGCATTTGCGATGCGGATCTGGCGGAGACCGGCTCGCGGCTTCAAGCGCAGCGTCAATTGGAACTGGAGGCGTTGCTGGCCCCGGAAGTCAGACGCGCGGTCGCCAGACACGGAGTGCGGCTGATCGGCTATCGGGAATTGGGAAAACCTGGGCTACAATGAGCCGCGGTGCTCCGGCGGAATGGTCCGGGGCGAGATTCTAGGAGGCGAGGCGACCATGGTCAATTGCAAACGAATGATGGCGGGCGCTTTTTTCCTGGCGGTGATGGTGGCGACGGTCGGTGCGCAGATGGGCATGCGGCAGGGACCGTCGATGAGCGGCATCTTCAGGCCCGTGGTTGGGTCGGGCGCTCAATACGAAGTTCAGACAACGGATGGCAGAAAGATGCAGATGGAGTACAGCGTCGTGGGCAAGGAGTCGGTCAACGGCAAGGATGCATTCTGGTTTGAAATGGTGACGTCGGGCACGCCGATGGGAGAGATGGTGATGAAGACGCTTACGACCACCGATGCCTCGAACACCATCACCTCGCGCACCATCATGCAGATGCCGGGGCGTCCGCCCATGGAGATGTCTTCGCAGATGGGCCGCATGGGAAGCCAGGGCCAGCCGACCGACCTGCGCAACAAAGCGGAGCGAGTGGGCACCGAATCCATCACGACCCCGGCGGGAACCTTCTCCTGCGAGCATTACCGCATGAAAGACGGGTCGGGTGACACGTGGATCAGCGACAAGGTCTATCCGCTCGGGGTAGTGAAGCACCAGGGCAAGGATTCGACCATGGTGCTGATCAAAGTCCTCACGGATGTGAAGGATAGGATCACCGGAACGCCGCAGCCGTTCAACCCGATGTCCATGATGCCTCACGGGCGGCCGGAATAAACGCCGGCGTCCCGGCGCGCGCTGATCCGCCCGCAACCTTGGCTACTCCAGGTCGGGCGGTGTCACCTTGGCAAGCCAGGAGTTGTAATCCGAGGTGTAGCCCACCCGCTGCTGCAAACTCCGGATGCGCTGGTCCAGAGCGGCGACCTGGCTGGGCGAAAGGGCGGGCAGGGTTTTGACACCTTCCTGAACCGCCTTGGCCCGCGCAGCCGCGCGAGCTTCGGCGGACGCGTATAGTGCGGAGAAATCTCCGCCGCCTTCGCCCACGCCCATGTAATTCTCGATGAGCTGATGCGTCACCTTCTGGCTGTGGTCGAGCGAGACGCGAATGTTGCCCTGGCCGGTGACGACGTTCCCCACGCCGAACACACGGTCGCTCCCCGCATAGCGTGGCAGATCGTCGTCGGTGAAGGTGTAGTACTCCCCCTTCATGGCGACGCCGGGAATAGACTCGGGCACTGACCCGATGGAGGATACGACGAGAGGAGCGCGCAACTCGTGCTCGGACCCGGGAATTGGATCTGCTTTCCGGCCTTCCACTTTTGTTTCCGTCAGCTTCAGGCCGGCGAGGCGCCCGCCCTCCACGATCAGACCGGTAGCCATGCGCCGATCCTGAAAGCGGAATAGATAGCGGTCCCGGGCCAGGCGAATCATCTTCTGGCGGACCTGTTCGGTCTTGGCGATTTGTTCCGGCGTGGCGTTTTCCGGAGGCTGGGCCAACGGCATGTCCTGTTCCCGGCGGCGGTAGATGAGCAGGCATCCCTTCACGCCTAAGCTGGCCGGATCAATGCCGCGGGGCTTGCAGAATGCGGGGATGCCTTTCTCCAGTTCGTGAAGGGTGGCTTCCACGCCGCGGGCCTTGAGCGCCCGCGCGTAATTCTCGAGTTGGAAAATCTTCACTACGTCGATCGAGGCCAGCCCGCCGCCGACGACCAATGCCTCATCCGGGGCGTCGTATTGCGGCCCGGAGTAACTCTTTTCGTTTTTGTGGTTGTACCAGTAGATGAACGGATTTTGGTAGAGCAGGCCCTTGCCGACGTACTGCTCGGCTCCAGGCACTCCCAAATCCCTATCGCGCCAGGCGCCGTTGGCCAGAATCACGGCGGAGAAGCCCCAGCGTTCGCACAGGTCCTGAAAACTCACGTCCTGGCCGAGCTTAACCGAAGGAATGAACTGAATGCCCGGCTTGCTGAGGCGGGCGTCAATGCGGCGGTATTCCTGCCGGCGCTGTTCGACGTGCCAACGGGGCAGGCCATCCTCGATTTTTCCGTAAGGTCGTTTGTTTTGTTCAAAGACGGCCACGCGAATGCCGTGGTCCGCCAGTAATTCGGCCGATACGGAACCAGAGACAGCTCCGCCGACGATTGCGACGTAGTACTTTCCGCCTTCAGCCATTCAGGATCACCATGATTGCAGTTTGGACTTCCAAAAAGAGGGAATTGTACACTAACCAGCTTGCTTTCGGCCGCCGAAGAGCACCCGACAATGTGTTCCCAGGTTCCCTGCGGAAGCCTCCCCATCGTGACAAATACCTGCTGCGCCGAAAGCAAGACACGATAGTCGCAGGGCCGGCAATTTGATATAGTCCCGCCCAACAGCGGGTTCGCAAACTGAGCGGGTTGTTCGATCCCTGGGAACACGCGGGACGAGGCGATCAAGGAGGTGGTTATGCATGTCGGATACGGAACCGGTTTGCAACACTTGAACGATTACTCGGATACGCAGTTTCTGCGCGAGGAGATCGGGAACTGCGAGATGGCGGAGTCGCTGGGGATGGATTCGGTTTGGGTGACCGAGCATCACTTCGACCGATACTCGATTAGCCCCGACCCCTTGCAGCTGTTGACGTATCTGGCGGGCCGCACCAAGCGCATCAAGCTGGGGTCGATGGCCATCATCGTGCCCTGGCACGATCCGATGCGCCTGGCCGAACAGATCGTGCTGCTCGACCATTACTCCAACGGCCGGTTCATCCTGGGCGTGGGCCGGGGTCTGGCGCGGAGAGAGTTTGAAGGATTGCGGGTTGACCAGAATCAGGCGCGGGCTCGTTTCGACGAATACACCGAGTTGGTGTTGCAGGCGCTCGAAACCGGGTTCATGGAGGGCGGCGCCACCACGCAGCAGCCGCGCCGCGAACTGCGTCCCCGGCCGTTCAAGTCGTTCCAGGGCCGGTCATTTGCCGCGGCGGCTTCGGCCGATTCGGTGCCCGTGGTGGCGAGGCTGGGGCTGGGCTTGCTGGTGATCCTGCAAAAGCCCTGGGAGCAGGTCCGGGCGGATTTCGAGCTGTATCACAAGTGCTGGCGCGAATCGCGCGGCCCCAACGTGGAGCCGCCCAAGCCGTTCTGCTCCGGGTTCTGCTTCGTGGACGAGAGTGCCGATCGAGCCGAGGAACTGGCCCGGAAGTATCTGGCGGCGGGTTACCGGGAGGCGTTGGACCACTACGACATGTTCGGCAAGCACTTCGCGGCGACCAAGGCCTACGAGCGCTACGCAAATCTGAGCGCGTACCTCAACGAAGTCGGCGAAGACAAGGCCGTGGAGGACTACATTCAGCTGATGCCGTGGGGAACGTCGCAGCAAGTGCTGGACAAGTTTTCCAAGATGAAGGAATTGATCGACATGCAGGGCATCATGCCCAACTTCAATTTCGGGGGCATGGCGCACCAGGAGTCGGTGCGGAGCCTGAAGCTGTTCGTCCAGGAGTGCATGCCCGAGCTGAAGAGCTGGCCGTCGGCCACGCTGGAAGAGCCCCGCGAGTTGAACGCGGCGTAACTCCGCCCCACTGCCATCCCGATCGCTGCACAGGGAGCCATGAACCGCATGGCTCCTTTTTTTTTAGGGCGGACGATCTATTGCTGCAGCTTGAAATACGCAACCCCGAGGGGCGGCAGCCGCAGCTTGATCGAATAGGGGCGGTCGTTCCAGGGAACGGGCTCGGCTTGGACGCCGCCGGCGTTGCCGATGTCCGTGCCCTCGTAAAACCGCGAGTCGGTGTTGAGGATCTCGCGGTAGAAGCCCGGGCGCGGCACCCCCACGCGGTAATTCTCGCGGGTCACCGGCGTGAAGTTGCAGACGGCGACCACGAAGTCCTCGGGATTCCGGGCGCGCCGCAGGAAGGCCAGGACGCTGGCCGCCGCATCGTGCGGGTCCAGCCATTCGAACCCGGACCATTCGAAGTCAACTTCGTGGAGCGCCGGTTCCGCGGTGTGCAGACGGTTTAAATCGGCGAGCAGGCGCTGGATGCCGCGGTGGGGCGGCGAATCCTCGAGCGCCCAATTCACCGAGCTTTCTTCCCAGAACTCGTCGCGCTGGCCCAGTTCGCTGCCCATGAACAGCAGTTTCTTGCCCGGGTGCGCGTGCATGTAGCCCAGGAGGAGGCGCAGATTTGCGAATTTTTGCCAGTCGTCGCCGGGCATCTTTTCCAGCAAGGCGCGCTTGCCGTGGACGACCTCATCGTGCGAGAGCGGCAGGACGAAGTTCTCGTGGAAGGCGTACAGCATCGAAAACGTGAGTTCGTTGTGGTGGTGCTGGCGGTGAATGGGATCGAGCGAGATGTAGCGCAGCGTATCGTTCATCCATCCCATGTTCCACTTGAGGTCGAAGCCGAGGCCGCCGATATAGGTCGGGCGCGAAACCGCCGGCCAGGAAGTGGATTCATCGGCGATCGTCAAAGCGCCGGGATGGCGCGCGTGCAGTATCTCGTTGAGCCGCTTCAGAATAGCGATGGCTTCCAAATTCTCGCGGCCGCCGAAGGCATTTGGGATCCACTGGCCGGGCTGGCGGGAGTAATCAAGGTAGAGCATGGACGCGACGGCGTCCACGCGCAGGCCGTCGATGTGGTAGCGGTCAATCCAGAACAGGGCGTTGGAGAGCAGGAAGTTCTGCACTTCATGGCGGCCGTAATTGAAGACCAGCGTGCCCCAGTCGGGATGGGCGCCCATGCGGGGGTCCTCGTGCTCGTACAGGTGGGTGCCGTCGAAAAACGCCAGCCCGTGGGCGTCGCGCGGGAAGTGCGCCGGGGTCCAGTCAAGGATCACGCCGAGGCCTTCCTGGTGGCAGCGGTCGACGAAATACATGAAGTCGGCGGGCGAGCCGAAGCGGCTGGTCACAGCATAGTATCCGACGGTCTGGTAGCCCCAGGAAGCGTCTAAGGGATGCTCCATGATGGGCATGAGCTCGATATGCGTGAATCCCATGCGCTTGACGTAGGGGACCATTTCGTCGGCGAGTTCGCGGTAGGTGAGCCAGCGGTCGCCTTCGCCGGCCTTGCGCCGCCAGGCGCCGGCGTGAACTTCGTAGATGGACATCGGGGAATGCAGCCAGTCCCGCGCTTCGCGCGACGCGAACCCTGCGGCGTCATTCCATCGGTACCGGTCAAAGCTGCAGACCACGGAGGCAGTCTTGGGCCGAACTTCAGCGGCGAAGCCGTAGGGGTAGGACTTCAAGGCCAAGTGGTTGTCGGCGCGCGAAAGGATTTCGAATTTGTAGAGCGTTCCTTCGTCCAGGCCGGGCAGTAAGATTTCCCAGATGCCGCTGGAGCCGCGGCTGCGCATCGCGTGGGCGCGGCCGTCCAATCGGTTGAAATCGCCCACCACGCTCACGCGCTGCGCGTTGGGCGCCCAAACGCCGAAATGAACGCCGCGCACGCCTTCGGATTCCCGCACGTGCGCGCCCAGCTTGTTGTAGTTCAGGTAATGCGTGCCCTCGCTCAATAAGTGGAGATCGTAATCGGTGAGGATCGCAGGGAAGGCGTACGGGTCGGATGTTTCGATGGATGTTTCGCCGGCGAATTGGAATTGCAGCCGATAGGCCGCCGGTGAGGGCGCTTCTCCCTCGCGCAGGCCGGGAAGATTGCCGGGAAGGACGGCCTCAAACAGGCCGTCGGGATGAATCTGCGCCGCGGGATACAGCGCATGCGTCGCGCTCCAGACGATGGTGACTCCCAAGGCGCCGGGCCGCAGCGCACGGATCGCCAGCGCGCGCTTGCCGCCGCGCTCCACCCAGTGTGGTCCCAGAAGGCGGAACGGATCGGAGTGAACCGCGCCGACGACGCTTTCCATTTCATCCTGGAGGTGCTGCCTGACCTGATTCATCGCGCTGGGCCAGCCTTCGTCCAGACCATCTGCGTCTGGACACACCATCTTATCGTAGTTTTGAGCTTGCATCTTGACGGAGCGGGGAGGTGGAGAGAAAAAGGCAGGCTGGAGTTGTGCGAGCGGGGGCCGAATTGAGCCATTCTGTGCCCAAATTGGGCACTGGAGCGGGGAACTAGCCTCATTTACAGGTAGGGAATGAAACAATTTGCCCTTCTTTTGGTAC
>VFSW01015956.1_pt1 | contig 10287 bp, 11 predicted proteins | sample 5358111 | NCBI WGS metagenome assembly VFSW01 (sample SAMN11554181, study PRJNA540505) | mine drainage metagenome | isolation source: sediment from site ElyBrook_90M | place: USA: Ely Copper Mine, Vershire, VT | collected 2017
AGGCTGCGCAGCTCTGGATTTCCCGCTTCAGATAAGGTGCGGTAGAGCTGGGTGGGGTTCAGGTTGGCCTTTTCCGCGACAGTTTGCACACCGCCAAAAGCCTTGGACATCTGACGCAGGGCCACGAGAAATTCGCCCATTTCGCCTTTTTCGCCGTCTTCGAGGATGCTGTTCAGCAACTCCAGCGCGTAGGCAGGATCTTCCCGGAACACTTCCGCCATCGCTTCGTCGTGGGTTCTATCTTTCATCACTCCGCCCTCCCTTGCCAATCCAGCCAGTATTCACAGGCGCGGTCAATATCCGCATCCTGGGTTCGTTTGTCGCCGCCCGAGAGCAGCAAGACCACTTGAGTTCCAGCAATGGCGTAATAGACTCTATAACCTGGACCCAAGTCCATGCGCAGTTCCCATACTCCGTCGCGGCAAAACTTGTGATCGCCGAAGTTGCCCAACTCCATCCGATTGATTCTTCGGTCAACCGCGATCTTCGCCTTGGTGTCGCGGAGAGGACGACGCCATTCCATGAAGACGTCTTTCTCGCTCCGCGTCAGGTAGTGGCGAATCTCGTACATAAATGGATGATCGTTTATAAACGAATAAAAAGTCAAGCGGCTCGTTGCAGGCAAAGTGGGAGGCGACGAACTGCGTCCATCCCTCAATGCCGTAAACTCAGTCAGGAGCATTCCCCTTTGAAATCCGGATTTGTCGCCATTCTGGGCCGGCCGAACGCCGGCAAAAGCACACTGCTGAACGCCCTGACCGGCGAAAAGGTGGCCATTGTCTCGGCCAAGCCGCAAACCACTCGCAACCGCATCGCCGGGGTGGTCGAGGTTCCGGCGCGCAAGGGTGTGCATCCGGCGGCGCAGATCGTTTTTGTCGATACGCCCGGCGTACACAAGCCCGGTTCGCACCTGGACCGGCGAATGTTGCAGGAGGTCTACGAGGCTCTGGAACCGCGCGACCTGGTTCTGGTGCTGATGGATGCTACGCGCCGCGTTCAACTGGAAGCCGCCGCCGAGCCTGTCGCTGAGCCAGACTCCAATGATCTTCACGAAGAGTTGACCGCAGGGGCTAAAGCCCAGGATCTGTTTGATGGATCTGCGGCACGACTCAAGTCGATCCCTGACACGCATCAGCGCCTCTCCACATCCAGCCAGGCCAACTCCCCCAGGCACGAGCGCACCAATTGGGCGAGCGAAGACGAATTCCTCTTTGGGCTGATTCGCAAGCTGGATTGCCCGGTCTTCCTGCTGCTCACCAAAATCGACTTGGTGGCCAAGGACCAACTGCTGCCGCTGATCGACACGCTCACCCGCCACTTCGGCTTTGCGCAGGTCATCCCGGTGAGCGCCCGCAAGCGCGACGGGCTGGAGATTCTCGTTCGCAAGATCGTCGAGGCGCTGCCCACCGGCGAGCGCTACTACCCCAAGGACCAGTACACCGATCAGCCGCAGCGCTTCATGGTGGCCGAACTGATTCGCGAAAGCATTCTGGCCGAGACCGGCGAAGAGGTTCCCTATGCCTCCGCGGTGGTCATCGAGCGCTTCGAGGAGCCAGCGCCTTTTGTGCCGCGGAAGAAGGGCGCAGTCCCGGCGCGTCTTCCGCTCACGCGCATCGCTGCGGCGATTTACTGCGAGCGTAACGGCCAGAAGGCGATTCTGATCGGCAAGGGCGGTTCCAAGCTGAAGGAGATCGGCGCCGGCGCCCGCATCAAGATCGAGTCCCTGCTTGGTACGCGCGTTTACCTGGAGCTGCACGTCATCGTCGAGCCTGGCTGGCGGGAGTCAAAATCCTTTGTCGAGTCGCTGGACTGGCGGAATCAGTTGGAACGGCTGGCCGGGGAGCAGATCACAGAAAAGCCGCCCGGCGAAGACGAACAGGAATGAGGGCTTTTCGCCCTGTTCTTGAGGGTGGGGATTGCTCGGCCGAACGCGGCGGCTCGAACTGGCTCAGGAAGCGCGCCTACGTCCCTTTGACCGCTCCGCGCCCATGGGCTTTTACCCAGTACATACGCGCATCGGCGGCGCCGATGACGGCATGAACCGTGGCGCCGTCAGCGGGGAAGGTGGACAAGCCCACGCTGGCGCTGACGCGCAGTTGCAGTCCGTTCTTCATCTGGAATTCGGTCTCCATCAGGGCGTGATGGAGCGCGGTGATTTGCGTTTGCGCGGCCTCGGCTCCGATCTCCGGCATCAGAATCACGAACTCGTCGCCGCCATAGCGGAAGCACCAATCCTGCTTGCGGCTCAACTCCTGGAGGCGCTTGCCAACGCGGCCCAGCAGCTCGCTGCCCACCAGATGGCCGTGGGTGTCGTTGACCAGCTTGAAGTGGTCCAGGTCAAGAAACGCTAGGCTCAGCGGCAGCTCTCGTAGCCCGCATTGCTCCAGTTCCCGGTTCAGCACCTCGTAGAGATAGCGCGCGTTGTAGAGGGTGGTGCAGTCGTCGGTGATGGTCAACTGCTGGATGCGGGCCACGTCGCGCGCATTCTCGATGGCGATGGCCGCGTGGTCGGCCAGAATATGCAGGAAGGCGATGGTGTAGTCGGTGAGCTGGTCGGCGCGGGGGTTGAAGATCTCGATGACGCCGTGGGTTCCTTTGCGGCCGCGCAAGGGCAGAGCGATGACGGAGCGCACGGCACTCGACTGCGCGGCGTACTCTTTGGTGACCCGCCGATCGTTCTGCGCCTCGGGAACCAGCAGCGTCTCGCCGTGCTCCAGCACCCAGCCGGCCACTCCCTCGCCCACCTTCACTCGCAGACCGCGCAGCGACGCCCCTTCCCTGCCCGCGGCAATCGCATAGTAGAGTTCCTGACTGCCTTCATCGAGCATCAGCAGCGTCCACAGCTCCGCCTCGATGTACTGCTCCATGTGCTCGATGATGGTGCGCAGAATCGCATCCAGGTCGAAGCTCGAGGTCAGCGAACGCGTGACCTGATGGAAGACGAGAAGGTCGTCGAGCGGAATGCGGCTTTCCGTCTTTTTGATCATGCGAGGGCCCATTTCTGCATTCAATCCGTCTGCAATTCTGCGCTGTGAGTCTAACCGTAATTTTGCCACATCGGGGTTCCCTGAACGAAGGCGTGAAGACGCGCGCATCCGGCCTGCCCTGTGGAAACAGTTGCCAGATTGCAAAGCGCCGGAGAGGTTTCGTTCAGTTGCCGATGTACACCATCGAACGGGAGGGTTTGAGAATCCCGGCTCGCTGATGTGGTGATGCGCCTCCTTGCTCTGTACTGTACGAGCAATGAAGCCCCCCAGTTCCGCATCAAGGCTCCGGCGCGCAAACTCTTCGACCTGTTCCACAACTCCGCGGCGCGGCAGCGGTTCGCCGCCGGTCAGGCACAGGCGCACTTCAACAGCAAGCTCGGAACACTGCGCACCACCCTTGCCTGTCCTGTAGCACACGCATTTGCAATTGCAGCGATTGGTGATGAAGATGCGCGGATCGTGGATGACGCGGCCCAAGCATACGCCCCGCTCATTCCGCGCATTTGGCGGAAGCGGTGGAATTCACCTCCGCCCTAGCGCTTGGATCGCATGAATTGGTAATTTATCGTGAACATTTCGGCCATTACCTAATCCTGCGGTCACGGTACTAGTCGATCCGTGGCGCGCCCCGGCGCAGCAGAATGCCGGCGAGGCCGCAGACGGCAATGATCGCCAGCGCAATGAAAAAGTAGTAGGCCATGGGATGCGCCCATCCCGGCGAGTAACTCAGGTCCTGGCCCACCCACAGCAGCAGGATGGTGGCGATCACCGCAAACTGGCCGGCGATGACCAGCAGGGTTTGGCCCAGGTCGCGCCGTTTATCGAGCGCCTCCACCTGGTCGGGGGTCAGATGGCGCTCTTCGGGGGGAAGCAGGGAATTTGCCATGGTCGTTTCTCCAGTCTCCGGGCGGGATTCGCCCTTCGAGAGCCGTGCCATTTCCTGGATGACCTCCTGGTCCGGCCGCTCTCATCCTCGATTCAATCACAGGCTGCGGAACTGGCGCCAGTGGCATCGGCTCGTTCCGGCAGCCGCTGAATAAATCGCTCGTTTGCCGGCACGTGTTTTTGGCCCCTTGTGCAGGTCAAGGCAGGGGGCGAAGTGACCGCTGTTTTGCCCACGAAAGAATGCCCACTCGGCAACGAACTTGCGTTCGGAGCCGGAATGACCGCGCTGCTCCGGCGGGTAAATGGCTTGCTGCGCATAACGCTGCGCTTTCCCGGCAGGAGGCCAGCTCGCCTCCGCGCGGCTCAGTCGTTGAGAAACGCCACCGATTGCAGCGAACTGATCTCGAATGGCTTGCGACAGCGAATGTTGGCGCAGGCCAGCTTTTCGTCGCGCCTTACCATGTAGGATTGCGCCTTGGCGAACCGGGCGCGGTCGCGCTCGTCTGCCCCGCGGGGCAGTTGCGCCCGCTTGCGCCGCACCACCCAGGCGACCTTGTACTCTGCCGCCTGCCCGCACTTGGGACAGGTCAGCATGTGGGTGCGTTGTTCCGTCGTTTCGTTGAAAAAATCCCGCTCTTCCATGGTATTTTCAGCTCTCCATCCCGGCGAAAAATCGTCGACGGCAATCCTGGACTCCAGGCCGCGACAAAACCCTCTCACCGCAATTCCGGAAGGCCGTTGCCACTCAGGCCTTTCGCTCCGGCGAGATTTATTCCATACTCATGCTTGCCATGACGAAACGCAAGCCAGGAAAATTTTCGGCCGCCAAGGCGGTCAAAGCCAACGCCCGGGAGCGTGTGGGCCAGCCAAAGCCGGCACGCATCATCGACATGGAACCGCGCACCGGCCGCGAGGCCAAACACAAGCCCAAGCTGGAAGAGGTCATTCGCCAGGAAGAGTAGTGGGCCGCAGAAGTGCGCATATCGCCAGTTGCGCAGCTTCCTGCTTCAGGCAGGGAGCAGGGAGAAGCTGGACGCGGCTCCCGGTCCAGAACGCGGGAAATCCGAAAATCCTGAGCAGGCATCCCGCAAACCTTGCAGAAGCACCTTGAAAATCTGCATACCTCAAGAAAACACAGCGCTACGCCCAGGCAAACATCTACCTTATTTCCCACTTGGAAGGGATAACCCGATGAACTCCTTCTCTTCAGCGAAAAATCGGCGCGGTGCGGCCCTGAGCCTTCAGGTTTGCGGCACATGGGCGGCGCGCGGCCTGAATCCTTGCTCCCAACCTCCGGAGAATAGAAACGGCGGTGAGCGATGAAGCCTTCACTGTGAAGCAAGTCGGTGGGCACGAAGGTGAACGCTGGCGGAGTTGCTGGAGTTGCGTACGCTGCTGTTGAGCCTGTTCATTTGTAAGGCAAAGGGCGAGGCGATCCCGGAAGCGGAGATAAAGGAGCTGATCGAATGTGCAGACGGCGCCAAAGCAAAGCGGGCGCTGGAGAGACTGGAATCGGTGGGGTGGGGCGGAAGGACGGTGGGATTGATCCCGCCGTCCTTTCCGATCAATCCGATTGCCCCGGCTACGACCTGAACCAACTTTGACCGCGAAGTTGAATTCTTTCGCGAGTCATGCGCTACGCATTGTAAGTTGACGACGAAACACGTCCTCCGTGGCCGGTCCAGTTGGTGTGGGAGAACTCGCCGCGTGGCTTGTCGAGGCGTTCATAGGTATGAGCGCCGAAGTAATCGCGCTGCGCCTGCAAGAGATTGGCAGGCAGACGCGCGGTGCGATAGCCGTCAAAGAATGCAAGGGCTGTCGAGAATGCCGGAGTGGGCACACCCAGTTCGATGGCATGGACCAGCGCCTTGCGCCAGGAAGCCTGATAATTGTTGAGCGCATCGGAGAAGAAGCTGTCAAGCAGCAGATTCTCGATTTCCGGGTTCTTGTCAAAAGCCTCTTTGATCTTGCCCAGGAAGCGACTGCGAATGATGCACCCTCCGCGCCACATCAGCGCGATGCCGCCCATGTTGAGCTTCCATCCATTCTCTTTGGCGGCGGCTTTGAGCAGCATATAACCCTGCGCATAGGAGACCATCTTGGAGCAATAGAGCGCCCGGCGCACATCCTCGATGAATTGCGCGCGGTCGCCAACGGCGGCCTTGGCGGCCGGTCCAACCAGAATCTTCGATGCGGCGACGCGCTCTTCCTTGAGCGCCGACAGGCAGCGCGCGAAGACCGACTCGCCGATCAGAGTTACCGGCTGGCCGAGATCGAGCGAGCTGAAGACTGTCCACTTGCCCGTGCCTTTCTGCCCTGCGGTGTCCAGAATCTTATCGACAATCGCCTGCCCGCCCTCGTCTTTTTTTGAGATGATCTGGCTTGAGATTTCAATCAGGTAGCTGTCCCGTTCACCCTTGTTACACTCGGAAAAAACCGTGTGCAATTAGTCGGCGGTCAGGCCAAGCCCGCGTTGCAGCAGGTCGTAGGCCTCGCAGATTAACTGCATATCGCCGTACTCGATGCCGTTGTGGACCATCTTCACGTAATGGCCCGCGCCGTTCTCGCCCACCCAGTCGCAGCAGGGGGTTCCGTCCTCGACCTTGGCGGCGATGGCCTGGAAGATCTCCTTCACGTGCGGCCACGCAGCCGGATTGCCGCCGGGCATGATCGACGGACCGAAGCGCGCGCCCTCTTCGCCGCCGGAGACGCCGGTGCCGATAAAGAGAATTCCTTTTGCGGCCAGGTCTTTGGTACGCCGGTTGGAGTCGGTGTACAACGAGTTGCCGCCGTCGATGATGATGTCGCCCGCCTCGAGATAGGGCAGCACGTGGTCGATCGTCTGGTCGACGCTCTCGCCCGCCTTGACCATCAGCATGATGCGCCGCGGACGCTTGAGAAGGCCGGCTAACTCCTCGACGGAGTGCGCTCCCACAACTTGCGTCCCCTTTGCTTCATGGGCAAGGAATTCGTCCACCTTGGAAACGGTGCGGTTGAAGACAGCCACTTTGAAGCCGTGGTCGTTCATGTTGAGGACAAGATTCTGTCCCATCACGGCAAGGCCGATCAGGCCGATGTCACACAATGTTTCTGGCATACAATCTCCACAATCTTCCTGAAATGGTTGTTACCGCTGAATGCGCGCCGATCCGCCCTGGGCAAAGGCCCGCACCTGATCCACGGTTGCCATCGTGGTGTCGCCGGGGAAGGTGGTCAGCAGCGCGCCGTGCGCCCAGCCCAGTTTGAGAGCTTCTTCGGTCGTTTCACCGCTCAGCAGTCCATAGATGAATCCGGCGGCAAAGCCGTCTCCGCCTCCCACGCGATCCACTACCTCCAACTCCGCCGTCGGCGCCGTGAAGGTTTTTCCATCGACCCAGGCCACCGCGCTCCAGCTATGCCGGTTGGTGGAGTGCACCTCGCGCAGCGTCGTGGCCACCACTTTCGCCTGCGGATGCTTCTTCACCACATTGGCAATCATGCCGAAAAAGACGCTGGGGTCCAGCTTCGATTTGGCCGCAACCTCCGGCCCCGGAATGCCCAACCCCTTTTGCAGATCCTCTTCGTTGCCCACCAGCACATCCACATTCTCGACAATCTTGCCGATGGTTTCCACGGCGCGCTCGGCCCCGCCCTGAATATTCCACATTTTTTCGCGGAAGTTCAGATCAAACGAAGTCACTGCGCCGGCGGCCTTGGCCTCCTTCATCATCTCCGCGGCCAGCGCCGCCGTGGTCGGCGAGAGGGCCGCGAAGAGTCCGCCGCAGTGTACCCAGCGCACGCCTCCGGCGAAGATCGCCTTCCAGTCGAAATCCCCCGGCTTCAATTGCGCCGCGGCCTCGTTCGCCCGGTTGTAGAAGACCACCGGAGGACGCAGGCCGTAGCCGCGATCGCTGTACACCGCCGCCATATTCGGCCCGGAAACGCCGTTGTGCTTGAAGTGCTTGTAGAACGGCTTCACGCCCATGGCGCGGACGCGCTCGGCAATCAGATCGCCGATGGGATAGTCGGACATGGCGGAAGCGATTGCCGTCCGCAAACCGAAACAGTCTGAGAGGTTGGCGGCCACATTGAACTCGCCTCCGCTGACGTGAATCTGGCACTCTGTGGCTTTGCGAAAGGGAATGATCCCCGGATCAAGCCGGTGCACCAGCGCACCCAGCGAGAGAAAATCCAACTCGGCATCCTTGATGATATTCAATCCATTGTTCATCGGCCGTTGACTCCTGCTCCTTGAAAAGATAGTGAAAACCTGCAATTTTTACCTGGGTTGCATCAACCTCTCTTTTCAATCCGGCCTTTCAATCCTGCCTTGCTGGCGGCGGCTGGTCTGCGCATAGAGGTCTGACCTCAGAATAAACTTGCACCTCTGAAGTTGCCAATGCGAGAGAAATAATCGCACGGCAAGCCAACGATGTTAATCTTTCATTGTTCAGATTTTTCACGGAATGATTGGAGCATGGTCCATTATGCCACGCCAGAGGACGGAAGCGCGCGATACCGACCGAACCAAGCAAGTGGTCAACCACATTCGCGCCCTTCTTGAAAAGGGCGCTCTGAAGCCGGGCGACAGAATCCCTCCGGAGCGGGAACTTGCGCGTACGCTGAAGATCAGCCGCGCCAGCCTTCGCACCGGCATCGGCTACCTGGTTGCGATGGGCGTGATGAAGGTGCAGCACGGGGTTGGAACCTTCATCGAGGATGGCCCGGCCGAGTTCAGCAAGGCATCGCTGGGCCTGATGGGCGCGCTCTACGGCTTCCAATTCTGGCAGATGTTCGAGGCGCGTCTGATTATTGAAGGCAGTCTTGCCTCGCTGGCCGCCGAACGAGGCAAGGAAGAGCACTATGCGGCATTGGCTGAGCAGGTCGCCGAGATGTACGCCATTGCGGATAACCCGGCTGACTTTCTGGTGCATGATATGCAGTTTCACCGCATCATCGCCAAGGCCTCCGGCAATACGATTATGGCGGCTTTGATCGAGACCATCACCACGGCGATGTACGAAAAGCGGCGCAAGACCGTCGAGCGCGCTGATTATCTGCGCGAAATGGCCGGGATGCACCGCGAGATTTTCCGCGCCATCCGCGCACGAGACCCGGTGGAAGCGCGAAAGCAGATGGAACATCACCTGCGCACCGCCGAAAGCGCTCATAACATGGAGCTGCCCGGCGCCCGGGCGGGACAAGCCGCTCCATCCGGCGTAACCAAAAAGCGTAGCGCTGACAGGCAGCCCTTCCGCGCAGTGAAAACTGCCCGGCTGGATGCCGCCGCGCCGGATGCCGATGATCTTCCGTCCGCTCCCCGCTTTGAAGCTAGCAGCTTCAAGCTCGGTTGCTGAACGCCCGTGGGCGCTTCCGGCTCTCTCCTCCGCGTTTAGCTAACCGTGCTTTCGTGTCTTCGCTACCGGCGTTTTCTGTTTCGTGACAGAGCGGCCTCCCGCGCGTTACCCTGTAGGGTTCGCGCACGCCGCGACCAAGGAGCGTTCCAACTCTATGCCTATCCAACCCACCTCCAAAATCTGGCACAACGGCAATCTGATTGCCTGGGAGCAGGCCAACATCCACGTGATGAGCCATGTGATCCACTACGGCTCCAGCGTCTTTGAAGGGATTCGCTGCTATGGGCAGCCTCAAGGCTCGGCCGTTTTCCGCCTGCCGGAGCATATGCAGCGGTTGCTGGACTCGGCCAAGATCTACCGCATGGCCGTGCCCTACACCCTGGACGAGCTCTGCGCCGCCGTGGTCGATGTAATCGAGGCCAATGGCGTTGCTCCCTGTTACATTCGCCCCATTGTGCTGCTGGGCTACGGCGAGATCGGCGTCAACCCCAAAGGCTCGCCCGTCGAGATCTACGTCGCGAACTTTCCCTGGGGCAAGTACGTGGCCGGCGACAGCGGCGCTGACGTGTGCATCTCCAGTTGGAACCGTCTGGCCCCCAACACCATGCCCGCCATGGCCAAGGCCGGCGCCAACTATATGAACTCCCAACTGATTCGCATGGAGGCCGAGATCAACGGCTATGTGGAGGGCATCGCCCTGGACGTGAACGGGCAAGTCAGCGAAGGCTCCGGTGAAAACGTCTTCGTGGTCCGCAGCGGCGTGATCTACACCCCGACGCTGGGCAACTCGGCCTTGTCCGGCATTACCCGCGACAGCGTGCTAACCATTGCCCTCCACCTGGGCTTCACGGTCAGCGAGCAGGCCATTCCGCGCGAAATGCTCTACATTGCCGATGAGGTCTTCTTTACCGGCACAGCCGCAGAGGTCACGCCGATCCGCTCCATCGACCGCAGCCTGGTCGCCGACGGCAAACCGGGCGAGATCACCAAGAAGATCGCCGATGAATTTTTCGGCATCGCCAACGGCCTCAAGCCCGACCGCTTTGGCTGGCTTACCCCGGTCAAGGTGAAGGCCAGCG
>VFSW01015957.1_pt1 | contig 10286 bp, 12 predicted proteins | sample 5358111 | NCBI WGS metagenome assembly VFSW01 (sample SAMN11554181, study PRJNA540505) | mine drainage metagenome | isolation source: sediment from site ElyBrook_90M | place: USA: Ely Copper Mine, Vershire, VT | collected 2017
TCGTCATGAGTTGTTTCATAAAAAAACTACTAATGAGCAGTGAGGCTCTGCAATAAAAATTATTTATTGTTCTAAACAAAGCATAAACGCATTTCCTCCACAGAAGAAACTCGAGCTAGTATTCCCTACCATGCTAATGGTACCTGCGGGACAATAAACATAAACACCACTATCTACGTATCGTCCGAGATTATTTGGACACGAATTAATCTGACCACGTTGATAGGCACCACCCCAACAGTAATTAGAGGCTTGCGATTGATCGCTGAAGGGCCTATCGTAGCATCCTGCAACAACATAACCCGGAATAGATACGTCATTACCACCATTCGCTGATAGGACGCCATTTACATGCAAGTTTTGACCAACATTGACATTGCCGCCCTCCACATCAAGCGCTGCGCCTGTTATGGGTCGTGATGTCCCAATCCCCACACTACCAATGAAATAGCTTTGCCCGATATTCGCAAAGCCGTTCACCTGAAGCGCTCCAGCTTTTGTATTCGGATTTGGACCCGTATCAAGCGGAGCCTGGGCGTTTCCTCCTGTCGGGCCTGTGGACGGTTGCACAAACGTCTGGGCGTATGCCTGAAGGCCGATGGAGAATATAAGGGCACCTATGATGAGAGCGGTTTGCGAGAGGATGCGGCGGAGATTCATGGGGCGAATTGCGTTATCTGAATTAATGCATTCAGTATAGCGTGGACTGGGTGGTGAGGTTAGCGGAGGTGGGGATAACGAATTGTTTGTCCAAACACCATAAGGCTTATGGTATTTGGTTACGACGCGGCAAGCTGATTGATGTCCTGCTGGAACTGATTTGCGAATTCCATGACGCCATCACCGTAAAAAGAATAGGCAGGATTATTAGCGTGCGTCCAGCCAGCAAAGTAACGCAAAGCCGCCAGCCGCTCAGCCGCCGGTGTTTGGGCAGCGGCACCATTGTCCGCCATGAGCATCGCGGTCGCCATAATGGCGTCTCGTGCATTCCAGGGATTACTCGGAGAATTGCCGCCAGTCAATTGACGTACGCGATCCTTACTCGCCACATATTGCCACGGGCCCTGCCAAAATTGCAACATTGACATTGAACCGGCAGCATTCGTGCAGTCATTTGTGTACGTATTAACAAACCCTCCGTAACAAACCCAGGTTGATGGAATAAACTGTCCCGGTCCCATCGCTCCGCCCCACCCATACGAGGGCTTTTTCGAAACCGGCATCTTGTTGGGGTCGAGACCGAGCGCTTGGGTGATATAGGCGAAGACCGGCTGATCGCGATTGGGGGCCATGTCAACACGCCATGTGCCCGTACCGAGATTCGCACCGAGATCCGTCTCCTGCTTCAGCACGCCAAGCGTAACTGCCGCACGTGTCCCCGTCGCTCGTTGGGCAGCTTCTGCGTAAGCAAGCGCTGTGCCAAATGGTATTGCCGCACTACCACGAAGAACGAAGAGTTCGGAACGAATTTGAGCTGCCGTTTTCTGATTCACAGAGATGAGTCTTTGAAAATTCGCCTCGACACCCTTGGTTTCCGCAAGTAATTGCTGCTTCGCTTGCTCCTGAGCCTGAACCTGTTGCCCGGCAAGTTGCGCTATCGTTCGCAGTTGTTCCTGTTCAGCGAGTCTCGCTTGAAGCGCTTCTTTCTCGGCCTCGGTTGAGGAACTCGTTATCTGGATTTGATTGAAGGAACTCGCCATCGCACTCTTAATGGACGCAAATGCGTCAAGATCACTAAAAAATCCTGAAATATCTTGTGAACCGAGTGCCACGCTGACAACTGAGTAGCTGTCGAGCACTTGAGTTTGCCTCAATATCTGCGCGAGCGACTCCCTTTCTGCGTCGAGCTGCGCTGAGAGCGCAGAAAGCGTTTGTTGGTGCACTCCGATATTACCATTCAGTTGCGTGATAGTAAGGTTAATCGCTTGGATTTGGAGTTGAGTCTTCTTTATTTCCGCATTAAAAATGTCTATTTGAGACTGGAGCGTTTGGTGTTGGTTCTGCGCCACATCAAGCACCTGTTGTTGCGTGGCAATTTGCCCCTCAATCGCATTGAGTTGATTTTGGAGATCCTGTTGCCGCTGCGCCACCGCATTGGTGACACTCCCCGGGACGGGGGACGTACTCGTAGCTGCCTGTGCAAGCGCCACGAATGGTACGACACCCAACACGTATAGGAAAATGAAAAAAAACCGACGCATCACCTCGGCAGTGTAACACGGCCGGACATGCACCGTACCCATTTAAAAGCGTTTTGCTCCCGTTAAGTGTTTGACGCAACTTCCCCACCCTCTTCTTTCTCTTTACCCTTCTTCTCAACTTCAATTGATCCAATATCTGCCGTTGGCACAACTTCCTCCTTCTCCTCAATAACTTCCTGCGCAAGGGCGACAACTCCGCTCGGATCGGTAACGAGCGTAACCCCAACGGGAAGCGTGAGATCCTTCGCATGAATCTGATCGTCGACCTTCATGAGTACAGAGAGATCGACGGATATCTCGTGCGGAAGATTCATCGGATCCGCCTCTACCTCAATTTCATGGAGTACCTTGATAAGATTTGCCCCCGCCTCAACTGCAGGAGATTCACCAACAAAAACAAGTGGTATGGCGACTTCAACCTTTTCACCCTTGGTAACGGCATAAAAATCGACATGGCGTGGACGGTTCGTGATTGGGTCGAGATCGACCTCATAAATGAGGGTGGGTAGCGGTTCACCAAGACCAGAGAGGGAAACGATTGTTGCCTCGCCAGCCTCACGCAGGACTTTCTCGAACGCACGTGCTTCAACAGCGATGGACGTCGATGCTTGATGCGCTCCATACACCACCGCGGGGATCGAACCGGCGCTACGGAGCACGGATGCCTTCACACTCGTGCGTTTATTTACTGTAAGCGTAAGCATTGCGCCAGTATGCCCCATCAATACCATTTTCGCAATATCATGTAGTGGCCCTATGCATATCATCCATAAATCAGTCATTATAAGGAGGGGAACAGGGAGGGTACCTATTGTATGGGCAGTTCGGATTATTTATAAATGGAGTTTGTACGCGACAAAGTGGACCCTCGTATTGTGGAGATGGAAAATAGTAGACCTTGTAACCGAGAGCATTACTAACGGCGACATTTTCTGTACCCCATACGTAACTTGGAACAAGTGTATCTTCCCGTATAATCAAGGCATATGTATTTACATGACCAGCCGGGTCAACCGTGCAATATTGATAATCATTAGGTGTATAGGCGTACACGGGATCATGCGGAATTGATCCAATGTATTGAGGAACAAGCAAGCTACCAAAGTTGCCAACACAGTCATCACCTCTACCGTCACCTCCACAATGATCAACACCACTAGGAGCGTTACCTGGTGACCAAGGGCCGGGATCACTAGGATACGTTCCATGATCGTCATAATACATTTGGAGCGCGTTCATTAATGAATGCGCGTCAGAAAGCCGTCTCGCATCGTCAGCTTTTTCACCAGCAACGTCAAGACTAGCGAGTACTACTGAGGACAATACACCAATGATAGCGATAACTACCAATAATTCTATAAGGGTGAAGCCGCGCGTTTGTATTTCCATAGACTACGGAGCTGGCGGTTGCGGAGGTACCACTGGTAACTTGTATAAAACATAGCTGTTCCCCGCTTGAGACCACCACATGAAAATCATGACCATGACGCATATAGCGATGACTATGAGGAGCACCCGCCGAACGCCTTCTTCATCCTTTGCGAGTTTCCATTTAATGACAAGCCCAGAGAGTCCTTTAACATTAGAGCTCCCTTGTGAGGGTGCATATCCCTGTCCAGCGAGTCCAGGTGTACCTTCCTGATACGTAGTTGACCGCGTGTATTCCTGCTCATCAAACTGGATCTTACTATCATTGTCCATAGGGAAATTCTACTACACCGCGGCAGAGACTTTTGCAAGGCGGGCGAGGAAAGCTGCACGAGCGGCTGGAACGTTTTCCGGCTTCCCTTTCCATATCGAAAGAGACTCCTCCTGGAGCGCACGAGCGTAAGAGAAGGTAAGCGGCCATGGTGCGTGCACACTTTTCGCGTGCTTTGTAATCGCCGCAAGATTTTCAGTCGCTTGATCTGGCGTTTGTCCACCCGAGAGAAAGACAATGCCCGCCACTTGCTGCGGGACGCTCTCCATCAATGCGGCGACCGTGTCCTCAGCGACCTCTTCGGGCGTATCCTTTTTCCCGCTGTCGCTCCCCGAGAGCGCCATCGAGGTTTTCAAGATCACGCCTGCACGGTCGACTGATTGCTCCTCAAGTACCGAAAAAAGCGTCCCGAGTGTTTCGATGATAACCGAACGAGCCTTCTGGCGACTGTGAGTGCCTTTATATAACACTTCCGGCTCTAGAATTGGAACGAGACCGGCCGTTTGCACCTCCTTCGCGTAAGTCGCAAGACGCTTCGCGTTTTCATGCAACGCCACCGGCGTAGGTAATTGATCGCCATCAATGCGTATGACGGCACGCCATTTGGTGAAAACGGCCCCTTGCTTCTTATACCCGGCAAGCCGTGTTGAAAGGTCGAGCAACCCCTGAGTGATGAGTTCGTTTGGGCTCGCGGAGAATGGCTCTGTACCGAGATCAACTTTTACGCCAGGTAAAATTCCACGCGCGGCGAGCGAGGAGGGGAATAACTCACCATCATCCCCTTTTTCAAGAAGCGTTTCTGAAAAAAGGATAATGCCAGAAAGATACTGCTCGACACCTTCTGCGCTAAAGAAAAGATCACGATATTTCCTGCGCATTTCCGCACTCGTGGAAATTCCGTAGGAGGCGAGACGTGCGGTCGCAGTATGCACGCTTTCATCAGCGGCAAGAATCCCCTTCCCAGGTTGAAAAATTGAACGCGCGGTTGCAACAAGATCAGTCATACACGTGTTAGTGTAACACGTCCCATGTGTTACACTAATCCATACTCCTATGGATTTTATAGCTATTGGTGACACGACTGTCGATGAATTTATCAAGCTTGAAGAAGCACAGATAAATTGCGACATAAGTAGCGAAAAATGTACCATCTCAATGCGATGGGGCGATAAAATACCGTATGAATTTTCTCAACTCGTACCAGCAGTTGGCAATGCGGCAAATGCCGCCGTAGCGGCAGCGCGACTCGGACTCTCCTCGGGATTTGTTTCAAACGTAGGCAAGGACCATTTTGGAGAAAAGGTTCTCGCAACCTTTGCGCAAGAAGGCGTTGACACGCGGTACATCACCGTTAACGAGAACATTCCGACCAATCATCATTATGTACTCATGTATAACGCTGAACGCACTATCCTCATTCGGCACGAGGCTTACTCATATGCAATTCCAGAAGGGTTTATTCCACCTAAGTGGATTTACCTTTCTTCGGCTGGTAAACGTTCAGAAGCATTTCATGGTGACCTAGCCGCGTGGCTCAACGCACATCCGGAAACGAGGCTTGCGTTTCAACCTGGTACGTTTCAAATGGAAATGGGTAAGGAAAAGCTTGCGCCACTCTATGCCGTCACCGAACTTGTCGCGTGTAATAAAGAAGAGGCCGAGCGCATCCTCGGTCTCGGCGAAACAGGTATAAAAGAACTTCTAGCGAACATGCGCAGCCTTGGCCCTAAAATCGTCCTCATCACTGATGGCCCGAACGGATCTTACGTTTATGACGGAAAAGAGATGCTCAAGATTCCTATGTATCCTGATCCTACACCACCGATTGACCGGACAGGTGCTGGAGATGCCTCAACCTCAACTTTCGTTGTCGCACTTGCACTCGGAAAATCCATCCGAGAAGCACTTCTCTGGGGACCGGTAAATTCGATGTCCGTCGTGCAGGAAATTGGTGCGCAAAAAGGGCTCCTTACGCGCACGGCGCTTGAGGGATACCTTGCCGCCGCACCGATAAATTACCGTATCGAACCGCTGTGACTTGCTGCAATAAAAGAAGGGGCGTTCGTATTCGCCACGTGAATGATCAATAGAGCTGCTCCTGCACCTGTGATCGTGATGATCAGAATAGCGAAATAGGTGTTTATTTTTTCCTTCATAGTTTCATTGAGTTCGCCACGAATATCTTCGCGGCTTCTTCTATATGGGACGCATCAAGCCCGTAGTGCGTCAGGAGCTGTTCTGGTTCTCCTGATTGGCCAAACTGATCAGTGACACCGATTCTATGAATTGGAACGGGATGGTTTTCGGCAAGAAACTCAGCGACAGCGCTCCCGAAACCGCCCGCTACCTGGTGTTCCTCGACGGTGATGATGCGTCCCACGCGTCTCGCAATTTCAAGCACGGCTTCCGCATCGAGGGGCTTAACAGTGGGAACATGCAAAACAATGGATTCCATGCCACCTCTAGAAAGAGCATGGGCCGCCTCAAGCGCCGCATAGCTCTGCGTACCAGTCGAAAGAATCGCTACCCGCGGCGTTTCCGAATCGAAAAGAATAAGTGCCTTCCCCGCCTGGAAAGGCGTCTCGGTCGTCGTAAAGACCGGGGTCGCCGCACGACCGAAGCGGATATACACGGGTCCGTCTATTGCCGCCGCCGCGATGACCGCTTTCCGCGCCTCCTCCGCATCCCCAGGAACAATCACCGTCATACCAGGTAGCATGCGCATCATGCCAATGTCTTCAAGCATCTGATGTGTCGCGCCGTCGGGTCCGACCGAGACGCCCGCGTGCATACCACACACTTTCACTGGAACCCGATTAAGTGCGATGGTCGTGCGAATCTGCTCATAATTACGACCCGGACTGAATGCCGCGTAACTCGCGATGTAGGGAATTTTCCCCGCAAGCGCCATGCCGGCGGCAAACGCCGCCATGTTCTGTTCGGCGATACCCATCTCGATAAATCGTTCAGGAAATTCTTTCTGAAACCATTCAGCACGTGTGCTTTCGGCGAGGTCGGCACAAAGTACAATGATGCGCGGATTCGTTTTCGCAATTTCGACCGTGCCGAGACCGAAACCATCGCGCGTTGGCGCTTTCGGAATGTCATCTGCGAATACTTTTACCCCAAGATGGGCGCCTGCATTAAGCATACTCGTGTGGGACTCTTCCGCCGAGGGTACGGATTTCCTTGAGAAATTTCTTCCCCTCCTCCACTGTAGGTGACTTGCCGTGCCAGTGATAATCAAATTCTATGTCAGGTACGCCCTTGCCAGGGATAGTATGCGCAATAATGAGCGTCGGTTTCTCATAGATTGCTTTCGCTTCTTCGACCGCGGTAATGAAGGCGTAGATGTCATTCCCATTCACCTCGAGCACGTGCCAGTTGAATGCGCGATACTTTTCAGCAATAGGCTCCAGTGGCATAACGTCCTCTGTCATACCGTCGATTTGGATATTATTGCGATCCATGACTGCCGTAAGGTTATGCAGCTTGTTTTTCCCCGCAAACATTACCGCCTCCCATATGATCCCTTCATCCTGCTCACCATCGCCCATCACACAATACACGCGCTGTTTCGTGCCATTCATGCGAAAAGCGGTGGCGATACCCGCTGCCTGTGGAAGCCCATCGCCGAGAGGACCCGAGGTTGTTTCAAGTCCAGGAAGCCGGAGACGCTCGGGATGCCCTTGGAGTCGACTACCAAATTTTCTGAGTGTAAAACACTCCTCGACGGGAAAATAACCTGCCTGTGCCATCGCTGCGTACCGAACTGGACAAATGTGACCGTTCGAAAGGATAAGTCGGTCGCGCCCTTCCCAGTCTGGGTCCTGCGGATTGTGGTTGATGATATGAAAATAAAACGCGGAGAAAATGTCCGCCATACCCAGGGAACCGGCTGTGTGTCCGCTTTTTGCGGCTACAAGCATTTCAATAACAGTCTCACGAATAGATTCCGCTCTTTTTGCGAGCTCAGCGAGGTCTGAATCAGTACAGGTCATTGTATTTTAAGTATACCTTAAACGCCGAAGGCGGATTGCGATCTTTCAAGTGCGGCAATAGCGCCAGCTGGATCACTCACGCGAGAAAACGCCGACCCCATGACAAGATTCGAGACTCCAAGCGCAAGAAGATCCTGTGCGTTCTCAAATGAGACACCGCCATCAATCTGTACAGGAAGTTCTGGATACCGCACACGAAATGTCCGCACCCTTTCGATAACGCGTTTATCGAAAGGTTGTCCTTGTCGCCCTATTCGCGCAATACCCATGAACTGGACATACTCGACACAGTCTAGGGTGGGTTCTATGAGCGCGAGATCACTCGCTATATTCAATGCAAGGCCAAAGGAAATAATGTCGCCATAACGTTTTCGTGCAGACGCAAGAAACCAAGGCAAATCGATAATCCCCTCAGCATGGAAGGTGAGGCGTGTGGCTCCGAGCGCAAGCCATGCCTCCGATGCGCGGTCGGCGTCGAGACACATCAGGTCAATCTCATACACGATGTGGTCAAGCTGTGGGAGAAACTCGGCACTTGCGATCATTGTTTGTAATTCTCCCGGTGCGGTATACGGCCAAGATGCCGGGACCGCAAAGTTTCCGTCAACCACATCAATCTGTACCCTCGAAATCGAGGGTATCTGGGAAATGCGCGCGAGATCTTCTTTGAACCCATGTTTCGAGGTGGAAAGAACGGCCGGAACGATAATACTCATGACATAAAACTTTCTCTAGAATTTTGCGAGACGACGCGCATGACGTGGGGCATTCGAAAAAGGTGTCTCAAGAAAAATCTGAATTGCCTTACTCGCCTCTTCTCCCGATACGAAACGCGCGCCAATGGAAAGCATGTTTGCATTATTGTGCCTACGTGGAAGACGCACCACATCGTAGCCGTCCTTAGAAGGATTGCCCTCAATATCAAGCACCCCCGTCACGCGCATGGGTCCATAAAATACCGTGGCCCGAATACCAAGCACACGATTCGCACACATGGCTTCACCCTGTCCGCTTCCACCTATAACGATACCGCGCGCGACATCTGCAACATGTAAATTCTCCTCGGCGACTTTGCGAGCGCACAGCGTTATGAAGTCTGGATAATCATCTTCCGGGTTGTGAGCGTGTGCGCCTACATCCTCAACCTTATACCCGAGAGTGCGAAGATGCGTGATGAGCATGCTCTTGAGCGCAAACCCTGCATGATCAGATGCTATAAATATGTTAGGCATTAGCGGCGGCGATAACGTGCCTCACGAGCGACTCTGTATACCCCATTTCATTATCATACCAAGCAAGAACTTTCACCAAAGTGCCATCGACAACGCGTGTCATACCTAAATCAGCAATGGAAGGGACAGGTTCACCAATAATGTCGCTTGAAACAAGATCCTCGTCGGTCGTCCGAAAAATTCCCTCCCAGCGCGCTGTCATTGCCGCATCACGCAATATCGTGTTTACCTCCTCAACAGTTGTCGGCCGTTTCGCAATAAATGTTACATCTGCTATCGAACCAGCCGGTACCGGAACACGAAGCGAAATTCCATCAAATTTCCCACTAAGTGGTGTATACGCCTGTGTAACGGCAGTAGCAGCACCCGTGGAAGTTGGTACGATATTTTGCGCTGCCGCTCTTCCCTCCTTCATGTCTTTTCTCGCCGGGCTATCGACAATTGATTGGCTCGCCGTATAAGCGTGTGTGGTTGATAGTATCGCTTTCTCAATTCCAAGAGCCTCGTCAAGAATGACAATGACCGGGTTCGCGGCGTTCGTTGTGCAGGATGCGTTTGAAGATATTTTGCATGTTTGTAGACGATCTTCATTCAAACCCATAAGCACCGTTGCTCCGAGAGAAGATTCTTCCTTCACGGGAGCAGTAATCACGACACGTCTTGCACCTGCGTCGATATGGGCTCGTGCTTTTTCGTAATTAGTGAAGAAACCAGTCGACTCAACAACAACATCAATTTCTAATTTTTTCCATGGCAACTGTGTTGGATCTTTTTCTGAAAGAAACTGTACCTCTTCCCCGTTAATGACGAGTATGCCCTTCCCTGCCTCTACTGAAAATGGTGCGCGCTTGTATACTGTGTCGTATTTTAATAAATACGCAAGATTCTCAAGAGAGCCGAGGTCGTTCACTGCCACAATTTCGATATTACGCCCATGCGAAAGACGCGCGAACGCGCGACCGATACGCCCAAAACCGTTAATAGCAACACGAATGGCCATGAATAATAAAATTACATAGATAGTAATGACATAAGTATATCATTCCCACCCGTATAACAAATTGTGACAAAACGAGTTTAGCAACAGCAATACACACGTCACATCCCCACCACCTGCAACTCCTCCCACGTTCTCGGCCCCACTAGGCCATAC
>VFSW01015958.1_pt1 | contig 10286 bp, 10 predicted proteins | sample 5358111 | NCBI WGS metagenome assembly VFSW01 (sample SAMN11554181, study PRJNA540505) | mine drainage metagenome | isolation source: sediment from site ElyBrook_90M | place: USA: Ely Copper Mine, Vershire, VT | collected 2017
TACTGATAGAAATAAAAGCCTTGAAAAATTTACAAAATTTTTATAATTTATCAGCGGAATTCTTGCTTTTCTCATTCTTTACGGCATATAACATGCCCCGATCCTTTGAAAACTCATTTACCGTAGAGTTGAATCCACTCCTTGATAAGCAGTCCACCAGCCTGGAGCTGCCATTGTGGTATTCCATTATCAACTCTCTAAAATGTTTAAGATAAGGATTTTTTACCAAGGAGTATTCGCAACCCTCGCAGTCTATCTTTATTACTGCATTGTTTCTTGCGTGCTTTCCATCATACGGTTTATTGTACATGGTTATTTTAGCACCCATGTTATTGAGCTTTATATTCTCCAGCGCCATTTCATACCTGTTTTTGTCAGGTTCGTACCCATATACATGTTTTGCGCCGTTCAATGTGAAATAGATTGGGGAATCCGCAATGCTTGCCCCGACGTCAACTACAATACGGTTCTTTACTCCCAGTCTAGAATATGTATTATTTACGAATATTTCATTAAGCGGGTAGGATACCCACTCCCTGCGCACAAACGATAGCTTCTTTCCCTTGTATTCCAGGACCAGCCTCCCCTGGAAATGCTTTATTCTGCCTCGTATCAGTATTGACTTTTCAACCAGCAGATTATGCAGGGACATTCATGCGCCACCAGCACTCATGTATGAGCGTTTTATGAATTCCCTGTCGCCAAATGCCGTTTTTAACCTTCCGATGGCTGTAGCTGCATAGATTATGGTCATGTATTCGGCAATAGGCATCTTTAATTCGAATCCCGAAGCACCTCTATTTTGCCTGCGCCCCGGGAGGCACTTTTTCCTTCGCCTCCTTTGGTTGGTTTTTATCGTAGTACTTGTCCATGTCCATGAAAGATACTCCCCATCAGAAACTAATCATAAAAGCAACACAATAATTGGTGCAACTTACTTAATAAACTTTTGAATCCTGGTCCGGTCAGTGCGGTCAAGCCTGATTGCCGTCCAGCACAAGGTCTGCTATGTCCTTTACCGAATACCTTTTTTTCTTTAGCATTTTTGGGTAGGCCCCCAGCATTCCGTATTTTGTATGCTCTCCCCCCCTGAAGACATCCACATCTTCGATTATATTGGAACTGATCTCATTCGTTTTAATCGTATAGCCGTCCTTTACCTCAACAAGGAGGTCAGGCACTATGAAGAGAGCCGTCTTGCCATAGTACCTCCTGCCGTCTACCACTTCCTTTATGAACGGCAGCCTCTTCAGGTCCGCGATGATCCTTCTCTTGTGCTTGGAGTTCGAGGTCTTGCCAAGGGCAAACCTGGAATCATTTATCCATAACGGCACTATCTTGTTTGTGCTTGTCGTGGAGAACGCTATAGTATTCTCAAGGTCAAGGTCGCTGATTGTGAACCCCTGCGCCATTGAGCTCAGGTTGGCAGCCCTTTTCTTTATGGATTCTGGCATTTTCCTGTATATGGCCCTAATAAATTCATTGTCGATCTTCAATTTGGTAGCATTTTGCTTCAGCTTTGCATATCCCTTAGAAATGAGCCAGCTGTTTATGATGAATTTCTTGTATGTTGCAACCCCGCCATGGTCCGATACGACTATTATCCGCGCTCGATCGCTCTCGGATTTGGATCTTACATACCTGAATATCTCGTTTATCTCCCTGAACAGCGGCAACTGGTATCTTTTCCATTCCTTTCGGCTAAGGGTGAAGTGCTGCATCCTGTCTGTTTCCGTTACGCAAATGAATACAACATCATAGTTGTTCTCGTTGTCCATCTTTTCCATCAGTTTGTATTTCAGCCTTATTTTCTGCGCAAGTATTTCAGATGCCTTCAATGGGGAGATCTCATTATGTTCAACCTTTCGCTCCACTTCCGGTTCCTCTTCCAACCCATGCATCTTCATGTATTTTGACATCGCCTTGTTGTTTGTCTTGTACCTGGCAGGGAATCCGGTAACCATGTCAACTTTTGGGTTGCTTGTAAGCTTGGTAATCATTGCAGGCGTAATTATGAGCGATCTGAGGTTTCCGGTCTCCCAGAAGGGCTTTGTGGAATCCGGGTTAAATTCCGCAAGTTCAAGCTCGTACCTTCCGTTAAGCTTGAAGAAATCATATACGCCTATCTTGCCCTCGGAAGACCCCGTATAGATAGACAGCCACGCTGATGCTGTAACAGGGGGCATGTTTGACACCAGGTCTTGTATCTCCCCGTTCTTTACAAACCAATTTATTGCATCAAATTCCTTTTCGCTTGAAAGCTCCTTGAATAGCCATACAGGTACGCTGTCAAGGCCTATTATGTACGTTTTCATCGGATCAACGGGCAAAATATGAGGAATAAATTGTGAGGTACTTGAATGCCGTGTTTATCAATGGGAGTTTCTGCGATACATCCTTGATTGATTTCAGGTCTTTTTTGTCTGCACCTCCCACAATAGCAAGTATTGGTGGATAAAGTATTAGCTGTTCCATCGCGCCGAATGCAAGCACCGCAATGTAATTTATTGGCAGATATGTTATCGGTATAAGAAATAATGCACTGATAATTCCTGCAGTCACAACTTTCATCAATTTGAGGGTGTCCAGTTTTATTGCAAGCCTTTTTGACGCAAACATTATTGAGAATGCTGAAAGTAGGGTCGGCGATATCAAATAAAGCAGCACTATAAGTCCAAATCCTTTGAAGTAGTGTATAAGCACAAACATTAGCACAAATTCTATTGCCGCGAGAACTACTGAGTACTTGAACACGTCATGTACCATGTTCCTACCTATGAGTAGCATAGTGGTATACGTCGCAACTGCCCATAATAAGATCCCTATTGCTATGATTGGAAGGTACATTGGAGTCAACACATAGTTTGCGCTGAATGCGGTAAATGAAAACTGCTTTGCCAGCAGCGCAACATATAGCATCGCAGGAACCATTACCACAAAAGTCAGGTATATCGAATAGTTGTACAATTTGTTTATGTTCTTGCCAAGGCCGTCTATCGACAATGTTGATGCGAACATAGGGAGCAGAGCGAAGGTTATGGAATCAGTTACCAGTAGGAACAGGTTTGCGGTCTTCACGGCCACTCCAAAATTACCAACTATTACTGTGGTGGCAAGAAGGCCCAAAATTATTGGCGACAAATTGTTTATGACTGCGCGAAGACCAGTATAGGCAGATATGGGTGCAGAAAATTTCAACAGGTCTTTCACCTCAGTTAACGATGGTTTATAGAATCTTATTTTTTGTTTGGATACAATCAGGAAAAGCGCAAATGCAGCTCCTATAGCGTATCCTATTATCGTACCTAAAATAGGACCCAATGCGCCAAATTTTAATAGTACAAGTATTATGCTAATTATCGATTGAAGCACAGACTGAACAATTATTGTCAATGCAATGTATAAACCATTTCCAAGGCCAACAATTGCATAGTAGGATGCAGAAAAGATTACAGACAACACGATGATCAGAGATGCTATCTGAACCACATAAAGATCAGAATTGTTGCCCAATATATAATGCGCTAGCGTCCCGCTCAGTAATAGCGCAATTACAGTAAAGGCAAGGCTGGTAATTAGTATCAGTGCATAGCCATTTGACAACACTTTTCCTATTGCCTTTTTATTGTTCTTTGCTATATGTTGTCCTGCAAGCTTGCTAAATGTTGTACCTACCCCGAAGTCGCCAAATGCCGTGAAGAAGGTGGCATATGCAATTGCTATTGTGAATATGCCATAGGTACTTGGGCCAAGAATCCTTGCTACAATGATAAAGGATATCCCAGATAGAAGTATGGAAAGGAACCTGCCTCCTATGATAGATGTGGCAACGCCAGCAGTTTTCCTACCGGCCACTATGTGTTGGGCATATTTTTCCTGTTTTTTAGGGTTCTCGTAGGGCATTAAAATCCAATATCATTGTGCAGATATAAAGTCATATAATTTTAATATTCCAGTATACTGCGCATATTTACCAGTATATCCCATTAAAACCACACAATAAAGCTAATAAAGGATTGAAGTTAAGACTATTTATAGAATACAGTTGATAATGATAGGTATTTGAAGGTAGTGTCCAGATGAAAGATTCCGATTCGATTAAGCACTACAAGAGGTTTATTACAAAATGGTGCAGCATGCGCAGCCTGAGGAATGAACCCATCACCATAGTGCTTTCGCCGCACATGGATGACGTATTTCTTTCACTGAATTCGCTCATAGAGGCCAAGGCGCTCGGCGGCAACATAATAGGCATGAACGTGTTCACCCTGACCGACAGCCTTGTTGACACAAACGAAAGGTCGGATTTCGGCACGCTTGCATCCACAAGCCTGACAAGGCTAAAGGAGGAGGTGGATTATTCTCATTACCTGAAGAGGAAAGGAATCAACTACATGCCGTTGTTCCTTGGCATGAAGGACGCCGCAATGGACACCTATTACCGTTATATTGCAGGAAAAGCAGTGAGAAGCGTACCCAAGCTGCTCGGCCTGCAGGGCAGGGCCAGGGAGCACCACAGGAAATACGTGGAAGCGCGCTACTCCGAGTTGAAGATAAGAGATGCACTGCATTCCGCAATATCCCAATTCAGCAGCATAAGCGCGATTGTTGCCCCAATCGGCGTCGGAGACCATATTGACCACATGATGCTCAGGCATTATGCCGAGACCGTATCAAATGATTTTAGGATCGGGTTATACGCCGACATTCCGTACATATGCGAATACGGACTGATGAGCCAGGAAGCGCTAAAGCTGCTGCTTCCTGATGGTTTTGACACGCACGAAAGCATTTCATTCGACCCGTCATCCAAGAATTCGCTGTTCAGGAAACTGTATAAGAGCCAGTACGACGGGAAGACGCTTGCCGCATTCCGCCAGATAGCAAAAAGAACTGGCGAAATTATCTTCTGGAACAAGTAGCGTGGGGCCATGGAAAAACTCTCAGTACTGATATTCTCAAAGGGCTATGTGCATAACGTAATCGCACTGGTAAGGGACGTGTACGACATAGCCGGTGACATAGTCTTGATAGACCAGAGCAGCCCGAAGGAGCAGAGGGAGCTGCACAAGCTCAAGGAAAGCCTTGGATTGTCCAAGCTTTCAATATTCCATGCAGTATCACTCGGGTATCCTGATCCGCTGCGCATGTACGCCCTCAAGAAATGCAGGAACAGATGGGTGCTGCTCATAGACACGGACGAGCGGCTATCCGATGGGCTAAGGGCAAGGATACGTAATTTGATAGGAGGCAAACCCAGCGCGTTTGCATTGAAGAGATACGAGGAGGTTAAAGACAGCAGAAGATTGCCGGTGTTCTTCACCTGGCAGATAAGGCTGTTCAGGAAGGACATGATCGAATTCAGAGGGATACCGCATGAGCAACCGATCATAAAAGGCGAACTTGAGCGGCTGGACGATGAGGATTGTTATATGATGCACATGTCAGAGCTCATGAGCAGGAAGACGCAACTGGACTATGAGGTGATGGAAAAATTCGAGAGGCTCACCTATGGCATGTACAGGAAGAAGATGCTTGAGTACCTCACCAAGGCAAAGACCTACGAGCACGGGGATGTTAGGAAAACGGCATCAGGCAAGGCCCTAAATGCATGGATGGGATTCTACCAAACAATAACGATGAAAAAAGAGGACCAGGAGCTGAGCAATTTCGATTACTTCGCGTATTACTCAATGCTCGACCTAGCCTACTTTACCCTTGAGGGGAACATCAGGGGCATAATAGGGATAGTGCCAAGGGAGATTGCGCGAGTTAGCCAGATAAGAAAATGGAAGGACGAAAAGGGAGGAGATGCGGTCCTGGACATATCAAAGATAGTGAATTCCGTAGGCATAACAAAGTTCCTCGCGCTTGACGACGATGCCACGATAGCCAGGCTTACAAGGAAATACAGCTACAGGGATGGAGGCATAAAGCTCCTGATGAAGCTCATATATGAAAGGTACAACGAGACGAAAAAGGGTTAATGAAATGCCCAAAGGGAAATACAACCTTATGATACTGCCAAATACTCTTGCCAGCTTTGGGGGAGGCGAGCATCTAGCATTTGAGATGGCGCACAGACTTAGCAAGGACTTCAATGTGACAATAGTCAATCCGGTCTCGAGGATAGACCTTGTACGCGAAGAGAAGGGAAAACTGCTGAAGGATCACGGAATAAGCGAAAGCCAGGTCATTGACGTGGAGTGCAGGGGCATAAAGATGAAGGCCTTTGGAACTGAGGACTTCATACTAATGATACCCACATCAAAGGGCAAGAGGAGATTTGAGGAGGCGATAAGGGAATCAGATTCCGTATACTGCATAACTAACAACCCATTTCTTGTTGATTATGCAGCGAAAACGTCAAGGAAGCATGGTACCAAGTTCGTGTTCGCGATACAGAACAGGATATTCGCAAGCTACTTTGAAAACAACTCGAGCATCAAGGACAAGATAGGGACGGCGCTATACAGGAGGATACTGAAAAAGATCAGATATTTCCATGCGCTTAACTCCTTCGATGCAGGCCTCGTTAGGGAGAACCTTCCAGGAGCCAAGGCATATGTGATACCAGGATTCACATCCTTTGGAAACTCCAGAATCAGGGTTGGCAAAAAGGAATTCGTTGCGCTGTGGGTTGGAAGGCTTCCCAAGTATCAAAAGGGGGTGGACCTGCTTTGCGACGTAGTTGAGAACACGCTGAAGAAGGAAAATGGCATAAAGTTCAGGATAGCCGGGGGAGGGGGAGACGGAGAGCCCCTGGTAAGAAAACTGGCACAGAAGTACAGACGGAATGTGGAATGGCTCGGTTTTGTATCGTACGGCACAGTCAAAAGGCAGTATGGCAATTCCGACCTTCTGCTTTTCACTGCAAGGGGGGATGAATTGAGGTATTTCCCGCTGGTCTTCCTTGAGGGCCAGTCCTTCGGGCTGCCTCTTGTTTCATTCTGGGGCAATTCCTATGATGAAATAGTGGACAGCTCATCCGGGATACTGGTGAAGGATTTCGATGTCGGCAGATTCGCTGACGCAGTAATACACTACTACAGGCTATGGAAAGAGGACAAAGGAAAATACCTGAAACTTAAAGGCGAAGTATCAGATACAACAAGGAGGAGATACAGTGATTCCACGGTCATGCCAAAAATGGCAAAAATGCTAAAACCGGATTAAAAATAGAAAGGTATTTAAATAAAATAGGCTCAAAATCGGATTTATTTTTATTTAAACAAAAGCTTTATATATAAGTTCTGCGAAAGGAATGTAATTTGTGATCGCATGAAGATATTGATTACCGGGGGGGCGGGCTTCGTAGGCAGCCACCTTTGTGAAAAGTACACATTGGACGGGGAGACAGTAATATGCTACGACAACCTGATAAACAGCGACCTGACGAACATAAGGCACCTTCTGAACCACAGGAATTTCAAGTTCATAAAAGGAGACATAAGGGACTTTGACACCCTTGAGAAGACAGCAATCGGTGCAGATGTGATAATACATCTCGCAGCGCAGATACATGTCGACAGATCCGTGGTGGAACCGAAGCTGACTTATGAGACGAACGTCATTGGCACGCTCAACGTCATGGAGGCGGCGAGAATGCTTGATGTGAAGAGGGTAATCCACGCATCCACTAGCGAGGTCTACGGACCTGCGGAGTTCGCGCCGATGCATGAGGCACATCCGCTGAACCCCCCGCACCCGTACGGGGCAAGCAAGCTCGGGGGAGAGAAGCTTGCAAGCGCATACATACAAACCTATGGCATGGATATCTCGATACTGAGGCCATTCAACATATTCGGACCAAAACAGAAGGATCTTGGATACGGCGGCGCAATATCCATATTCGTAAGGAGGGCATTGAGCAACCAACCGCCCATAATATACGGGACAGGCAAGCAGACAAGAGACTACACATATATCAAAGACATAGTAAGGGCTTATGACGCGGTGCTGCAGCACAAGAAGCAGATAAATGAACCAATAAACTTCGGAACAGGGAAGGAGATATCAATACTGGATCTTGCAAACCTGATAATCAAGCTATGCGGCAGGGAGGGCAAGCTGAAGCCTGTCCACGTGGACAAAAGGCCTGGTGAGGTGTCAAGGCTTATGGCAGACGCATCAAAGGCCAAGAAACTGCTTGACTGGGAGCCGAAGTACTCGCTCGAGGACGGGCTTACGGAATTCGTTGACTGGTACAAGAACTATAAGTCCGAGGAATGGGCAAAGCCTGGTTGATGCAATGAACGATGGATTCTTACCGTTTGCAAAACCGTTCATTGAAGACGAGGAGATAAACGAGGTAGTTGACTCGCTCCGCTCCGGATGGGTAACGATGGGCCCTAAAACGGTCAAACTGGAGGAGTCGCTTGCGCAATACACTGGCGCAAAGAACATAGTTGCGGTGAACTCATGCACAGCCGCGCTGCATCTTTCCCTGCTGGCTCTGAAGATAGGCAAGGGCGACGAGGTGATAACAACACCGTATACGTTTGCCGCAACGGTAAACAGCATAATACATGTTGGCGCAAAGCCGGTTTTCGTCGATGTCGAAAGGGAAACCGCAAACATAGATGCTGGCAAGATAGAGGAAGCGATCACTGAAAGGACGAAGGCGATAATACCAGTGCACTATGCAGGGCAGCCTTGCGACATGAAAGAGATAAACGATATTGCAAAACGCAGCAATTTAAAGGTGATAGAGGATGCGGCGCATGCGATAGGCGCAGAGTATGGCGGAAAACCGATAGGGCATTCCGATAATACAGTGTGCTTCAGTTTCTACGCAACTAAGAACATAACTACTGGAGAGGGCGGGGCAATTGCCACGAACGATGACGGAGCGGCTAAGATGGCAAAGATTATGCGCCTGCATGGAATGAGCGCAGACGCATGGAAACGTTATACGAACAAGAACAGCTGGTACTACGAGATTGAGGAATGCGGCTGGAAATATAATATGACCGATCCACAAGCAGCGCTGGGCCTTGTGCAGATGAAAAGGCTGAACGAGCTCAGGGACATAAGAATAAAGTATGCAAAGATGTACACCAATGCATTCAAGGAGCTTGAAGGTCTTATAACCCCGGTGGAGAAACCGGACAGGCTACATGCATTCCATCTTTATCCGCTCCTATTGAAGAATTATGACAGGTCAGAGTTCATACAGGAAATGAGCAAGAGGGGAATCGGATGCAGCGTCCATTTCATACCCGTGCACCTGCACCCTTACTACAGGAGGACAATGGGCACCAAAGAGGGACTGTTCCAGAATGCAGAGTGGTTCTACAACAGGGAAGTTTCGCTGCCCTTATACCCAAAGATGAGCGAAGCTGATGTTCAGAAGGTCGTTGAAGCAGTTAAAAGCATTTTAGGTGCTTGATTATTCTTTTACAAGGTATAACATCCCTACTTTTTTACTAGATTTAACGCTATTCAAAATCTTAAATCCAGGAATACTCGGAGGTAATCCATTATGGTATTCAAGCACTATTTCTCTGAAATTTCCCAATTTTCTTGTACTTTCCAACTGATTGAGAAGATCATATTCGCACCCTTCACAATCCATCTTTAGAACCATGTCTGCACTATAGGGTATGTCATTAGGTACGTTCAATTTATTTTTTTTAGGATTTACATTCGAAATGTTGTTGTTTTTCAGATTACTAAGCATGTATTCGAACCTATCTTTATCAGTTTCGAATGCATATATCTCTTTTGCACCGCTTAGGGAAAAATATATGGGGGAATCCCCTATGCTGGAACCAATGTCTATTACGATTTTCCCCCTTACGTTTAATTGTGCATAAATTTTTCTGATAAATATCTCGTACACGTTCCTTATTACATATTCATGCCCGTCATAAATGAAATCTATCTTTTGACCATTGAATACTACATTAACTTTATTGTCTTTTACTTTTAATCCAGTTAAATACTTTATCTTCAGTAATCCAATCATATCCACTAGCATGCATTCCCCCTCATTATTTCCCAATTAGTTTTAATATACTGGAATATGTCTTTTCATAAGATTTTCCTTCAATTATGTTGCCGCCAAAACCTAGTTTAAACACGCCAAAGCTGTCGGGTTTCGCTGGATCAGTACCTATTGAACCAAAATTGAATTGTTTGTAACTATTTGATTTCGCAAATTCAATCGCCTTGTAGTGCAGATATCTTGACATTTCACCAGATAATCTTTCTTTTTTGTTTTCAGATATGCTGAATATTAAGAATAGCATATCGTTTTCTACAAGATAATAATGGGACATTAC
>VFSW01015959.1_pt1 | contig 10286 bp, 18 predicted proteins | sample 5358111 | NCBI WGS metagenome assembly VFSW01 (sample SAMN11554181, study PRJNA540505) | mine drainage metagenome | isolation source: sediment from site ElyBrook_90M | place: USA: Ely Copper Mine, Vershire, VT | collected 2017
TCAACATAGTCATTAGAGTGTCGCAGAGGCTTTACTACTCCGGTATAGAACGGAGCAATGTAAGAGTTCGCTTGTGGAACGTAGAGCCAGTATGCCGTGTAGTTGTCAATCAGAACTGACTGCGATTGAAAGCCGACACCTCTAGCAATAAGTAGTGTGCCGTTCTGAACTAAGCCAGAACTACCAGCAATCTGTTCTTCATGGTAGGCCATTGGTTACTTCTTTCGGATGAGAAACCAATAGGCGGCGACTGCGATACCGATAAGAACGATAGGTGACTTAAGCATGAGTAACTTCCTTTTATAGAAAGAGTGGTTAGGCAATTGGTCCGCGTGAAAGAATGACCCAACCCTGCGCTGTAGCCATTAGCACTAGTGTTGCGTATGGGGTTGACATTACAACGGTATTAGCAGGTGCTGGTCCTGCACCACCATTTAGAATTTGATCTGCATCAGCGCGTGTTACTGTGATTGTTGCTAGTGCTGCACAACCGCCAGAAACGTCCAAAACTTGGATGATTTGACCCGCAAAGGAATCGCCAAGGCTTGGAAGTGTCACAGTGCGATTAGCGGTGATTGCAGTATATTTTGCCCACCACCATCTGGTGGTTGGTGTCAATACTGCATTAGCGTCATTGATATCGTCGCCATTGAAATTCAGCGGCGCAAGATCAGCTTGTTGCCCTTGGATTGCAATGTCTGTTGCACCGAGGTTCTGAAATACGTCAGTAGCGGTTAGATAGACACGTCCGGTAGGATCATCTCCAATAAGGGCGCTACCACCAGCAGCAGCTAATGTTGGTAGTGTGATAATCGAATGATCGTGGGAGTCATCATCGACACTAGGATTAGGATAAGTACCGCCAAGATCGCCGCCAGCAGGACCGCTAGGGACGCTAGTAGAGATACCCCATCCAGAGCTATTCTTAGCTACCATCAGTATTGCGTCCTATTAGGCTTGTAGTCAGAGATAGTACGGGCTTCAATAGTAAACCCACCATAATCAGCATGGGCATTACCATTGACATTCAAGGTATTGCTAGCTGCCAGAGTAGGCGCCCAAATGTAAAGGTTCTGAATAGGCATACCAAGGATCAGAACATTACCAGCAACGAATGGGATACCATCAAGAGCAGAACTACCGAAAGCCTTAGTACGGATATAGACCGTCTGACTATAAGTAGAATGAAGCAGAATGTTATAGACGGTTACCGGCTTACCACCAAGCTCGAAGTAAACTTCGTGCTGGATAGTATCAGTAATGGTAACCCTATCCTGTGCTGCATTCTGAATAACGGTCTGACACACAACATCAGGATTTAGCTGGTACAGAAAGTTCCTAATGTCGTGCATCATATCGTTCTGCTGTGCTAGCAGAATAGCTAGTGAAGCAGGGTTACTACCAAGAGGAACACCCGCTCCTGATTGAACGTCACCATCCAAGAAGTCTCGTGATAGTACCATCTACTTATCTTTCCTCAATGAAATGAGTCCGCCAGTACCAATGAATACGATACCCACCAACAGGACTCCTAGAAAGATGATCGCCGACTGAGCATTACCAAAGATACCAGTACCAGCATTCAGGATATTACCGCCACCAGTGACGTTCTGGTTACCGGCAGCAAGTCCACGAATGATAGTACTGATACCATCAAGACTAATGTCCTTAATGGGTTTGTTTAGATGCTGACTAAGGGTAGCCATTAGCACGGATTTAACCTGTGCAAATGAAGTACCCAATGGATCAGGTAGACCAGTCTGCGCTACCGCCATATGGGCTAGCTTGTCTAGGTCTGCTTCTGTCAGATTATCGTTGACTGATTTACCAAGTAGAGCAGCAAGCTGTTGATTGTCACTAGTGGTACTGATTGTCGAACCATTGGGAGTAGTCTGACCGGGATTGACTACGCCACTACCACCAGTGAAGTTCTTGACTAGTTTATTGGTACCGGGTTGACCATCAATTCGATACCGACCAGCGGACCAAGCTGAATTACCAAGAGCAGTAAGAAAGCCAACAGGATCAGAACTACGAATACTACTGATAACGCTACCATAACCATACTCAGGATGAGACGTAGAGAGGTATGTAAGATTATTGACATTAGCCTGTACTCCGGCTTCCAGAGTAGAAAATACTGCTACATTCTGATCGCCCGGCCCTACGTTCTTAACACCTATTTGACCCGGTAGAACAGTGCGCGGACAGAAATCTCCTGTCTGTCCACAAGCACCGCCTTGGTGTAGATTCCAAGGGTTGTTCCTAAGAGTAGGATTAGAGTTTTCAGCAGCTAACCATATCTTAACGGCGCGCATGTTATCAGGAGTTTGCGGCGCACCAATATCAGATAGGAATAACGCCGCTACCTGATCTTCTGCGCTAGCCATTACGGAACTCTAGCTAGCTGTGCTGCACGAAGTTCAGCGGCTGATGCAGGAACACTTTGCTGTGTTACTGTTGGACTACTAAGAACACTTGCAATAGACTCTGCGGAATTGAAATTAGGAGCAATACTAGGACCAGTAACAGGAGATACAACTGGTACGGTAGGAGCAGAACCAGTAACTTGTGCTACCAGTGCCCTAAGTCCGGTAGCAGGTGCCTGAATGGTAGCTACGTCTGTATTACCACCACGGTTGAAGATCGTAGAAAAGAGTCCGGGCGATACAGACTGTTGTACTGCCTCTGGCAATGCAGACGTAATGTTGTATCCAGCGATACTGTTAACGTCGTTAGGACTTAGAATGTAGCTAGAGAGATTACCAAAGGTAGAATCTCCGCCACCACCTGTACTAACAATACCGGCTGCATATGCTGAAAGCTGCTGACCAGTAGGACCATTAGCAGATGTAGGGTTGGTAAGGAATGGAACACCAACACTAGCCAGAAGTGTATTCAACCATGCTTGACTACCAATGGGACTCTGTGACTGCGGCTCCCATTCCGGCAGATTGACACCACCAGTATTAGGTGGGGTTGGGGTACCGCTAGCAGGAGTATTTCCCGGAATGGTTGGTAGTGTTGGCGTGCTGAGATTAAGACCAAATTGTGTGTTGACGCTAGCAATAAGACTATTCAACCATTGCTGCGATCCAACTACACCGCTAGTAGGAAGAATGTCTCCGGTAGGTGTGGTAAGTGGAGTCCCGCCAGTTTGTCCACTATTAGGATTACTAACAGTGCCCGTACCAGTGTTAGGACCACCGCTGCTACCACCGCCAGCAGCAGGTTGCGAAAGCCTAGCTGCAAGAGCAATAGCCGCTTCATTAGCAGTAGCCAATTGATCAGTGATACCACTGGATAGACCAGCACTTTCAACGCTACCACTAGTACCGCTACTAGAGCCTGATCCACCCTTAGAAAGACTATACAATCCCAATAGAACAGCACCAGCACCGGCAACCAGAATCAAAGGATTAAACTTGCCGGTGACTGGATCACGAAGTTCCAAATTCATGGAATAATTCCTAGCGCCTTATTGGCATCATACTGACTAACGCCGGGATGAGCGGCCATATAAGCGCCAACAGGATTAACCTTAGCTTGAATCTCTTGCACTACAGGATTGTTCCAATCACCAGACTGCGCTGCTTGTGCGTTCTGGATACCCTGTGTTGCTAGTGATGTATTGCCTTGATAGAAATTGTTGGCAACAAACTGAACGTCTTGCTGATTGTTGGGATTCGCACTACCCAAAGCAATAGCAGTTTGGAACATACCAATTTCAGGTGGTGCAAACGTAGCTGGCGGTGCGCCAACATACTGGTACGCACCTAATCCGGGATTCCAGTTAACTCCCGGCAGATTAGCTGGTAGCAAAGCATCTCTAAGACGCTGTGCCGGACTAATACTAGGAGTAGGAGCATTAGGATTACTAGGAGTAGGTGTAGGAACCGGACTAGGAGTTGGATTTGGTCGTGGAATCGGATTAGGGTTAGGAGAAGGATTCGGATTAGGTGTAGGTGTAGGAGTTGGTGTAGGAATGGGAGTTGGGTTAGGTGCAGGATTAACTGGTGGTATCGGTCTGTCAAGTCCAGTAGGAATGTTAGAGATACCGTTAAGAGCCTGAATCAAGTTAGCAACAGTAGACTGATCCGCGTCTGTACTTGGATGCAAGATAAGAGGCGGACCAGCACTGACAGAACTTGACTTAGAGCGCATAAGAAAGATGATGCCTACACCAAGGAAAAGACCACCAACTAGAATTGGTGTGTTACCAGAATTCAATGGTGATTTAGACGGAGCTTTCTTAGTAGGACTTCTGTAGGACATAGATTACAAGTCCCAAGGCATTCTCGTTGGAATGGGAAGGGAAGCAAATGGAGAGACTTGCTTCACAGATGGTTGCTTCATTCGCTTTCCCTTACTAGTCTGACCATTAGGGGTTTGCCAGACATTAGAGGAAGCAAACAATTGCAATGGAGCAGTATAACCTTCCTGCTTCTGACTACGGGAAGGGCTATTCCGTGGATCAAACATCATTGACTGTCGTTGTGCAACAGCAGCGCGCTGACCCTGATTGGTAGGATTAGGAACGTAAGACTTCCAGATAGTAGTATTCAGGGGAATGTAACTCTGACCAGCAAGAGAAAGCTGTGCAGCGATACCCGCATTAAGCGGAGCCTGAAATACCTCTGAATCAATACTAGTCCTACCAAGTCTCCCCGGAATAGGAGACGGATGAATGACAGTAGGAATAGAAACTGAGAATGGGGTTAGAAAAGTCTGATCACGAGTTGCCATACGTTACCCCTGTGTATTGAGGTTACCACGTCCCTGCAATACACCAGTAGTACCAGTAACGAATTTCTGGAGTCCGCTAAGGAGTCCAGTCGTACCCTGTGCATTAGCAACGAGAAGATAAAGCGCGATCAAACCACCCCAAATGACAATGATTCGCATACCCATTAGAGCAACACCTTCTATGCAGATTGTGATGTTCCGGCAGTCGTACCAGAACCAGATGTAGTCCCACTACTGGTACCAGTAGTACCGGTACTAGTACCAGTAGTGGTAGGGGTAGGGGTGTTAGCTGTGAAAAGAGGATTGGTCGTAGATAGCGACGCAATCCAATTTGTAATAGAACTAAGAAAACCAGTAGTAGGACCTGCCTTAGTCACCAAGATGTACATGATAATGAGTCCACCCACTACAAGTACAATCGTGATAGCAGCATGACCAGTACCACCAGATGCAGAAACAGGAGATGCGGGACTAGCATTTGCTAACGAAGTAGCTGGCGCTAGAGCAGCGGAAGCAACTCTACTACGCCTTTGCGAAGCCTGACGCATCTCCTGATTCTGTTGACGATTAGCGAGTCGTATCTGTTCTCTATTCTGTAGAACAGTGCGATTAGTCTCGATACGAATAGCACTAGCAGCAGCCCGTTCTTGAATACGAGACTGGACTGCTGCTTTTCTTTGTGCTGTTCGTTGCCTACCTCGTTGACTAGTAGCTTGCTTTTTGAGCGTACCACTAGTAGTCAGTAGTTCTAGGCGTTGTTTAGCTCTAGCACGGTCAGTACCACGTTGGAGCCTAGCCCGTTCTCTAGCAGACTGAACACCTTTAGTTGGTGGTGATTTGTAAGTCTTACCAGTAGCTCTGGCAAATTCTTCTTCTGTAAGTCGAATTGCCATTAGCTTATTGGTCCCGTAGCTTGTACGTTTCCTGCCGTTGTGCCGGAAGTGGGGTAACCAGTAGCACCGGCCCTAACACCACTAGCAGCGCCAGCAAGCTTACTACCAGCAAAACCAAGTTTGTTAGTGCCTTTGAGAACTCCGACAAAGTTACCTGCATTGATAATTACAAACACACCAACAAGGATCAGTAAAAGGGAAGTAGCTGTCATGTATTGGGTACTCCTGTTGGCGGTGTAGCGGTACCAGCGCCGTTACCGGCAGTAGTACCGCTACCACTTTTAGCAGGAGCTTTACTTGGATCGAATACCTGAAACTTACTACGCACCCAAACGGTAGCTGTGCCATTGAGTGCGTGACTAATCCACAGAATCACAAGGATCAGTAGAAAAGCAGTAGCGAATGTTTCAATGGCAGTTGACATTTAACGTCTCTTATGATCTTTGATATCTTCTGCAACTGCATTCTCTCTAGCATTAGCAAAGAGAGCGATCAGTGCAACGATAGCAAGATTAGCTGTAGCCTGTTGCGAGCTATCAGGGTTAAAACCACCAACTTGGAAAACAACCAGTAGGTTGAAGATAGCACCGACAGCAGCAACCCACAGGTTAGCAGCACGACCGAAGATCGTACCATTCACAAATGGTTCTCGCAATCTACGCATTAGCGCCCTACTCGAAAGCTACCCTTAGTAACTTTCTTGACCCCAAAGTCAAAGCCGCCATAGATGTAACCCGTAAAGGCAAGTGCAATAAGCAAAAGCCAGAACAGCGGGTTATTAGCAGGATGGACGCCTAGCTTGCCAAAGACGGCGCTAGGAACATTACCAGTAACACCAACCTGTGTTTCTGGCATGATTGCCAGTCCACCGGGCTGTGCTGGTGTATATGAACTAAACCCGTAAGCACCAGCAGCAGTATTAGGGTCCATAACTCACCTTATGCAAGCCGAACTGCCCAAATCTGAGTACCCTTACCATCGAGTCCAGTACCATTCGTAGGAATAGTGTACTGAACTGTGGTCTGAGCATCAGTAGCAGCAGCAACAGACAACTTAAGAGTAGCAGCGGCGAGAAGCTGAATGAAGGTAGTAGGAAGTGCAATCTGGAACTGACCAGAAATAGCACCACTAGCTTCGGCAGCGCTGTAGATGATAGTACCATCCCAGAGCTTCGCAGTAATAAGCGTAATACCAGTAACGGTCACTGTGCTAAGACAAGCACCAACGAGGTACTGCCCAATTGGAAGTGCAAGAGAGCAACCAGTGATATCAACAAAGGTGTTGACAGGAGTAATAGAGACGTTAGCGGTAGTCTGTCGCGCAAGATATCCCTTGGGGAGACTACTTGCGTCAACGACACCAGTATTCTGAGCAGGCATTGAATTCCTCTAGTTAAGCGAACAGAGTTTCCTGCACAAAGTGGACATACGATCCACCTGTAGGAGCCGAAGTGTACTGAGTGCGAAGGCGAAGGTTAGTCACACCTTCCAGCAAGACAACATCTCGCGCCGGATTATCAGCAACAAAGTCAAGGCAATAAGTGCCGTCAGACGGAAGATTCAAACGATAATCCCGGTTGTTACGGAACTTCTGAAACACCATCGGATTGAATGTATACGGCTGCTGATTGCTACCATAGATCAACTGAGTCTGACTATAGGTAGCAGACAGAGTAAAGATTGGCTGAGCGGCGGTAGACTTATCAATGGTGTAGTAGAACAGTCGCTCCAACTGACCATTGATACGGAAAAGCTGTGTATCAACAGTAGTCTGCGATGCAACAGCATTATCATTACTAACAAGACCGTGAAGCACAGTCAGATCAGGAATGATAAGCGTATCACCATGCTGCGGGTCGTAAGGAACCTCAAAGATTTCTTCCTCAAGGTAAACAGTAGCAGCAATAACGCAGGTACCGGTAGTGATGTTGAAAAGATCGGCCTGATTACCAGTCTGAATCTTAAAGGTCAGATTGGTAGCTTCCGACTGTGCATAGAGCGCACCAACCAGAGTGGTGTCATCCATAGCAATCGGAATCTTGTAAACAAGCTGGAAGTTAGCAACACCAGCAACATTGAATGGAGCGGCGGCAGGGTTAGTAGGGAAAAAAGAAGTCTGGTCAACATACGCTCGGTTAGCTGCAAGCAACCGAAGGTAGAGGTCCCAACCCTGACAAGAGATAAAGTTATTCTGCCCATTACCGCTGATCTGAACCGAAATCAGGTCCCACGGCCAACGGACAGTAGGAGTAATAACAGGAGTGCTAGCGGTGGTGATAGTACCCTGAACAATCAGATTGATACTACCGATAATGCCAACCTGCAGAAGCTGATTCTGCACGTAGTTACCGTACGTAGGAAGCGCGAAGTTGATAGGATCGAAAACAACGCGAGATGTAAGCTGGTTAAAAAGACCCGGATTGATCGAATACTTCGTAACCGGAAGATTGCGAAGCGAGACTGCACCAGTACCAGTAGGCATTACTATGTATCCCCAAACTAGTTGCTAAATAGCCTCAACGAAGTTCTTAAACGCGGGAACATTCGTCTGAGATGCGATCATCTTAGTGATATAGATACCGGCCATAGAAACGAAAACAACCATCAACCAAAAGGTAAGCTTTCCCATTGGTATCCTTCTTACGGAGAAATCAAGTAGACAACCCACCCTAACTTTAGAGCGTGATGCTTGCTAACCAAGAGATAAAGGCTAACAACGATAATCACTATCAGGATGAGGTTTGTTAAATAGCTACTCCCTTCTAGCTTCCTATTGAGTGGGTCATACCACGGGGGCTTTGGAATATTCATAGAGCACCAGATTCTGGTTTCTCAATTTCAACTTCCTCTGCCGGTGGTGGGTTGAGAATGTCGTCTACGATGATCTTGGGAATAGGTGGTACTGCATATAGAGTTCGATGTGCAATATCAAAGAGCAGATACTCATACTCACCAAGTGAGTACATCTCCTGATCGAACTCATCAGGAGTCATACCCATATAACGAGCAGCCCTAACCTTATCATCGAAATCAACTAGCGCAAAGGTAATGAGATACTGTGCTTGTGAAACAATTGACTTGGTAATGTCGGCTGGTCTAGGGGTACAACTCGCATGTCCAATGAACGCCTTACGTCCCTGTAGTAGTACCCTACGTAGTCCTATTGCTGTGTGATGAGCAGTAGAAACTTCATTGGCTTCATCTAGCCAAACCCAACATGCACCATGATTGAAGATGTTGTCATACAGACGATTGATCTGATCCTCTAAGTCAACAGAGATATCAGGTACAAATCGCATCTTCCATGCTTCACCCCAAGGAATGTTATCAGGATCAAAGAACGTCAACGCTGATGGTTCTAGGACTGAATCAGTGGTATCAATAATGATACCCCACCATTCCTTGGGTAGAGAACGAAACATCACTTGCGCTAGAATACTCTTCCCAGAACCAGTCCCACCAAAGATAGCTACACGATCGTTAATCTGAATCTGTGGTAGGACTGATCCCAAGGAGTTCTGAGTAGATTGCTTTTGCGCGGATATCTTCCGTTTCACTATCTCCGTCCCGTAACATATACAGAACTTCGATGAAGGTGTCTATCCATGAAACCAACTGATCTTCTGTATAGCTATCAAATAGCTCGTCAAACTTGGGGAATGATTGGGATTGGGGCAGCAAATTGCTGGCTAAACCCATTAGGCTGTTCAGCATCATTTGCTTCGTTTTCGACGGAGCTATTCGATGCTTGATGTTGCGCGATACGATCGAGAGCCGATGCTTTACCGGTTCCTCTGATTGGAGTAGGACGAGTCCTGACTTCATCTCTGCGGTCACCAACAACCCTCATAAAGTAAGCAATCAAACCAATGGCGATAGCAGCAAGATCATAGTGGTCAATGATTTGTCGTGCAATCGGATTAACTTCGGAAACGCGCTCCAGATAACTAGCAGTCGGAGCGGCAATATTACGCGCTTCTGCCTGTGTCATCTGGATATAAGACTTATCCAATGCTACGGCAGGAATACCACTAGCAGTAAAGAGAATGTTCTCTAGGCGTTCTGCTAGTTCGCGTTGCTCACCCTTAGTAAGCTTCGCTGGTGGAAGAATAGAAACAGGTTCGTCTGCTGCTACTGATTCTGGTGTAGGTAGTGGCGACTTACGAGGTCTACCACGCTTACGACGAACAGGAGTCTCAAAAGTAGTAGGAGCGTCTGCGCTAGGAGTTTCAGTAATTCCTAGCTTCTCACGAACAAGGTCTAGATCATCAACACTAAAACTTGGGATATCAAATTCTTCGGTCATTACCAGAACTTCACTCGTTCAGCGATTTCTTCCCACAATGGCTTACCTCTACCAGTTTCAGTAGTCTTAGCCCTAGCAAATTTCTTAGGCATCTTACGAACTACAGGAGTATTACCTTTAACTGCGCGAGTCCTAGTGACAAGACCATTTGCAGAAGTACGAGTAGAAGAAGCAATCTTCTTCAATGGTGCTCTAGCAACAGCCGTCTTAACTGGCGGCTTAGCAGCAGGTTTCTTAACTGGCATACGCTGACGACCTTGCCTCAAAACTCTAGCAACTTTAGATACAACTGGTTTAATGATAGGCGGATCGGTAGGCTTCTCAACTGGCTTTACATCACCG
>VFSW01015960.1_pt1 | contig 10286 bp, 10 predicted proteins | sample 5358111 | NCBI WGS metagenome assembly VFSW01 (sample SAMN11554181, study PRJNA540505) | mine drainage metagenome | isolation source: sediment from site ElyBrook_90M | place: USA: Ely Copper Mine, Vershire, VT | collected 2017
TCAGCGTGCCATCCTTGACGTAGTGCGTGGTGCGCTGATAGTCGTCGTTATGACCGAATTCGTAGCCGGTACCCACCACGTTCATGCCCAGATCTTCATAAGCGCCGATCACATGGCGCGGGCGCAGGCCACCGACGAACAGCATGACCGTCTTGCCTTCCAGACGTGGCCGGTATTTGGCGATAACATCATCGGTCAGCTTGCGGTATTTGGCGATCACACGCTCTGCGCCTTCCTTGATCTTGTCATCGAAGTGGCTGGCGATTTCACGCAGGCTGGCTTCAATTTTTGACGGGCCGAAGAAGTTGTACTCCACCCATGGAATGCCGTATTTTTCTTCCATGTGGCGCGATATGTAATTCATCGAACGGTAGCAGTGCAGCACGTTGAGCTTGGCCTTGGGGGTATTTTCCAGTTCAGCGATGGTACCGTCGCCCGACCATTGTGCGATCACGCGCAGACCCATTTCTTCCAGCAGGATGCGCGACGACCAGGCATCACCGCCGATGTTGTAGTCGCCGATGATAGCCACGTCATACGGGGTGGTAACAAATTCAGGATGCTTGTCGCCAGACTTGTCGAACACCCAGTCGCGCACCGCATCGTTGGCGATGTGGTGGCCAAGCGATTGCGATACGCCGCGGAAGCCTTCGCACCGCACTGGCACGATGGTCTTGCCATCGTATTCCTTGGATTTTTTCTTCGACACGGCTTCGATATCGTCGCCAATCAGTCCGATCGGGCACTCCGACTGTACGGTGATGCCCTTGTTGAGCGGGAACAGGACTTCGATTTCGTCGATGATCTTTTCCAGTTTCTTGTCACCGCCAAACACAATATCCTTTTCCTGGAAATCGGAGGTGAACTGCATGGTGCCGAAGCTGTCGATACCGGTGACACCAATGTAATAATTGCGCCGCGAGGCCCACGAATACTGGCCGCAACCCACAGGGCCATGGCTGATGTGCACCATGTCCTTGATCGGACCCCACACCACCCCTTTGGAACCGGCGTAGGCGCAACCGCGAATGGTCATCACGCCCGGCACGGATTTGATGTTGGATTTGACATCGCAATCCGATTTGCCTTCTTCGTACACGTTAAGGTGCTTGGCGCGCCGTTTGGCGGTTTTTTCTGGGTAGACTTCCAGCACTTCCTTGATCAAATCATGGTTTCTCTGTTTGGTCTCTTCAATGGTGAGGCTCATTTTTGCACTCCTGCAAGGTTAATGACGTGTTGCCCATGCTCCCGGAAGAGCTCTGCAAATGAACGCTGTAAGCGCCTGAACTACAGCCGTTCTTTGCGGAGCTGCTCCCACTGCTGCCTGTCGGCGCGGCAGCCTAAACCGCCGCGCCATTGTCTTTTTGCGCACGGCGACCGGAGCCGCCGTGCTGAGCGCTGTTATGCAACCAGGGCTTCTGCTGCAAGTTCTGCAGCGGTCTTGCCGACGACAGAATCGTCCACACGCTTCATGATGCCGTGCTCCATCAACAGGTCTTCCAGTTCGTCCATGGTGATGGGGGTTGGAATGGTGCCGTTACCGGCGTTGTTGTGGATCTTGTGCGCCAGTTGGCGGTACTCTTCGGCCTGCTTGGATTCAGGCGCGTATTCCAGCACCGTCATGCGACGCAGTTCCGCGTGTTGCACGATGTTGTCGCGTGGCACGAAATGGATCAGCCTGGTGCCCAGCTTTTTCGCCAGTGAATCGGCCAGCTCGTATTCCTTGTCGGTCTGGCGTTCGTTACACACCAGGCCACCCAGGCGCACGCCGCCCGAATTGGCATACTTCAAAATGCCCTTGGAAATGTTGTTGGCCGCATACATGGCCATCATTTCGCCCGACATGACGATATAGATTTCCTGCGCCTTGTTTTCGCGAATCGGCATGGCGAAACCACCGCACACCACATCGCCCAGCACGTCGTAGGACACATAATCCACGCCTTCGTACGCGCCTTCTTCTTCAAGGAAGTTGATCGAGGTGATCACACCGCGACCGGCACAGCCGACACCAGGCTCAGGACCGCCGGATTCAACGCAACGAATATCGCGATAACCGATCTTCATCACATCTTCCAGTTCCAGGTCTTCCATGCAGGATCAGACGGGTCGAATCAGCCTTGGGGTCGCAACCCACGATCAGGATTTTCTGACCCATTTCAGAAAGTGCAGCGAGGGTATTTTGCGAAGTCGTCGACTTGCCGATACCGCCTTTGCCATAAAACGCAATTTGTCTCAAAGCAGCCATGTTGTTACTCCTTATCAAACAGTTGTAAAATCCAATACAAGTTGATTTACCAAATTCCCCGCGACCGGTCCTTCGCTTCGGGAACAAGCCTTGCGACCAAAACAGCGCCCTCCGGAAACCTTCTTGTTTTTCGTATCGAGTCACTCGTTTGGCAAAACACTTGGTGCGAGTCCACTTTAGCAACTGCCATGCCAGATCCATTTTTTCCAATTAACATATTGTTTTTTAACTATTAATCTTCTAGCATCGACTGGATTTTTCATCCTGCGGCCTCTGTTGCAAACCACACAATCTCACCCTGGGCTGTATGGAACCGTACAAGCGGCCTGTTTGCGTCCAGCAGGTCTGCCTTATCCACCACATAATTTACAAGCCATTTAAAATTAATCATTAAATTTCTCCTTCTTACGCCAAATTCATACTGGGAACGGAGCTTGCTTTATAGATTGTGTGTGATCAGGTGCGACAAGACTCTGTCGAACCGGAAATGACCTACAGACTTGAGGCAAGAAAGGAAATCCCCATGCAGATCGGTGTGGACAGCCAGCGTGCTGTAGAAAACAAAAGGGTGTTCGTGGTGGACGAGGATGAAGTCAACAGCATGGGCTTGCAGTTCATGCTGGCCGACGAAAACGAAACCCACGTCTTGCCCCGTCTTGAAGCCGCGCTGGAGAAAGCCGTGCGCTGGCAACCCGATCTGGTGTTGCTTGGCGCAGGGCAGCTGGCCACCGATCCGGTGGGTGTGATCGCCCGCATCAAGGCGGGCATGAACAATGTCAAAGTGGTCATCGTCTGCGCGAAGCTCGATGAGCCCGGCGTGCGCGAGGCGTTGGCGAACGGCGCCAACGGCACACTGTACACGCCGCTCACCATCGAAGGCGTGCGCCGTCGGGTAGATACCGCGCTCGGACGCGTCGCAGCACTCGGTATCCCTGTGGTGCCGGTCTGAACATGAACCCTGCCGCCCCTGCCCGCAAAGCCGCACCTGCCTTGGCCATTCATCCTGCCAAAGATTTTCCGCAACTGATCGCCAATCCCCATTACCAGAAACTCGGGGGAGAACCAGCGGTGCGCGAACTGGTTGGCCGTTTTTATGCGCAAATGGACAGCCTGCCCGAGGCGCGCGGCATCCGCGCCATGCACCCGCCCGATCTCGCAACAGCCAAAGAAAGGCTGTTCCTGTTTCTGTCGGGATGGCTGGGCGGCCCGCCCTTGTATGAAGAACGCTTCGGCCACCCACGTCTGCGTATGAAACACCAGGCCTTTCCAATTGGTGAGGCCGAGCGCGATGCGTGGATGCTGTGCATGACACGCGCCCTGGAAGACATGGCCATTACTGCCGAACTGCGTGCCAGCCTGATTCAAGCGTTTTACAAAACCGCAGATTTTCTGCGTAACACTTAACCCGCAGGTTTTCTGCGCAACTTTAAGGAACACCCGAAATGGACATCACCATCACCCCATTTGCCCCACTGGACGCCGAAGGCCGCCTGTTGAGCCCAGTACACAAGGGCGCAACCACAAAGCCGAACCGTTTCGGCTTTCGCGGTGAAATCGCGCTCGAATTCCAGAAAACCCTGGCCGACGAAAAACGCCCGCCAGCAGTCAAGCTCGATCAGGTCATGATGGTCGCCAACAATGGCGATACCACCATTCCCTTTCTGACCGGCTTTGCCATTTCACTTGCGCATCTGCCCATGCTGTGCGAAGTTCTGGGTGACAAGATCGCACCCAACGGCAAATATTTCTTCTTTGCCAGCAATCTGGACATTTCGAAAAAATTCCAGATTCCTTGCGGCGGTGCCACCTGGTGGGTACTGCCTCTGGACGAATCCACGGTGTACAAGGAAATCCTGGATTTGTTGCGCATGGATGCAAGCGAACTGAAAAAACGCGATACCGGCGGAAAAATCGATGCCATTGCCGACAAAGCGCTACAATTCAACGAAAAGTGGACCACCATCAGCATGGAAGAAGGCTTGCGCATCATGGATCCAGTACGCATCCGGGAAAACCGCCCGGTCTGATGGTCGGCTTACTGCATGGCTGAAGCCCGGTTTACCACCCCAATCGAGACGGTGCTGGCTTACCACGAGCACAGCAAGCACCGTCTGGATGGCTACGCCCCGGGTCCCGAGACACTGGACTGGAGTGCGCAGCCAAGCCCGTTTCGCGAATTTGCCGGTGCCCCGCGCATCGCACTACCGCTGACAGCACACTGGCCAACTGCCGCCTTTTCCGATCTGCATGTCCCTGCCAAACTGCCACCGCAAGCCTTGCAGCGCGACAAGGTAGCGAGCTTGCTGGAACTGTCGTTTGCGCTCTCGGCATGGAAAAGTTACGGTCCTGATCTTTGGTCCTTGCGCTGCAATCCATCCAGTGGCAACCTGCACCCCACCGAGGCATGGCTGGTGTGCCGCAACATTCCGGGTCTGGAAGATGGCGTTTATCACTATCTGAGCCGCGATCACGCGCTGGAACTGCGCTGTCAACTGGCGCCCGCAACGACAAACGCGCCCGAACTGTGGCTGGGTCTGAGTTCAGTCATGTGGCGCGAGGCGTGGAAATACGGCTTGCGTGCGTTTCGCTACTGCCAACTCGATACCGGCCACGCGCTGGGCGCCTTGCGTTATGCCGCCGCGGCATTGGGCTGGCAAGCGAGGCTAGAACCCGCCTGCGATACCGCAGCACTGGACGCCCTGCTGGGTCTGGATCGTGAAATCGATTATGCCGGTGTCGAACGTGAAGAAGCCGAGTGCCTGGTGCGCATCGACACAGAAATACCCGCTCTCATCCCTGGAGCACCGCCCGCTGCGTTGCCACAAGCCGTCGACCCGTGGTTCGGCAAGCCAAGCCTGCTCGATCCGCACCCCATGTACCACTGGCCGCAAATTGAAGCCGTGGCAGCAGCAAGCCGCGCCCTACCGCTGGATTGCGATGTCGACACGCCGACTGCCGCCCCGCTGTCCACAGCGTCCGCAAACACGGCCATTGCGGCAGATCGCCTGATCCGCCAACGGCGCAGCGCACAACGCTTCGATGCCAGCCACAGTCAAGACAGCGGCAGTTTCTGGGCTATGCTGGACGCCCTGATGCCGCGCCAGGGCGCACCTTGGGACGTCTGGCCATGGTCGCCGCGCCTGCATCTGCTGCTGTTCGTCAACCGGGTGACGGACGTGCTGCCCGGGCTGTATATCCTGCCGCGCTCGCCGTCCGGCGAACAACTGCTGCGCACCCGCCTGCATCCGCATTTTGAATGGCGCACACCGACCGGCTGTCCGGAAGCGCTGCCCTTGTATTTGCTGGCACAAGACAATCTGTGCCAAAGCGCCCGCCGCATCAGCTGCCATCAGGCCATCGCCAGTGACGGCTGCTTCAGCCTCGCCATGCTGGCCGAGTTTGAACAGCCCTTGCAGGATGCACCCTGGCGTTATCGGCACTTGTTTCAGGAAGCCGGCCTGATTGGCCAAGCGCTGTACCTACAAGCCGAAGCAGCAGGACTGCGCGGCACCGGCATCGGCTGTTTCTTTGACGATGCCTGCCATGAACTGGCCGGCATCCGGGACCATCAACTGCAATCGCTGTACCACTTTACGGTCGGCGCCCCACTGACCGATGCCCGCATCCTCAGTTTGCCCCCTTATTCCTGAATTCCGGAGCCTCCATGAACACAGCAACCGCAAACCCACTGCTCTCGGAAAACCTGCGCCTGTGGCTGGCGGCACAAGGTTTTTCCGATGACGATCCCCATTCCAGCATCGAAAACGCCACCACGCCGCTGATGCGCGCATCCCGCCTGGGCGATACGGCCATCGTCGCCGAACTGCTTGCCGCCGGCGCAGACGTCAATATCTCGAACCAGGATGGCAATGCCGCCCTTTGGTTGGCCTGTTTCAGCAACAACGCCGCCTTGATTGACCTGCTGATCGCGCACGGCGCAAACATCGACCACCAAAACGACAACGGCGCCACCTGCCTCATGTATTGCGCCTCGGCCGGCAAAGCGCAGATCACGGCGCTGTTGCTGGCGGCCGGAGCAAACCGCGAGATCAAATCCCTGGATGACTACACCGCGCTGGACATGGCAGGCAGCCTGGAGTGTCTCAATTTGTTGCGTCCGCCCCGTCACGCATGAAGCGATGGGCGCATAGCGCCAAACTCGCAAGTAATCCGCTTAAGCGCTGCTGTCAACGCTGCGGTGCATCTGCACCACATGGCGCCACCAATCCCATCATGTTTCCAACAAATTGTGTTAGATTTACCAATTCGTGCTCACGGCCATGTGAATGACGAAACCATGCAGCGCCACAACATTTATGGGATGAACCGTACACACGCACTGTCGCACAACCTGGCGATTGCGCTGGCTTATTTTGTTCTGGCTTTTGCGGCGCAACGCCTGACGCATACCCAGCATGTGCTGTCGTTCTGGCCGGCATCGGGCGTTGCTTCGTTTGCGGCCATGTATTTGGATTGGCTGGGAGCACCGGGGCTGTTTATCGGCACCGCCCTGGCCAGTTTTTACCTGGACGGCTTTTCAGCCGACAAAGCGGTGTGGCTGGGTTTGGGCAATACACTCGCCCCGCTGCTCGCTTTCCATCTGATGAAACGGCTGCGCGGCGGTTGGTCTGGCTTCACTTCAATTCCGAATACCGTCGCCTTCATTGTGATCATGGGCGGCTTGAATGGCGTGCTGGCAGCCGCCTGGGCAAGCCAGGTGGGCTTGTCGCGCATGGGCAGCATCCATTGGCTGGTGAACGATGCACTCAGCACCATCATGTTCACCCCCGTATTCTATCTGTGGGCCACCGAGCCTACGGTATTCGACAAGCGAATGGCCTGGCGCCAGACACTGCTGCTGGCCTTGCTGACCTGGGCAGCCACCGTCTGGCTGTTCTTTCAGCCCTATCAGGAAAACAGCCTGGTTCTGGGCGCCAGCGCGCTGTTGCTGCTGCCACTGATCATCGCGGCGCTGCGCTTGTCGCTTAAATCTGCCGTCACGATCAGTGCCGTGGCCTTTCTGATCGCCACTGTGGCCACAACGCACGGGCTAGGCCCCTACCACATGCAACAGCTGCTGTACCCGCTCGCCTTATTGCAAATCGTCGGTTTCAGTTCCATGGTGGCGGTACTGATTACTGCGGTTTTGACGCAGGAACGCGAAATAGCCCTCCAGAACATGTACGCGGTCAACCTTGCCTTTGAAAGGCGCGTGCTCGAACGCACCAAGGAGCTGCTCGAAAGCCGAGAACAAGAACGCTTGCGCAAACAGTATTTTGAAATGCTCAGCGACGCCAACCGTCTGTTCGCCAATTCCACGGAAACGGGTCTACCGTCTGTGTTGTTGCGCTTCACCGATTTGCTGGTGCAGCATCTCGGTTTGCAGCTGGCCTGGGTCGGCATCGTGCCCACGCATTCGCGTTCGGTCAGCTTCCTGGCCCGCTCTGGCCCTTTGTCTGAAGTTCTCGACGCAATACACATTTCCGTGGACGAGAGTCTGCCCGAAGGTCGGGGGCCGACTGCAAACGTATTGCGCACTGGAGAAATTGCGCTGTTCGACATCACGGATCCACATTATGCGGCATGGCATGCGCTCATCGCGCATCTCGATGTCGGCGGCAGCGCCAACGTGCCCATACGCTGGACAGGGAACATGCAAGGCGTGATGGCCTTGTACCACAAAAAAGGCGAACGCTTCCCCCCATACATCATTGATCTCTTGTCGCGACTCGCCGAAGACCTGGCCATTTTCCTGAGGCAGCAACAGCTTGCCCAAGAATTGATTCACGCACGCAAGCTGAAAAACGCACTGATTGCCGTAGGAGACACCGCATTTACCACCAACAACGAGGCACGCCTGTTGCAACGCACCTGCGAACAGTTGATTGGCAGCGATCTGTTCGTCGCCGCATGGATAGCGAAACCGGATCACAACAATTACTTCCAGCATCTCGCCAGTTCTGGCGTGGGTGCGCCAGATGCGTCTATTTTTAACCTCAAATGGTCTGCTCTGGAAAATGAACCCACCGGGCAAACCCTGACCGCACGCGCCTGGCGTGCTGACCAGATCCAGGTATTGCAGGATTACATCAACGATCCACAAGTGGCAAGCTGGCGTGAACTGGCGCTCAAAAACCAGTGGCGCGCCATTGCCGCAATCCCGGTGCTGCGCCAGCACGTCAAATGGGCCATGCTGACCGTCATTGGTGACCAGCCTGATCTGTTTACCGAAGAAATGCAGCAAATCCTGATGCAGGTAGCGCAATTGCTGGGGCATGCGCTGGATGAAATCGACCTCAAGCAGGCACTGATTCAGGAACGCACGCTACAGTCGCACTTGGCCAACCACGACGCCCTGACCGGGCTTGCGAACCGGCGCGGCCTGCACCTGTATCTGAGCAACAGCCTAGACCGCGCCCTGCGCCACGACAAACTGCACGCACTGGCGGTGCTGGATCTGGACAATTTCAAACCGGTAAATGACACCTATGGGCATGCGGCCGGTGACGAACTGTTGAAACTGTTTGCCAAACGCCTGCAAAACACAGTGCGCAAGTCGGATTTCATCGCCCGCCTGGGCGGCGACGAATTTGTGCTGGTTTTCGAAGATCTGGACGATTTCGGACAGCTGGAACAACTGCTGGTGAAGCTCAACGATGCCATTATGCTGCCGTTTCAGCCCATGCCGCTGGTACTGGTGCAAATTGAAGCCAGCATGGGCATTAGCCTGTTCCCGACTGACAATGCCGAAGCCGATCTGGTACTGCGGCACGCCGATCGTGCGCTGTACCAGATCAAATCCAAAAAAGGCCACAGAAACCGCAACTGGGCGATACACCAAATGGACAACGGCGCATTATAAACACCTTGGTCGCACGCGGGTTCAGACGAAGCTGAGCAGTTCCACCGTCACATTTTCTTCACCCAAAATCGCCTGGCAGGCCAGACGCGATTTGGAACCCACCCCGACAATGCTGTCGAGCTTTTCATTTTCCAGACGCTGGATTTTCGACACGCTTTTGCGCCCTTCCACCACAAACATGTGGCAGGAACCGCATTCGGCCTTGCCATCGCATTTGTGCGCGATGGCTTCGCCGGATTGCATGATGGCTGCCAGCAAAGACATTCCCGGCGTGAAATCCACGGTTTTACCGGAAGGTTGAATTGTAAGAACTGACATCAGATAACTCCTTTAACAGAATGATTAATAAAATTTATGCAAGCACAGCTTCGGACGGCTCAGCCAGCAACATGGCCAATTCATCCAGTGAAACATGCAACTGAATGATGCCTTGTTCATCAACAAAACGCTGTTCATTGCGCGTCAAGGTTTTGGGCAGCACCGCCCAGTGCACGTCGGAGGAACGCTTCATGATCTGGCGCGCAAAAGCGCGCTGCAGCTGGTCGTTGAAACGGCAGCCCAAAAACAGAAAATGACGCCCAGAACGCATGGCCTGCACCGGTGCGGGTATCGGCGTCTGGATGTCAATTTCCGTCAACACCTCGACATAGTCGGTATCCGACACCAGATAATTCCCTGCCGGACGGACGCAGCCTATGGGTTGATACAGCAAGGTTTTCCATTGCGTACTGTCGCTCTCCAGCGCGACATCGCCATTGGCGTGGTAATAGCCCACCCATTGACCGAAATGCTCGGATTGCGACAAGCCCTGCACCATGCCCCAATCCTTGCGTGTGGCCAGCGCCTGCTGTATCGCGTCGTCGTACCAGGTTGACACGATCAACGGCAGGCTGGTCAAACTGGCCAGATAGGACTGAATGGGGCTGGGTTTGACAGTGGGCGCAAAAGCGCCGCCCATCAGGTGAATCACGCTCTTGCGGTGCTTGAAATTCTCGATGTACTGCGCGGCAGCTGTCAGGCGCTTGCGCAGCTTGTGCGGTACGGTGACTTTACTGGTCAATTCTATGGCCAGGTCTTCTGGTGTACCAGGCACCGGCGCATCCTGCCCCTCCAGCATACCGGGACCCAGATAAGGCACGATGCGGCCGCTGCGTAAAGCTGCGATTAATTCTGCAG
>VFSW01015961.1_pt1 | contig 10285 bp, 9 predicted proteins | sample 5358111 | NCBI WGS metagenome assembly VFSW01 (sample SAMN11554181, study PRJNA540505) | mine drainage metagenome | isolation source: sediment from site ElyBrook_90M | place: USA: Ely Copper Mine, Vershire, VT | collected 2017
ACCATCTATTACAACTTTATTACTTTGTATTACTATTTGATTCTTGGTTAATAATCGCCGATAATAAGGAATACTCAACTTATGGAAGAGCAGAGAGAACAGGGAAAAATAGAGGAAAAGGAAATAACCACGGAGCTTTCGGAAAGCTATTTGGACTACGCAATGTCCGTCATCGTCTCGCGCGCCCTCCCGGACGTTCGGGACGGCTTGAAGCCGGTGCAGCGGAGGATTTTGTGGGCAATGTGGGACATCGGACTTACCCACAGCGCAAAATTCAAGAAATCCGCAAATGTCGTGGGAGAAGTGCTCGGTAAATACCACCCGCACGGCGACATGGCGGTTTACGACGCGTTGGCCCGCATGGCTCAGGATTTTTCACTTAGATACCCATTGATCGACGGGCAAGGGAACTGGGGATCCGTCGACGGCGACAGTCCGGCCGCCATGCGGTACACCGAAGCGCGGCTCTCGAGGATCGCCGAAGAAATGCTCGTCGACATCGAGAAAGAAACAGTCAACTGGATCCCTAATTACGACTCGACCCGCGAAGAGCCGCAATTCCTTCCCGCCAAACTCCCGAACTTGCTCTTGAACGGCGCGGTTGGCATCGCCGTCGGCATGGCCACGTCCATTCCGCCCCACAATCTCGGGGAAGTGGCGGACGCGGTTTCCCATCTCGCGAAAAATCCGGACGCGACGGTAAAGGACCTTATGCAGTTTATCCAAGGGCCCGATTTCCCGACGGGCGGCCTTGTGTACGGCAAAAAATCGCTTGAAGAAGCGTACTCGACCGGTAAAGGCTCCATTACGATGCGCGCGAAAGCCGACATCGAAGAGCGAAAGAGCGGCAGCTTTCAGATCGTCATCACGGAAATTCCCTACCAGGTCAACAAATCCGATCTCATCACGAAGATTGCGGAACTGGTCCAAGAAAAAAAGATCGAGGGCATCAAGGACGTCCGCGACGAATCGGATCGCGAGGGCCTTCGGATCGTGATCGACCTTAAAACCGACGCAAACCCGCAAAAGATTTTGAATCAGCTTTTCGAATATACCGAGCTCCAGAAAAACTTTTATTACAACATGCTCGCCTTGGTCGACGGCATCCAGCCACAAGTGTTGTCGCTGAAGGATGTTCTTTTGCAATACCTCGAACACCGGAAGCTCATCATCCGGCGGCGGACCGCATTCGATCTCAAAAAAGCCGAGGAGCGGGCCCACATCCTGGAAGGGTTGGTAACCGCGCTCGACGTCATCGACAAAATCATCGCAACCATCAAAAAATCGAAAGACAAGGAAACCGCAAAGGCGAACTTGATGAAGAATTTCAAGCTTTCTGCGCTGCAAGCCGACGCAATCCTTGAAATGAAGTTGCAATCCTTGGCCGCGCTCGAGCGGATCAAACTGGAGGACGAGCTGAAGGAAAAGAAAAAAATGATCGCGGAATTCAAGCTTATTTTGAAGGAACCGAAGCGGATCCTCGCGATCATCGAAAGTGATCTCGAATACTTGAAAAAGACGTTCGACAATCCCAGAAAAACGAAAGTCGTTGCCGGAGGCCTCAAAGAATTCAACGAAGAAGATCTGATACCGGAAGGGGATTCGATCATTGCAATTTCCGAAGACGGCTACATCAAGCGGATGCCGCCTGAAACGTTCCGCGCTCAAAAACGCGGCGGAAAGGGACTGATCGGCGCGGAACTCAAGGAAGAAGACAAAATTTCACAGATTATTTACGCTTCGACGCACGACAACATTCTCTTTTTCACCAACAAGGGACGGGCGTTTCAAACAAAGGCGTACGAAATACCCGAAGCTTCGCGCACGTCGAAGGGAAAATCGATCTATAACTTCCTTGAAATACCGGTAACGGAAAAGGTGAGTGCCGTCATTTCGTACCCCAAAGACACGAAAGAAGGTTATCTCGTCATGATCACAAAAGGCGGCATTGTGAAGAAAACGCTGCTCAAAGATTTCGAAAACGTCCGGCGGACCGGCATTATCGCCATCAAACTTTCCCCCGACGACGCGCTCTTTTGGGTCAAGCTTTCCGGAGGCAGCGACGAAGTGATCCTAGCAACGACAAAGGGCCAAGCCATTCTATTTAAGGAAAAAGACGTACGGGAGATGGGACGGACTGCAGGGGGGGTGAAGGGCATCGCCTTAAAGAAGAACGACGTGGTTTCTGGAGCCGACATCGTACCCACGGAGTCGGTCGGAAGCTCGCGCCTCCTTGTTGTCACGGCAAACGGCTTCGGCAAGCAAACGAATCTCAAAGAGTATAAAATACAACGGAGAGGCGGCTCGGGGATCAAGACGGCAAACATCACCGATAAAACCGGAACCGTCATCGGCGCTCACGTCGTGGGAGATGAAATCACCGAACTCATCGCCTTTTCCTCGAAAGGGCAGGCCATCAAGATACCCTTGAAAGACGTGCGCATTTTGGGGAGAGCAACCCAAGGCGTCAAAATCATGAACGTAGACAAGGGAGATACACTGGTCGGCATTGTTGCCTTATGAATCCCGTTAGAAATAAACATGCAATCAATCCATATCATCACGAAGCGGTTCAAGACAAAAGCCACTTATTATCGACCGAGCTCGATAGTTTATTTCTAACGGGATGAACTTTTCGAAACAACAACTCGTCATCTTCGGAGGAATCGGCCTTTTAATCCTCATCCTCATTCTCGTCTTCGCGGGAATCCTCCCCGGCTCGAAGACCTCAACGAACAATCCCGCAAATACCCAGGGGAGTCTTACGATGTGGATCTACGGCGATCAACCCTCGTATTACAATCAAGCCATCGCCGCATTTAATGTAACGTACCCGCACGTCAAAGTGGACATTCGAGCGTTCGGCGATTATGGAACGTACTCCCAAACGCTCCTTGAGGCCATGGCTTCCGGCCAAGCGCCCGATATTTTCATGATCCCCTCAACCGAGCTCCCGACGTATTTCAATAAGATCGTCCCGGTAAGTTCAGCGCTCTTCTCGCCGTTCAATCTGCAGCAAGATTTTCCGGCGGTCGTCTATCAAGATTTCGTTTCCGGACAATACGTGTACGGGCTCCCGCTTTCCCTCGACACCATGGCCCTTTTTTACAACAAGGACCTCCTTGCCAAGGCGGGGGTCGTATATCCGCCGGCGACGTGGCAGGACTTCGACCGCATCATTCCTTCCCTCACGCAAATTTCGTCGACCGGCACCATCGATCAAGCGGCGGCAGCCATCGGCACCTCGGACACCAACATCGATCACGCAACGGACCTCTTGTCGCTCCTTATGCTCCAAACCGGCACCACGATAACCGACGCAACGAAGAATCAAGCAACGTTTGCAGTCGACACCGGCTTCAATGCCTTCAAATTTTACACTCAATTTTCCGACCCCAAAAATAACCTTTACACCTGGAACTACAACATGCCCGATTCGCTTGATGCGTTCGCAACGAACAAGGTTGCCATGATCTTCGATTATGAATCTGCCGTAAATCAATTGAAGGCGAAAAACTCCTTCTTAAATTACGGCATTGCGCCCGTTCCCCAGCCGGCATCGTCTACGGCTTACGTTGCCTATCCGAACTACGCCGGTTTCGTCGTTTCCCGGCAATCGCGCTATGCATCGCTCGCTTGGACGCTTATCCTTTCCATGGCGACCAATGCCCAGAACGCCAACTCATACGTAACCGCATCGGGCAATCCCCCAGCGCTCCTTTCGCTCATCCAAAGCCGTCTTCAAGACCCGAACCTTTCGGTCTTCGCAAAGCAAGCTCTCTACGCCAGATCGTGGTACGGCCCGAACCGACCGTCCATCGATAACGCCCTTTCGCAAATGATCGACGCGTACGTGACCGGCCAAACAAGCCTCCAAACCGCCGTGAAGCAGGCGGCAAATCAAGTGACGAGTATAATAAATAGTGGACTCTGATGAGACGGGGGATCACCAAAACATTTGCCATCGTTTCCGTTCTCGGGCTTTCCGCCTTGCTCTTTTTTGCGGCCCATGGATTCGCGCTTGCCCAAGGAACGGGTATTTGGACGAATACGAGCTGCGCGGCGCGGAGCACGACGGGCGGGCCGGTCGGCCCGTGCGATTTTTGCGACGCGATCATCGTCACCAACAACATCATCCAGATGCTCTTCAAGTTTTCGCTCGGCATCGGAACGCTCATGATCGTCGTGGGCGGCATCGCCATGATCATTTCGACGGGCAGCAAGGAAAAGTTCGAAAAGGGAAAGAAGATCCTCGTAAAGGCGGTGACCGGCGTTGCGATCGCCCTTCTTTCGTGGATCATCGTCTCGACGGTCATTCGCGTCTTGACGGGGAGTTCCGCGTTCCCTTGGAACCAAATCTCCTGCACCCACAACCCGCAACTGCAACCCTTGAACTCGCTGCCAAGCCTCGCAAACGCCTCGAGCACTTATATGAAAGTCGCTTCGAACGGCTCGTATGCCTGCAGCGCGAGCGGCAACACGTGCAACAATTCGGACTTCAGCGGTTCGTTCTGCAGCACGGCAACATGCTACGCGGGCGACAAGACCGAATGCGGGCAGCCGGCCGTCGGAACCACCACCGTTTGGGCTCCGGCAAATTCGGCTGCGACCTACGGCAGCGCGACGATCTACGACTGCTCCGCGGGGTACACCTCTCAATCGGCCTGCGAAAGCGGTTCCGGCACCTCCTGCACGCCGATCACGACCAACGGCGCAAATCCCCAGGACTCCCAGCCGACACAGACGGCCGCAAGTCAATACATCATCCATGCGGCGATAGGAAACGACGGAACGTTCCACTGCGGTACCTCGACTATCCAAAACGTTCCCGCCAACGCGCAAATTTACGAATTGGGACAGATGCCGTTTTTGACCGACAAGTGGACTAACATCAAAGGTTTCGACTGCCAAGACGAAATTGACTCTGGACAACTCCAAGACAACTGGTGTGGTGCGAATGTCGTCAGTAACCTTGATAAAATGAATTGGTTTGTCGGTTGCCTCCCACCCGGAGTGAATCTTGGCACCGATTGGACATACTTCAAATGGGGAATCAACGGCGGAGCGCTCTGCAGCCCTTCCGAGGAAAGCTGCAATGATATTGTTGGGGCGGATCCCAACGAACCGTGCTTGGTGGGTCGTAAATCCATCATTAATTGCGGCGGGGGAACAACCTACGCCAAGATCGCCAACAACGGCGTTTGGGATTGCGGATATCCGGCAAGCCAAATACAGGGAGCTCCCATCAATGCCACTACCTATTCGGTCGGGCAGGGTTATTTCGTAGATACTTCGCTTTGCGGTAAGGAAGTTTTGCCGAATCTTTCCACCAAGTCCCCCCCCGCGGTTTATGCAAAAAAATAAAGCGACGGCAAGTACACCTGCAGCTTCCACGACTGCAATATGCCGAATTCCGACCCGAATGCCGACTGCGTCATCCTTCGCGGGCTCGAACAATGCGAAGGGCAAGTCCAGCTCAACCAATAACGACCCTTTTGATATAATGAAGTCAATGAATCCCGTTAGAAATCGCGTACGCAAATCAAAACAAAATCATGAATAAAGAATCAATAAAAAGAGTCAAGAACAATATACGCAAAGCGCGCTCCGCGTATGCGTACTATTTCTAACGGGATGAAAAAAATCGCGCTTCTCGTTGCCATCGTCTTTGCCCTTACCTCAGCCAGCGTCGTACTCGCCGATTCTTCACTTCCGGGTCCAGGCGACACCTCGAACCCAAATCCACCCACCACCAACATCACCCTCATCAATCCCCTCGGCGGCGGCAATAGCGACATTTCAAGCGTCATTAACAACGTCATGCAATGGCTCATTATGGCGGGGTCTCCCATTGCGGCACTCATGGTTGTCGTGGGCGGCATTCAAATTCTTACCTCCGGCGGGGAGCCCGAAAAGTTCAAAAAAGGCAGACAGACAATTCTTTACACGGCCATCGGCTATGGTATAATCCTCGTAGGAAGTGGTATAATAAGCATCGTAGAGAAAATACTGACCGGTTAACTTCATGACCGGACGGCAACAAAAAGGTCGTAATAAAACAAAATCATGAAAAAGTTAAACTTGGGGAAGATTGTAACGTACGGGCTTACCGCATTGCCGCTCTTGACGCTCGCTCAGTACACACCGCCAGCCGGAGGAGAAACTCCGCCGCAGATCGTTTCCAGCTACAGCGACATTATTACCATCATCAACACGGCGGCCAACTGGATCCTGGGGATTTTGCTCGCCGCAGCCGTCGTTCTCATCTTAATCGCGGCCTTCAACTATGTGACTGCTGCCGGCAACGATGAAAAAGTGAAGAAAGCGAAGTCAATGATCACCTTTGCCATCATCGCAGTCGCACTCGGAATTTTCGCGAAAGGTATCGTTGCCCTAATCATCACCTTCTCGGGGGCGAACGTTCAAATACCCCAAGGATAGGGGGGTGGTACGCCGATACTATGAAATCGGTTCATAAAATAATCTTAATAACGCTAACTTCGATGCCGCTCGTTTGGGCGGCATCGGTTTTTGCGGCGGATGTCGCGTCAGGTCCGCCGCAAACCAGTATTTCTCAAAATGGGTGGAGTGCCGTCATCGATCTCATCAATCTTGCGAGGAACTGGCTCTTCGGCATCCTGCTTGCCGTCGTCGTGGTTTTCATTCTTCTCGCCGCTTTCAATTTTCTGACCGCGGGGGGAAGCGATGAAAAGGTAAAAAAGGCGAAGGGAATGCTCCGGAATGCCGTCATCGCCCTCGTCGTCGGACTTCTTTGCGGCAGCATCATTCTTGTGGTGACCGCCTTTTTCGATGCGTCGAGCGGAACTCAATCAAATACCCCAAACACGCCTCAGTACGGCCCTTCGGCTCCCGGCGGGAAGTGCGTCACGGACAGCGACTGCGGGCTCGGCTATTACTGCGACAACAAAACGCTTCAATCAACCTACACCTGCCTTCCCGTCGTACCAAACAATTTAAATCAAAAGAAAGCAAATGGATCGAGCTGTACGAGCGGCAGCGAATGTTTGAGTGGTTACTGCAGCCAGCAAAACGTCTGTGCCAGTTCTCTGCCGACCCCGCCGCCTACTCTCCTTACCGATGGGTCGCAGTGCGCTGAGAACTATGAATGTCTGAGCGGCTACTGTGCATGTGTGTCCGGCAATAATAACTGCGCTTTCACCGGGAAATCCTACTGCGCAGAACGCCAATGATTGGTATAATAGATTTATGATAATCAACACGGCTTACGCCTCAAGTTCCATAACCTCTCCCTCGGGCGTCATCGATGCCATTACGCGGGCGAGCGGTATCTTGTACTCCGTCCTCCTGGTTCTTGCGGTTCTCTTTATTCTCGTCGGCGCATTTCAAATATTGACCGCCGGCGACAATGCCGAAAAGTTCAAAAAGGGTAAACAACAGATCATCTACGCCGCCGTAGCGGTTGCAATCGGCATTCTTGCAACCGGCATCGTGAGGCTCGTCCAACAGCTCCTCGGGTCTTAATTATTTTTCACAACAAAAATCCGCGGGGATGAGATAAATCTCACCACCCGCGGGTTTAGAATTTTACCGGTATGCAATTTTCAGGGTGACCGGCTCACCCCCTAATGACTGGACTTTCCCGGCATATGGATAGTGGTTCCCAAAGGAACCAACATCCAATCCCGACGGACCAGTGTAGGTACTGCCATCGGAAAATTGCATGCGATACGGACCACTTGCAATTCTCCACTCGTGACGTGCCCAACTTGGGATACTGAAGCTCTGCCACTCTGAAGTTACATTGATTGTGAGAGTGTCGACTGATTGGACTGACGACAATGTCGGCGGATTGCCCGACACAGGCATCATCGGCGACACCACAGGTGGGTGGTAGGAGATCGGTTTTGCAACTGGCTTCGCGGTATCGAGAATTGCTGCATCAAGACCACTGTCGGCTCTTTCAAGTATAAGATGTTTATCATTCCAACTCTTCGGAAGGAGAGAAGAAACGACGAAACCGCATGTTATCAAGACAGCAACAACGATGAGACCTGCGCGAGCAAGGGCGAAAAAGTTCGGGGACTTACCGTCATCTTTCTTTTTAGCAAGCCCGTTGGCAGATATGAGAAATATCGCCAAAAGCACCAGTAAGAAGACGGGGACTAATCCCTTTGCCACGCTTACGTTAAAGACCGAAAAGAAAACTGCTAGAAGCACTTCCCCAGTCAGCCCCACAATAAGCGTATTAAGGCCTGCCCGCAGAGGTTTGATGAGCGCAGCAATACCTATAATCAGCGGATCGATTCTTGCCAAGAGCACCAATCCAAGCACGAGAAGCGCTATAAGTGAGAATGTTGCGGTAATCCACGTTTCCCCCAAAAGGGAAACGAGCGAGATTAAGACCGGAAAAAAGAAGAAGAACAAGATCGCTCTCCTTAAAATGCGGTTTCCAGCATGCCACAACGTGGCAATTGCCGGAAAGAGCAATAGGATAGCTCCACCTATTCCTCGCAGTATCCGACCCATTAATCTCCCCATTGCTCTAAAGAATTCTCTCATTGTTCTTCCACCTCACTTCCACATATCTTTGAAGATATCACCGATCTTAGCGTCGAGCTTTTTTGCCATCCCGACCACTTCGGCGAATTCCTCTTTGAAAGTTTTCCCTTGAGTAGGGGTTGATGGATCAGCAGCGGCATAGCGTTGTTTTAGACTTTCCATTAAAGCATTGAGGGCAATAAATTCCGCCTCAATCTTCTTCGCTTCCGCTGCCACATCTTGAGCATTGGCTAATCTTTCCTGCGCCTTATTGAAGAAATTTTCCTGCCAGTTGAGTTTCGAGATGGCAAATGAAATATTTTTGCCTTCCTTCAAACTTCTGGAAAGAAACTCAATAAGATCACTACCCTTTTCAACGATCCTGTTCCACGGAAATGGTAGGTCTTCAGCTCTCCTTTCAACGGTATCGCTGAGTATACCCCACAACCTGTCCATGTCCTGCGTTCGCAGGAAGCTATTTGCCGGCACAAAACTCGCAATGAGATCTGCAAAATTTTGCAACTCCGGATTAATAGCACCAAGAAGATCACCAAGATCACCTTGTACGGTTTTCTTGTTTTTCTCCTTATCTTTACCGAGTCCTAACATAGTATTACTCCTTTCTTTTAAACTTTTTGATTTATCTGTACACTCTTTTGCCCGGTATGAGCCCCGAAAACTATGGGGACTATTTCTTTAAAAGCGTAGTAATATATTACAATATTTTAAGCCATTTGTCAAATCGTCTACGGTCTGATAAAATGTAGCCAATACTCACGATTTGCCCCCGTGGCGGAACTGGAATACGCGCAGCGCTTAGGACGCTGTCTCGCAAGAGTTAGAGGTTCAAATCCTCTCGGGGGCACCATGAAAAAGGTCTTGGTTTTCGGCGTATTTGACGGGCTCCACAAGGGACACCAGAAGTTCTTACAACAAGCGCACGGGCTCGGCGACGAGCTCGTTGTCGTTTTGGCGCGGGATGAAATTGTCGAGAAACTAAAAGGGCATAACCCCCGCTTCGATTTCTCCGAGCGCTCACGGTATCTTCTTTCTTCCGGCATCGTACATCGAGTGGTCATGGGGGATCGAGAGCTCGGAACGTGGGCTGCAGCGAAAAGAGAGCATCCCGACGTCATTGCCTTGGGGTACGACCAAGCGGCACTGAGGGCCGAGCTCGAAAAACACCTTGCCTCTTTCGATCCCGCACCGGAAGTTCTCGTCATGCAGCCGCATCGGCCGGACAAATACCACACGAGCATGCTTCAAAAGACGGCGCGGGAAATGACCATCGTAAGGAAAATGGAAAGGGCCCTTTACCTCTTGGCGCTCTTACTTGCGCCCGCCGCATTCTTTCTCAACGCCCCGAGCGCTTTTTCTTTTTATACCGGCTTCGTCATCGGAGAATTTAAAACGTGGGGCGGCGATCTCATCGCCCTCATTTACATCGCCCTCGGCGTGTTCTTCATCATCAACTTTTTGAAAATCCTTGCCGGCTCCAAAAACATGAATAAAAGGACTGCGCTGGAACACCTTAAAGACGATCTGTGGTACTTTGTGGCCGAAATGAAGGAGGGGATACGGGTCATGATCCCCATCCTTCTCGACCTATTCCTTATTTCATACCTCGTCGAATGGGTGAATACCGCAAACCAGGGGCGGCTTATCGACCCCATCCTTGCTACCGTCGATCGGTGGCTTACCGGCACGAATCCCTTTCTCTCGCTCGAAAAGATCCGATTTCCCGCGTGGCTTATACGAGCCGTCG
>VFSW01015962.1_pt1 | contig 10285 bp, 9 predicted proteins | sample 5358111 | NCBI WGS metagenome assembly VFSW01 (sample SAMN11554181, study PRJNA540505) | mine drainage metagenome | isolation source: sediment from site ElyBrook_90M | place: USA: Ely Copper Mine, Vershire, VT | collected 2017
GTCATCAACGGAGTCGATTCGCAATTGAACACTTTACAGGACGTGCCTGTCGTGATCGTCGTGCAAACGCCCACGCCAACGCCGGTCTCGATCACTGCCCAGCTCAGCACGTCCGTGGCGAATAACGCCGGCGCGATCATCGTCGCGCTGATTGGGCTGCTCGGCACATTCGCCGGTGTTCTCCTCAAAATGACATCGGACCAAGACAAATCCACCCGCAAGAAACCGAGAAGATGAAGAAAACTTGGCGACCGCTCCGGAATTTCTTGTCCGATCCGTCGCGCCTCGTCGACGCGCTGATCGTCTTCGTGCCGATCGCGCTCGTGCTCGCGTTGGTCGGCGCGGACGCGGCGGCGATCTTCATCACCTCCGCGCTCGGCATCATCCCGCTCGCCGGCATCCTCGGCGAAGCGACCGACGCGCTGGCGCACCGCGCCGGCGCGCATGTCGGCGCGCTGCTGAACGCGACGTTCGGCAACGCGGCGGAACTGATCATCACGATCACCGCGATCCGCGCCGGCTTGATCGAAGTTGTCAAGGCGTCCATTACCGGCTCGATCATCGGTAACGTGCTGCTCGTGCTGGGGCTTGCCGTTTTCGCCGGCGGCTTGAAGCACGGCTTTCAACGCTTCGGTCGCCGCAACGCCTCGGCTAGTTTGACGATGATGGCGATTGCGGTCATCGGGCTGGCAATCCCGGCGATCTTCGCGCAGGCGATTGCATCGCGCAGCAACGTCGGCGTCGAGTACCTCAGCATCGGCGTGGCGATTGCGTTGATGGTGGGCTATGTGCTCACGCTGGTTTTCACGTTCACGCAGCCGCCGGAGAAAATGCACGTCGCGGTATTGGAACGGTCCGAGCCGGAACACGAACATTGGAGTAGGTCGCGCGCGCTCGTGGTGCTCGTCGGCAGCGTCGCCTTCATCGCCGTGCTGAGCGAACTGCTGGTTAGCACGATCGAGCCGGTCATCCGCACGTACGGTCTGACCGAATTGTTCGTCGGCGTGATCATCGTGCCGATCATCGGCAACGCGGCGGAGCATTTCGTCGCGGTCGAAATGGCGCTGAAGAACAAGATGGACCTCGCGCTGGGCATCGCGCTGGGGTCGAGTATGCAGATCGCGCTGTTCGTCGCGCCGCTGCTGGTGTTCCTCAGTCTCGCCGCCGGGCAGCCGATGAGTCTGGTGTTCAATCCCTTCGAGGTTGCCGCGCTCGCCGCGTCCGTCATCATCGCCGCGGCAATCGCGCTGGACGGCGAATCGAATTGGCTGGAAGGCGCGCAGTTAATTATCGTCTATGTGATTCTCGCGCTGGCGTTTTTCTACCTTCCCGTTTGAACTTTACGTTTGTCATGACACACTACTTTTCTCCGCTCAACGTGCAGGCCGCGCGGCTCGATTCGATCTTCTACGTGCGCGAGATTCCGTATCACTGGCACACGTTGGAGAAGGTCACGGCAACGGGAGACGAAGCGTGAACCCGCAACGATTTCAGACTAGCCCGGCAGGACGACTGCTGCGTGTTGGACAAGACGCGACCGCCTACTTGGCATTCGCACCCAACCCACTGCCGCCCGCGCTCGCGTGGGACGCGGAACTCGTGCGCGTGCTCTCGGACGCCGACCGCGCGTTGGGCGAGTTGGCAGGGCTGGGACGCACGATGCCAAATCCAAACCTGCTCATCCGTCCGTTCATTCGACGCGAAGCCGTGTTGTCTTCGCGGATCGAAGGCACGCAAGCAGACATTGCCGATCTCTACGCGTACGAAGCGGGACAATTGCCGCTTCCCGGCGTCAAGCCCGCGCTGCTTGAATCGGATGTGCGCGAGGTTTTGAATTACGTGCACGCGATGGAATATGGCTTGGAGCGCATCAACACGCTGCCGGTGAGTCTGCGCTTGCTGCGCGAACTGCACGAACGGCTTCTGGCAGGCGTGCGCGGCGATCAAGCCACGCCGGGCGAATTTCGTCGCAGTCAGAATTGGATCGGGCGACCCGGCTGCACGTTGAACGACGCCGACTATGTGCCGCCGCCCGTCGCGGAAATGGATGATGCGCTCGACGCGTTCGAAAAATATCTGCACACCGGAAATGCATATCCGCCGCTCGTCCGTTTGGCGGTGATCCACTACCAGTTCGAAGCGATTCATCCGTTCCTCGACGGCAATGGGCGCATCGGTCGCTTGTTGATCTCGCTTCTGCTCGTGCATTGGAATTTGCTGTCGCTGCCGCTGCTTTACTTGAGCGCGTTCTTTGAGAAGAATCGACAAGATTACTACAACTTGCTCTTCGCCGTGAGCGAGCGCGGCGCGTGGCGCGAGTGGATGCTGTTCTTCTTGCGCGGCGTCGCGGAGCAAGCCATCGACGCCAACACGCGCGCGAAACGGTTGCAGGATCTGCAGATCAAGTGGCGGGAACGATTGCAAGCCACGCGTTACACTTCGGCTGCCCTATTGAGATTGGTGGACGAGTTGTTCCGAACACCAACCCTCATAGTCCCACAGGTGCAAAAGCGTTTTGGAGTGACTCACCGCTCGGCTAATCAAATGGTCGAACGTCTGGTGAAGGAAAACATTCTGACTGCCATGCCCGGGCGAATTCGCAATCGTCAATTTGTCGCTCAGGAGATTCTGGACGCCCTGAATAACGACCCGTAATGATACACAAGTATCATTGTTTTCGGCTTATGATACTTTTTCGTCCAGAAGTATCATTATGAAATTCACGAACCCTCTCTCCCGCCAGTGGCGCGCCGTCTGGCGCGACACACTGGTGCTCGTCCGCGATTTTCGCGTGCCGTTGCTTTTATTCGCGCTGCTGATTATCGGCGGCGGGCTGCTGTACGATTACCTCGCGCGGCAAGCCGGCGAACCGCTGCACGGTCAGGTGGAAGCCATCTATACGGTGCTGTCGATGGTTTTCCTGCAAGGCGGCGGCAACTTTCCAAACGCCTGGTACCTTCAGGTTTTCTTTTTCGTCATTCCGATCTTCGGCATCGCGATTCTCGCGCAGGGATTGGCGGATTTCGGCATTCTGTTTTTCAATCGCAAGTCGCGCAGCAAGGAGTGGGAAATGGCGGTGGCATCCACTTTTAGCAATCATATTATTTTGATCGGTCTGGGGCACCTGGGTTTCCGCGTCGCGGAGAAGCTGCACGAACTCAATCAGGACGTCGTCGTGATCGAAGCGAATCCCCAAGACAATCTCGTGGCGAGCGTGCAGGCGATGAACATCCCGGTCGTGCAGGGAAGCGGCGCGCGCGAAGACATTCTGGACGCGGCGGCGGTGCAGCAGGCGCGCGTGATCATCCTGTGTACGCAGAACGACAATCTCAATTTGCAGATGGCGGTCAAGGCGCGCAGCATGAATCCGAAAATTCAAGTCATCCTGCGCATCTTCGACGACGACTTTGCCGCCGCGCTGCAAAAGCAGTTTGGCTTTGCCGCGCTGAGCGCGACGAGTATGGCAGCGCCGGCGTTCGCGGCAACTGCCGCCGGCATGGACATCTCGAATCCGATCACGGTCGAGGGGCAGTTGCTGAGTCTCGCGCGGCTGAACGTCTCGCCGAAATCGAAACTGGTCAACCTGTCCGTCAACGCGGTCGAGCACGTGTATAATGTCAGCGTCGTGCTCTTGCGGCACGACGGCACGCAGGAATTTCATCCGACGAGCGGCAAGCGCCTTGCCGCGAACGATGTGCTCGCGGTGCTGGGCGCGGCGGACCAGATCAGCCGACTGGCGCAGGATAATCGGTAGGAGAAATCAGTGCTTCACACGCTTCATCCGGCAAACCTTAGCGTTCTGCTTGCTCTTCTCGTTTTCATCACCGCCTGCGCGTCCGCGCCGACGGCGACACCCGCGCCAACGCTGACGCTCGCGCCCACCGCGACCGCGCTGCCGACCAGCACGCCGACGCTTGCGCCGATTGCCACGAGCACGCCCGCGCCCACCGCGACGGCGACGCGCACTTCCACGGCGACCGCGACGAGTTCGCCTTCACCGACCAAACCGCCGACCGCGACGCCAACGCTCGCGCTGAGGTATTCGGCAATCAAATTGCGCGAGCCGGCGGATGGTCGATCGATTGAAGCCAAGTCGTTCATCTTTGAATGGGAAACGGCATCTCTACAAGACGGCGATCATTACGAGGTCTTCGTCAGAAGCGCGCAGAACGCAACTTGGGACAAGCGGTTCAACGCGGGCGCGGCGCTCAAGTTGCCGATGAGTCAGGAGCAGTCTCTGGTTTTTGGCGATTACGTTTGGAGCGTCTTTGTCGTCGACGCGAAAGGGCAAGTGGCAAGCGGGCAGGGCGAGACGCGCAGAATCAAATGGTGCCACCCCGGCAGCGCGTGCCACGAGTGTTCGTCGTGTCATCATTGATAGTACCTATCCAATGGAATCGTTGTACAAGAAACAAAGATTCTTGGACGCGGATTCACGCAGATTTTCGCGGATAAGAAAATATCTGCGTTCATCCGCGTTTATCCGCGTCCCAGTTTGTCCTGTTTGATTTCGGCTTGTCCGAATTAGGAGGAGCAATGAAATTCGGCGTTGGCTTGCCCAACTACGGACCGCATACTTCATTCGATGCGATCCGCCGCGTCGCGCTCGCGGCGGAAGAACTGGGATATGATTCGGTCTGGACGACCGATCACGTGATCGTTCCCAAAGAACATATCGAGCCATACGGTCACATCTACGAATCGGTGGTGACGCTCGCGATGGTCGCGGCGGTCACGTCGCGGATACGCGTCGGCACATCCATCATCGTCCTGCCGATGCGTAACCCGGTGCTCTTTGCGAAGCAAGCCGCGACCATCGACGCGGCGTCCGGCGGGCGAATGATCGTCGGCGTGGGCGTCGGTTGGAATGAACCAGAGTACAAAAACCTCAGCGCGAATTTTAAGAACCGCGGCAAGCGGCTCGACGAAGACATCACGCTACTGCGCGCGCTTTGGTCGAACGAGCACGCGGATTTTCACGGCAAGTATACGCACGTCACCGATTCGATCTTTGCGCCGCTGCCGGCGCGCAAAGAGATTCCGATTTGGATTGGCGGCAACAGCGAGCCGTCGTGGAAGCGCGCCGCCGCGCTCGGCGATGCGTGGCACGCGACTGGCGCGCCGCCGGAAGGTATCGCCGCGGCGGTCCAGTACTTTCGCGAGCACACGCCCGCGCGGCAACTCTTGATCTCCGCGCGTCTCAACATCGATATGAATCCGAACGTCCCGCCGACGTACGAGTATCGCGGCGCGCCGCGTCGCCGGCTGTCCGGCACCGACGACGATGTTCGTGCGACGCTGCGCGAGTACGTTCAAGCCGGCTTGCAGCACGCGGCGTTGTGGTTTCCAAGCGACAACCTTGCGGTAACGCTCGACCAAATGCAGCGCTTTATGCGCGACATTGTCCCCGGGTTCGCGAGCTGACGCGCGCATGAATCGGTTCTCGGTAAATTGGAAACAGCTCCGGCGCATCGCCGGCATTCTCCTCGCCCTCGCCATTCTTTTCTTCCTCGGCGATCTGCTCTACCGCACCTGGGGCGACCTCGCCAAATCCGGCTTTCAATTTCAATTCGATTTGCCGCGCCTCGCCATCTCGCTTGCGCTGCTCGTCATCGCGCGCGCGTTCGCCGTGGAAGCGTGGCGGCGCATCCTGCTTTCGCTCGGCGAGCGGATCGGATTTGCGTTCGGCGCGCGCGTGTGGTTCCTCTCGAACCTGACGCGCTATGTGCCCGGCAACGTCTGGCAGGTCGCGACGATGATGGTGATGGTCGAGCAAAAGGGCGTGAGCAAGACGAACGCGCTGCTGAGCCAGGTCATCTACACCGCGATCGCGCTCGGCAACGCCGGATTGCTCGGGCTGATGTTTGTCCTCGTGCGCCCGGAAATTCTGAACGGCGTGCTGCCGGTTTCGATTGCCGCCTACGCGCCGCTCATCGCCGCGTTCGCCTTCCTCGCGCTGATGGTTTTCCTCGCGCTGCCGCCGGTCAATCGGCTGATGGTGGCGTTCACCGCGCGCCTCACGCGCCGCGCGATCGCCGCGCCTCCGCCGACGTTCGCGCGCGGACTGGTCCCGCCGCTTTTTTCGCTGGCGATGTGGCTGACGAACGGCATCGCGTTTTATCTCTTCGTCGATTCGATCACGCCGCTGCCGCTCGCGCTGCTGCCGGCATATATCGCGATGAATGCCGGCGCGTACTGGATCGGCTATGCGTCGTTTCTCACGCCCAGCGGTTTGGGTGTGCGTGAAGGCGTGCTGGCGTGGATGCTTTCGAGTTTCTTTCCCGCGCCGGTGGCGCTGGCGCTATCGTTGGTCACGCGCCTGTGGACAACCGCCGGCGAAATCCTAGGCGTCGTTCTCGTGGTGAATATCGGAAAGCGCTCCAATGATTAATCGTTCCGATAGAATCGTCGCCGCGTGGATCGCGCTGCTGCTCTGCGGCGTCTACCTGTTTTCGTTCAGCGGTCAACTCTATTCGCAAGACAGCATGTCGATGTTTTCCGTCACCGAGGGCGTGGTCAAGCGCGGCGAGTTGAACACCGACCAGATGTGGACGCTGTTCAAAGCGCGCAACGAGATTGCGAGCGATGGCGAATCGTACGCCAAGTACGGCTACGGCATCTCGCTCTTCGCCGCGCCGCTGTATGCGCTTGCGTTGGCGCTGCCCGCCGAATTGGGCTTGGTGCAGACGACCTTACTCACGAGCGCGATCGTAATCGCGCTGGCGGGCGCGTTGCTGTTCCTCGCCGCGCGGCGCTTGAGCTATTCGCGCGGCGTGAGTCTCGCGCTGGCGCTGCTGTTCGGACTGGCGACGCCTGCCTGGGTCTACGCCAAACAATTCTGGAGCGAGACGTTCGGAATCTTCACGCTGTTCGCGGCGTTCTACTTTTTGCTCAGCTTCCGCCAGGAACACCGCGCGCGCGATGCCATCATCGCCGGCGTCGCGCTGGGTCTCGCCGTCGCGACGCGCGTGACGAACGCCGCGCTGGTGCCGTTCTTCGCGTGGTACGGGTTCAGCGGCGCGTTGAAAGACCGCCGCGAGCGTCGCGGGCTTGCCTGGTTCGCGGCGATGCTCGCGCTCGCGGCGCTTTCGATCGCGTGGTACGATGGGGTACGCTACGGCAGTCCGCTCGCGACCGGCTATCGCGCGGACGAGTTATTCGACAATCCAATTCTGCTCGGAATGTACGGGTTGCTCTTCAGCCCGGGCAAGGGCTTGTTCGTCTACGTGCCGTTTCTCGCCGCGCTGCCATTCTCTTTCGCGGTTTTCTTCAAGCGGACGAAACATGAGTCCATCTTGATCGGCTTTATTTTTACGTTTTACGTTTTGCTTTTTTCGTTGTGGTATTATTGGTGGGGCGGGACGAATTGGGGTCCGCGCTTTCTCGTGCCGACGATTCCGTTTCTGGTCTTGCTGATCGCGCCGGCAATCGAGCTTGCCCTCAGCACCAATTTTCGCAAGAAAGCGCACACGGCTTTCTCGGCAATCTTTCTCGCGCTTTGCCTTTTGAGTTTCGGCATCGAGGTCCTCGGCGTCAGTGTCCCGTCGCTGGCATATCGCGCACGCATGGTGCGCCTGTCCGCGAATCCAGATTGGGATTCGATCTTTTTGCCGCAGTTCTCGCCGCTGGTCGGCTCGCTCAATTTGCTGCGACCGAGCGTCTTCGATTTTGGGTGGATCCGTTTTATCGATAACACCGTGACGATCGATGGGCTGGTGGTCGCGCTAACGGCGGCGCTCATCGCGGGGTGTGGAGTTGCGCTGTGGGCGAACCTGACGGATGACGGCGGACGGATGTTCTCGGTCGTCCGTCGTCCGTCCTTCGTCCTCGTGGTGGCAGCGCTTCTCGCCGCGCTTTCGTTCTTCTCGCTCTACCGCTACCGCGACGACTTGCGCTTCGGCGGAAGCGACGGCTACCACGCGCTCCTGCAAGACTTAGCGCGCGAAGAGCAGCCGCGCGACGTGATGATCCTCGACAACGATGTGTACACGCAATTCTTCTTGAACGAGAACCGCGCGCGGCTTCGCTGGTACGGCTTGAGCCGCGATCCCCAGCAGTGGGACAACGCGACGCGCGCGCTGCTCGCGCGCCTCTCGCAGCAGTCCACGCGCGTCTGGCTCGCCTACGACGATTCGACCGCGACGCTGTCTGACCCGACGCGCGACTGGCTCGCCCAATCGCTGCGCCAAATCGACGAGCGCGATTTTGCGGACGGGGTGCACTTGGTGCTCTACGCCGTGCCCACAGCGCCATAAGTATAAATCGTTCACGCCAACTTTGACTTTTCCAATGAACCGTAGTATCCTATTTCCCGTCGCTCAATAACGAGCGCACAGATTTGCCCACCGGCAAATGTCGGACGGGCGTATAGAACGGAAACAGTTTGCAGTCAACTGATGACTGGAGCTGGGAACCAATGTCGGAGGTACGATGAAAAAAGGAATGCTTCGATGGTATATTTTGTTCGCCGCAATCCTGCTTGCGCCGCTGTTCATGTTAGCCACAGCTCCCTACGCGTTCGGCTGTGATTCGGGTTACTTGAGTAGCACGGTCCAGTGTGTTCCCCTCGCCCAAGTTGCAGACACGCCCACGCCAACCGATACCAGCACGATCACTGCGACAGTTACCGATCCGTTAACCGCCGCCAGCACGCCAACGGCGACTGTGACCGATACGCTAACCGCCACTCCTACGCTCACCATCACGCCGACTGCGACGCCAATGCCTACCTGGACGCCGTTTCCTATTCCGGTAGGTGATAACCCCAATACCGCAAGAATTCCATTCTGGGTGAAACCGGAATACTGCATCGAAGCCATGTGTCCCGGCGCGGTGGACGCCCCCTTGTTGAACTCGCCGGGTCACTGGGACTGGATTGCGCCCAAGACAAGTGTTTGGTACAAGATGGACGATGGGCATAGTCTCCAGCTTGAGATCTGGGTGTTTGCCAATGGTCAAGGCGGTCTCTCTCTCGACGTCTATGCGCCGGAGCAAACCGACCTTTACGGCAAGCCCATCGGCCGCGGATCGTTGAACAAGAACTATCCCGGTTCCGACCTATTCTATTCCGGTCGCAGCTCGGCTTACGGGATTTGGTATGCCCGGCTCACCAACAATAACTCGTTTCCCGTAACATACTCTTTCAGATTTACCCGAACGACTCCGACCGGGAACGCCTGCGACAGCTGCCACAAGGTAATCGGATATAATTGGAATGGCTGCTCTGATCCGGCGTTTTGTCAGCAATTGCACGATTACGCGAACACGAATCCGTCCTGCTACGACCATAACATCAATTCGGATTTGTCAGGCGGGTGTCAGTAGCCGTCGAGGCAAGTCGAATTCTCCGCTGTTCATCACGCGACAAGGGTCTCCGGCTCTTGTCGCGTTTGATTTTATCGACGGCGGACTCGTTTTGACGCTTTGCATTCGTTGTGTTATGATTTCGTTGTGAGACCCCAGGAGCAATGCATGAGTCCTGCCCGACATCAGATTTTGCGCCGCGACCTATTTATCCTCGCCATCTATTTCTTCCTCGCTCTTGTGCTGACCTATCCGCTGATCACGCATTTCGATACGTTTGGTCCCGGGCATGGCGTGGATGATCCGGCACAGACGTGGAGCATCTGGTGGTTCAAGTTCGCGACGTTCAATCTCGGTACGAATCCACTCAGCACGGATTACTTGTTTTACCCGCTGGGTATCAATCTGGTCGCGTACACGCCGACTTTTCTGAACGGCGTGATTTCAATTCCACTCCAATTCGTCTTTGGGGTGATCGTCGCGCAGAATCTCATCGTCCTGTTCTCGCTCGTGGCGGGCGGGTACGGCGCGTACCTGTTCGTGCGCGAAATCTTGAGGCGGCTTGGCGTTGCCGATTCAAGCCGCACCATTGCCGCCGCGCTGGCGGGGGCAGTTTACGCGTTCGGCGCATGGCATCTCAACTACGTCGTCGCCGGGCATTTTATGCTCCTCAGCAACGAATGGATTCCGTACTTCGCGCTCTGTTTGATTCGCTGGGATGCGCCGTCGCGGCGCAGCGGCGCGCTCGCCGGCTTGTTCTTCGTCATGGCGACGTGGACCGAACTCACCTTCGCGCCGTTCCTCGCGCTGCTGACCGTGTTGTATTTGCTTTTCCAAATCGTTCTGCTCAAGCCGTTCGCGGCGCACCGCGCCGCCCTGTGGACACTTGGGCGCAATCTGATCGCGATGGGAATCGTCAGCGCCGTTGGCATCAGCCCGCTCGTCTTCAATCTCCTTGCCGATTTTAAACGCTACGGTTATT
>VFSW01015963.1_pt1 | contig 10285 bp, 8 predicted proteins | sample 5358111 | NCBI WGS metagenome assembly VFSW01 (sample SAMN11554181, study PRJNA540505) | mine drainage metagenome | isolation source: sediment from site ElyBrook_90M | place: USA: Ely Copper Mine, Vershire, VT | collected 2017
TCCTAACACGATAATGTATTTTATCAGGTTCAATGGCGAACCCGCGCCGCGGCTCGCACCGCTATTTTTGAATATCTCGAACTCTTCTATAACCGCCAGCGGCGCCCATTCATTCCTCGGCTATCAAGTATCATTTCCCCAATAGATGCGACGCGGGCCAGGAACCGGTGGATCTGGCCCCGACAGGTAAAAACCCCTACGCCATGTTCACAATCTGCCTCGCTAAAGCTCGAATCAAATAGCGCTGTGTGGCTGTCAGTGCGATTGTTAAGACAATCTTTTGGACACTGGCTCGACGATGCATCTTCTAATTGAACCGGCAATCGCATTAAAGTAAGACATCGCAAATTCCCGGAGGGTGACTGATCTGGGGGTACACGCCGCGTTTTTGGTATTCGCAGCCAATGCTTGAGGCTAAGCAGAGTGCATTGCCCCAAGAGTTTTGCTCGTTCCAAGGGCGGCCCCAAGCCACGTCACCGTAAGTAATCGGCCACCCTGGCGATGACGGGGACTTCAAGTGCCAGAGAAGGACCGACCGTTTTTGTCAACGAGCATCACTCGTCTCAGGGTGATCCTGCGAGAGTGCGTAGCTGATACTGAGATTCTGGAAGAGCTCAGAGATGAGCTGAGGCGAAGGCGCACTACGAGCGCGAAGGAGCTGCTCCGGATAGTCGAGAAAGAATTTGATGATCTTGCCAGCAAACAACTTAACCTGATGAACGGGGACGAGACGCCTCCCGCGAACGCGGGCGAGCACAAAATGGCTCCGCGAGTATTGAGCCCGCGAGAGGCAGCCGCGCAAAAGCGTATCGCGGAACTGCGTATGCGGCTCCTCGATCTCAGCAATAGCAACCGGCTCCTCAACTACAAGTTCAGCACCCACTCGCGTCGGTTCGCGCGGGTGGTTGACGAGCTTCCCGACCAGCTAATTCGCAAGCTCGAGGGCGGAAAGCATATCGTCTTCAAATCACTTCCGGAACCGGGTGACGAACCCGAGGATGAGAAGGGCGATGCATTCCTCCTCGCCCTTGAGCAAGCCAAGCGGTCCGACGAGGAGTATCTCGCTGCGCTGAAAAATCATACTGACGACGAGGAAGGCGAACGTGCGCGCCGGACCGAACGCGCTCTTCGAGACCGTCTGCGCAGAATGTTGGGGATGCCCGATCGGCGTTTGAGTGATCAGATTGGCAAGGCTGAATGGGCTCGAAAAAACGACATAGAGCCAAGCTTCGATCTTCCTTTGCCAGCGAAGATGCAAAAACGGTCGCATCTGGACGGGGACGTACAAACATTGCTTTTGCCCGACGAGATGGAACGGACGCTCTCGGCGATTCATGACCAAGCGCGCAGCTCGCTTCAGGAAACTGGCGTAAACACGCTCTATCTGGCACTTGGGTACCTTGAATGGTTTGAGGCGCCCAATGCCCAGACCCCGATGTACGCGCCACTACTCCTCTATCCGGTCGACATGGACCGAAAGCTCGTCTCTGGCAAATACCGCTATTCCATCGGCAGCCTCAGCGAGGAAACCCAAATCAATATCACGCTCTCTGAGCGCTTGAACCAGGATTTCCACCGCCGTCTTCCCGCTCTCGAAGAGAACGACTCCCCGGAGGACTACTTCCGCAAAGTGACCGCAATGATAGAAGACATGTCCGGCTGGCGCGTGCGCCGTTTTGTGGTGGCCGGCCATTTCGCCTTCGCACGCCTGGTCATGTTCCACGATCTCGAGGAAACGCGTTGGCCGGACGGCTTTGGTGTAATCGGCAATCCGGTTATTGCTGAGATATTCGCTGGCCATGGCACTGCCGCAGGCGCATTTTTCGCGGAGGACTACGCCGTCGATGAGCCGACGATCGCTGCTAAGGTACCGCTCCTCATTACGGACGCCGATTCATCCCAATTTAGCGCAATAGTCGACGTGATGGAGGGGAAGAACCTGGCCATCAAGGGTCCCCCCGGTACAGGCAAATCGCAGACCATCACCAACATCGTCGCCGCGGCTCTCGCAAGCCGCAAGACGGTCCTGTTCGTGGCCGAAAAGATGGCGGCGCTGAACGTAGTGAAAGACCGTCTGGAGAAGGCTGGGCTGGGTCATTTCTGCCTAGAGCTTCATTCCACCAAGGCGCGAAAAAAAGATCTCCTTGAATCTCTGCAAAAACGGCTGAACGTACAGGGCCGATTGCGCGCGGACGGCGAGCTGTCGGCAGCCGTCAAGGAACTCTGGCGCACGCGCCACCAGCTTTCCGATTACGTCACGACGATCAACCGCGCCTTCGGTGCTTCCGGCAAGACGATTCACCAAATCCTGTGGTCAGAGCAACGTACGCGTGTCGAGCGGCACGCACTTCCCAAGACACTGGATGATGTCGAGCTTGCCGGTGCGAGAGAAATGACGCACCACGATGTGGCGGCGCTGAAAGGCAAGCTGGACGTTCTCGCGGGCGCCTATTCGGATGCGGCCGCAGCGGGTAGTTTTGACCAGCACCCCTGGTTCGGGATTAACGACGCGACACTCGATTATTTCGGCCGCGAGCGCCTTCTCGAGGACATGAAATCCTTCCGCGAGGGTTTGCGCCGACTTTTGCGCGCGCTTGAGGCGGTTGGCGAAGTGGTGCAAGCAGCGATCTCAGACAAGATCGGTGATGCGCTCAGCCTGAATGAGGTTCTCGCGCTTCTGCCCGAACCCGCCTCGGGACTCGACTCTGAGCTCTATGTCGCTATGCACGATCCGGCAGCTGTCAAAGCGTTGGACGCATTCCAAATTGAACAATCAGCCTGGCTCGACGCGGGACGTCAGCTTTCAGAATCGGGGGCTTACCCGCAAGAATTGATTCATCAGATTGACGAAATTCATGCGATCGTTTCGCTCGCCAAAGACGTTAGTCTCGACGACAAACCGCTTTTCGCATTGGCCGCTGAGGCTGCAGCGCTTAGCGCGGATGCCGATCGGATTGAGCGTACCGTCGAACTTGGGCGCCGACTCGCGGAAGGTTTCGGAATTGAAACGCCGATGACAGTGGGTACGGTGCGTACCCTCTTGGCGGGAGCTAAGCATGCTGCGTCCCTCTCCCACGACTTGCGAGCACTACGACATCCGGGCCTCTTCGACGAAGGGGCGTATCGTCTCCTGGCCGAGGCGCGCGAGCGCGCACAAATTCTTCAGCAGAAACTAACTCCACTGGCCGAACGTCTTGCCTTCGAGCTGGACGATCAACCACATGAATGGCGGCGCCACGCAGAAGTCTTACGTTTAGCGCGGTTTCCATCGTTGCTATGGCGGCGCGACGTGCGAACAGCGAAGGCTCGGTACAAGAAACTTCTCCGCGTCCCTCGCAAGTCCAAGCGCCTCGAAGTCTCCTCTGAGTTCGAAGCGCTCGGCGAATGCGTCGAACTCGCCGGAAGCTTCACTTCAGATACTGGTCTCCAGGCGGTCTGCGGGCCACATTTTCGCGGCTATCAGACGCCCTTCGAAAGTCTAATAGCAGTCAACGCCTACGCGATTTCGACAAAGGAGATCTATAGCGGTGCCGACGATGTCGACTCGCGTCTCCGTCACATACTGCTGCAAGGCTCGCCCGAGGCGCTCGCCGAGATCGCGGCACTTCGCGAGCATCCGGATGCCCTGGTCGCTGAGAAAACCGTTCGTGACATCTATGATTTGCAATGCGATCTCGCAGGTCGTCAAAGCACCCTAAAACCCCGCGCCGCGAATACCGCCGAGCTGGGTCGCCGCGCGCTCGCGCTCGGCCTAAATCCTGATCTTCAAGTGGGCTCCATTGCGAGTCTAGCTGACGCTGTAGCCGCGCGAATCGCAGCAAACGCTAAGATCGAGACAAACAGTGAGGCACGCGAATTGCTCGGCGCACGATGGCGCGGACCGGAGAGCAATCGTCCTGCGCTCATGAACGTGCTCAACGCAGCGTCTGAGGTGGAACGCGCTACTCTTCCGGAACCGATTCGTCGATACCTGTATCACGCAGATCGCGACGCAAGGGTGGCAGAACTCAGGGGCCTCCACGCGCAGCTGACCGCGGCGGTGAACTCGGCTTTGGAGCTATGGCGCAACGCGAAGACTCGGGGCAAAATCGACGAGAAAGCTTTCTTTGGTTCTTCTTTTGAAGCTTCGTCCGGGGCTAGCGTGGCGGGGCGGGTTGATAGAGCGCTAGACGCGCCAGACCAGCTCGCTGTTTGGACAGCCTGGCTCGTCGCCTGCCAGGACTGCGTAGAAAGCGGTTTCCCTGGTCTCATCGACGCCTTTGCAGGCGAGCATCTTCAAGCGGCTCGGCTGTCGGCGGCTCTCGACCGTGTCTATTGGCGTACTCTCGCTCGCGCTGCGCTCGCCGAACATCCAGTACTCCTTCGATTCCGCGGTCTGCAACTCGAGAAGGCGCGCGAACGATTTCGCCGGCTCGACGAGGAGATCATCGAGTTGCAGCGGAAGGAGCTTTCCGCTGAGTTGTGTCGCAGGCCCATAGATCCCGGATATCGAGGTGACTACCGTAAGGAAGATACTGGGTTGGAGTTGGTGCACCACGAGATCGGCAAGCAGAAGCGCCATATCCCAGTCCGTGACCTGCTTGATCGATCTGGCCTCTCGATTCAGCAAATGAAGCCATGCTTCATGATGTCGCCGCTTTCGGTCGCGCAATTCTTGAAGCCCAACGGACTTCGCTTCGATCTTGTGCTGATAGACGAAGCATCCCAGATGCGGCCCGAGGAAGCGCTGGGCGCGGTCGCGCGGGGTGGCCAACTGGTCGTGGTAGGCGACCCAATGCAGCTCCCGCCCACTTCCTTCTTTGACCGCGCGGACCGTGTCCCGGATGACGAACTCGACGAAGAGGAAATTGTCGACAACGAATCCATCCTCGATTTGGCGCTCGCCGAATTTCGGCCGGCGCGTTCCCTACGCTGGCACTACCGTTCGCGTCACGAGAGTCTGATTGCTTTCTCGAATAGGGAGTTTTACGACGACCTAATCGTTTTTCCATCGCCTCTCGATCCCGACCGCGAGAAGCGCGAACCGAAGCTCGGAGTCTACCAACACTTCGTCGCCGGCAAGTACAAGGGCCGGATTAACGTCGAAGAGGCTCAAAAGGTGGCTGAGGCGGCTCTAGCCTTCATGGCGACCGAGCCCGATAAGTCGCTTGGCATCGTCACCCTGAACCAAACCCAGCGTGATGTGCTGCTCGAGGAGATGGAGCGACTGGTGCCCCGCGAACGGTCGGCAGAGCAATTCGTCGAACGATGGGAAAATACACTCGAGCCGTTTTTCGTAAAGAATCTCGAAAACGTTCAGGGCGACGAGCGCGACGTTATTTTCATCTCTACTGTCTACGGACCCGATGCGGCGACGGGGATCGTGAAGAATCAATTCGGACCTATCAACGGCAAGTATGGACACCGGCGCCTCAACGTATTGTTCAGCCGCGCCAAGTACCGAGTCGAGGTCTTCACTTCTATGAGACCGGACGACATCAGACCGGACGAGAAATCACAGCGAGGCGTCCACGTACTGAAGGCGTACCTTGATTATGCCGAGACAGGCCGACTTGACGCGGGATCTGCGAGTGGACGGGAGCCGGATTCCGAGTTCGAGGAGCTGATAAGAGACCGGCTACAGGAGAAGGGCTTTGAGGTCGTTCCGCAGGTTGGAGTAGCGGGTTACTTCATCGATCTTGCGGTTAAGCACCCCAAGCGCAGCGGTTTCGTGCTCGGGATCGAGTGCGACGGCGCAAGCTACCATTCGAGCCGCTCCGCGCGTGATCGCGATCGTCTAAGGCAGCTGGTCCTCGAGCGACTTCAGTGGAACATTTACCGGATCTGGTCGACAGATTGGTTCCAGAATCCTCAGGAAGAGCTGCAGCGTCTGCTTCGCCATCTGGAGCGAATTCTCCGCGAGGAATCCTAGCAGCAAAGATGTCGCAGTGCGTTTCCGTCGCGAACCGGCCCGGTGCCTCAACTTCCGTCCTCCGGGCCGTGCCCGCACTTGCGATAGCGCACAGGCTGACCAGTGAGTAAGCTCTTAGCAGAAAAAGCCCCGCGAGTGGGGATCGCGGGCTTTGGATGCGGAGGGCGAAGCGTGGCGGGCAACCAACCTCAACGACATTCCAGGTCTATTAGCGGAGAGAACTGGGCTCAATTCGAGCTTCGCGATCCGGAGAGTGAGGCGGCCGCGCTGAGCGAGATGGAAGCATCCTTCCGACTCAAGCGCGGCTGGAACGTGAGTGGCGCGGCCAATGTTTACTTCCGGGGCAGGAGCCCTCGCGGCCGTCGGCCAGGACGTCCTTCACCATCATCGTTTCCGCCATCGCCGTTGGGCGCGAGATGCGTGCCGCAAGACATGCGCTGCGCGCGACCTATATGCCTACTGCCTTCTCTGCCTTCCAACTGACCTACATCCGCGCGTTATGCCGATCTCGCGGCTTTTGGGCGGGCTAATCGCCAAGGCTCTCGACTATCCATTTGCTTGCACGGCATCTTTCCATCGAGAAGTGGTGCGCGATCTGAGGCGTTTGCGCACGGCGCTCGACAAACCGGGGCGGCAGCATTCGTCAGCGGGCAAGTCCTTCGTGTTGCGGTATGCGGGAACGGTCGCGGTGCTTCGCGCGAACAGAATGCTGGCTAGTCTGGAACTTATCATCGGACAATCTGAGCACTTCGAATTCAGCTAGAAACAGCTTGGGCCCCAAGGGCTTTGTGCTGTAGGGGCTGCATTCTACACGTGCCCGCACGTCTGGCCAGCCCTCGCGCACCTAAGTATTACAGTCGGTCATAACGTTAAAGGAGATCGAAACAATGTCGAGTTATGACCGCACAATGCAGCTCGTGCGAGAAGGAAACGCCTTGGCGCTCGTACTTTTGAAGGAATGCTACAGATGGGTGCTTGCACAAGGGCGCGACCAGATTTTTGCCGCGCGTTGGGTGCTGGAAAGACTTCCGGAAATAAATCTCAGAACCTTGAGCGCCAGAGGCATCCTTGAAAAGGTCGGATCCTCGCGCGGCGGTCATCGCGCCTATTACCGCATGGTTGACCCGGATGCTGTCGGCCGGGCCCTTCGCACCCTGGGGATTGCGTAAAGACTTTCATCCGTCGTCAGTTTTCCCTCCCAGTCCTATCGGTCCATATGGGCTCGTGTTGAAGGGTCCGGACGGCAGAATCCGGCCTGCCTTGGCTTCGTTTAAACCCGAAAATGTATTATCGGGTTAGGAAAGGAGAAAAGAGGGTGGTGTCACTTTTGAGTGATATTTAGCCGTAATGATGACACCGAACAACCGGCCTGCAAACAGTACGCGCGAACGGCGCGAAACCCGACGCGCCGCCACTTTTTTACCGGTGGGCGAGAATCATCGTTAACCCTTGTATTCTCGGTACAGAACTTTTGCCTAATTTCTACCGTAAAATTCAAGGAGGACTTTGCTGAAGATAATAAGTAGAAGGTACACAGATAAGGTGACGGCACTGACGAGGACCGCGATCGGAACGCGCACAGCTGCATAAAAGAAGATGATGTTTACAATCGAAAACAACGCCCCAAGAACCGCTCCTCCAATCGCATTTCTGATTGCTCCGTATTCAATGTTGTGCTGAAGCAAGAATGGATTCTGATGCAGCTTCTTGCGGATGAGCGCCATTACTTCGACAATTCTGGTTCGTGCTAAGCCTTCGTCAGCCGCTTCTTCCGGCTCGGTCGGAAGATTGATTCCGAAGTCCTTGAGTACTTTCTCCCGAATCTTATGCTTGTACGCGGCGCTGTAAGCATTATCTCTGAAGAGCAAGAGTGTCGTTGTAGGCATAGCGGCTTCTTCTCGAAAGTAGCTGTTTTCAAACAGATGCTTACCGAAAAATCGGCCTGCTTCGGAGAGATAGTATAAGCACACAGACGAGATGGTGAGATTGGAGAGTATTTTGGCTCCGAATACTCCGCCTACAAAGCTGGAAAACACCTCGCTCGTGTAGAAGTGATTGAACACCATTATTGGAATAATGATAGAAAAGAAGGCTGGGAGAACCCGCCCCTTTCAGGGCATATTGGTCAAATTGCATTCCTCCTCCCCGGCTCCTCGCCGCATCTTATTCGCCCAGGACAAGTGTGCCAACATAGTAGTACCCCGCGCGAGTTCGCGATCGGTCTTCGAGAAAGTTGGCGTCGTATTCCTGCGACGAAAAAAAATGAACCTCACCAGCCTCGCATTCGAAAAGAAGCTCTCCGGCCGAATTTTGGGTAATGGTATTGTATCCGTCGTAATAATGTAGGTGTTCGCTCGGCGCCTCGCCGATGATTAAGATTTTGGGGTGCAATTGTCCAAGGATCGACTCCGGAATCTTTCCGCTGTATCTACCGTGATGTGGTGCGAAGAGTAAGTCCACTTTAGGAGGATCTAGTGCGGGTTCGACTGCTTCCATGAAGTCCGTCTCCAGATCACCCATCGAGAGTGCGGTTGCGCCGTTCTCCAGCGAGTATTTGACCACAGCCGAAATATTATTCGGACTTCCGCCATATTCGGCCTCTTCGAGCGCCTCTTTAAAGTTGGGGTTATCAAGGTCTGGCCAAATGATATTGATGCCGGAGGATTTCCTTTCGTCGTTCTCCGCGTTCATCCATCTGCGTGTGCAGCCCTTACTTATATAGAACGCCTTATCGGAGTCGCGAAGCGCGCAGTATTGTTCGAAGCTGTCGGTCATGTCCTACTTCGTTGCCTTGTTGCGCACACAGTAGAAATTGAGGATGTTGAGCTTCTTATGTAGTCGTTAAAGGCCTCGTAGATGGTCGTCATCAGGGTGGGTTGATATGAAGCGAGTAATGCCTTTTCTGCCACTCAGGCGAGGTATCTCCTCGAGAATTGCTTCTGCAGTGTCGTCGTCGTTCAAACAACAGTCGATAATCGTGAAATTGTCGCTGTTGTGGTCAATGTAGAACATGTCGCCGTTTCCTACGGAGTATGATTTGATGATGCTCAACGCTGTCACCCCTTCCTGGTAAGATCACCTACTCTGCATGCCGGTGCGCCGTTTCCCCTTCACGAACCAGGCGCAACGCAAAGTGGAGCCAAACTCTTCCCCGTCGACCCCATTTTCACCGTGCACCTCTTCTGCCACAGAATCACATATTCATGCATAATCCTCGGCAGCCTCAGCGGATAGTCCCTACCGTTCCTGGCGACGTTGTGCTGTTGCTTGATCAGCACCGCCTGCAGCCCTTTTTTCGGCATCGCGTGATCAGATCGGCCTGGTAACTGGAATAGACGCCGCCTTCACGAACATCCCCTATGATCGCTCCGTAATAGCCGCCGCCTAACCTGGTGGCGTGGCGCTGGTTGTTCATCGCAATCGTGAGCTTCTCGACAAATTCATCCGCGGTTGCGCAGCGCGAGAGATCGTCGGGGTGCCCTACCCTGCCCCAGACCTCGCCGCTGTAGACCACGATGTTGTGATAGGGCGGGTGCGAAACCACCAGGTCGGACGACTTCCCGACGGCCTCAAGAATGGGTTGCTTGAGGATATTGAAGCCCCAATGCAGGACGAGCCCATGCGCCTCGATGCCCATCTCGCGCGGCACCTCGACCGAGGTGCCGCCGCCGACCATGGGATCGGTAAACACCTGTGGATGCAAAGTCAGCGGCGCCGGACGCACTGGCCGTGCAGGCTGGAGCGCCCCCGGCCACGGCGCAGGTGTCGGTTGCAAACGCTCACGCTCCTGCTCCAGCCGCAGCAAAGGGATCTCGCCGGTAGTCGCGTGGGTGCGTGCGTTGGCAACCTCGCGCAGCCAAGTGCCAACGCGCGCGTTGGCGGTGTCGCAATCGACCTTCAGTCCTTCGGGGCTGAGCTGGCTCGCCAGCGGCACGTAAAAGCTCGCACGCAGGTAACGAATGAAGCGCTCGACCTTGCCCTTGTCCTGGGTCGATAGGGCTGGCACAGCCGCGGCACGAAGCCGTGATGATGCGCGAAGTCGAGGAAGGTGCCGTTGTAGCGATGCAGACCCGGATCAGTTTTGCACCGGCGGCTACACCGGAATCCATTCCGGCGCGGCGGCCTTCACCCGTTCAGCGATGTACTGCTTGTACTGATCGAGCTTGCTCGGCCGCGCCTCACGCTCGTACCGCGGCAGCCCTTCGCTGCGTACAGAGCGCCGCACCTTGTTGCGCGACACCTCCAGCATTCGCGCGATGTCGCGAATGCTCTTGCCTTGCTTCCTCAAGACCCGGATCTCCACCGCTTCCTCCGCCACCAACATGAGGCCCTCCGCTGCGGAGAACCCCACGCCGGGGTGGGTCAGTTTTCAAT
>VFSW01015964.1_pt1 | contig 10285 bp, 5 predicted proteins | sample 5358111 | NCBI WGS metagenome assembly VFSW01 (sample SAMN11554181, study PRJNA540505) | mine drainage metagenome | isolation source: sediment from site ElyBrook_90M | place: USA: Ely Copper Mine, Vershire, VT | collected 2017
CCGCGACCGTAGGTGAAGACCGCAAGAAACAGCGTATTCACGCCGGCACGTTCCTGAAGCACATCCAGGACTTTCTCGGTGCCTTCATCGACAAACGAAACTGCTCCGACCTGGATGCCGATCGTTTTGGAGGACATTGCGGTGTGTGCGGGGATTGGCATGGCCAAGGCGGCGCCGGCCCCAGCGGCGATCTGCAGGAATTCGCGACGATTCACGTCCAATTTCAACATGGACCACTCCTATTGTCTTTGGTAGCAGCCGATGTCTATGTTGCCGGATTTGACGCGGGGTGAGCCTTCAAGATCCAGTTCTCCCACCGGTACTCCGTCAGTCGTGCCGGCAGAGAGCGCGGGAGAATCTGATTGCAGGTGAAAGTCCTTCGCGGCAGTGTCAATAAAATGTGGATCGAGAAAGCGCGAATGACGGTCATTCTCCGTGGACTCAACATATTTGTCGAATCCCGTCACCGTGGCGGAAGCCCCTGCCCAGGTGCTTGCCTTCGCTCCGGAGGCGCAGTAATAAAGGTTGTGATCAATAACGGCGGGCGGCTGGTTTTTGTCGACCTGAGATTTGGTTAGCGTGAAAAGGCAGCGGGACCCTGCGTGCACGATATTGTTTTCAAAACGATTGTCCGCCATGTTCCACTGCAGTTGGAACTCACCGGACCCTGTTGCCGACGTATCGTTTTCGTAGAGCGTGTTGTTGATCACAGTGGAATGATCAGTGCGCCCCCGTTCAGGCGCATAACCTCCGATGGAAACGCCGGCGGTGTGGCAGTGATAGACAAGGTTGTTTCGCGCAGTGATGTAACTGGTGGCGCGGTTCTGGTGCTCACTGGCCAGTTCGATTCCAAAGTCCACATCGTGAATGACGTTCTGTTCGATAAGTATCCTGGTGCCGCCATCCACGTAAATGCCATCGGAAGACTCATCGTTGCGGTATGCCGGATTGCCGCGAGATGTAATGTTGTAAACCAGATTGCCGCTTACTACCCCGTCGCGGGCCTGGTCGACGGCCGGGTCGGGTGCCGTGCGCTCGAAACCGATGACGTCGATTCCGATGTTGTTGTTGTCGTGGACAACATTGTGCGTGATGCGGAAGTTCGTGACGTTCCCGTTCACTACTAACGACTCGCTCGAGCCGGTTTTGAGATGATGCACCTCATTGCCGTCAATGATCAAGTCAGTGATAGGAGTCTTGGCGTCGGTACCGTAGACAGCAATGCCAAACGCGTTGCCGCCTCGTCCCGGAGCATCACGGCCTTCAAAATTCTGCTGAATGTGATGGACGTTGTTCTTCAGCAGTTCTATATGGGAGCCGGCCCCGATCACGTTTATACCCAAGGGGGCGAGCTGATGTTCGGCGGTGTGGAAGTTGCGGATTTCGAAACCCTCGATTCTCACGTAACTTTTGTTCTGAATCGTAAGTACGCCGATTCTTCCTGAGGGAGTGAAATGCTCTGCCTCCAGAACCGCCGTTTCGCCTGGATAGCTTCTAAAAGTAATGTATCCATCGCTCGCGTTGCCGGATGCGTTGAGGCTCACCAGTTCTTCGTAGATTCCGCCCCGAACGTTGACCGTACTGCCCGCCCGCGCGGTGTCTGAGGCGTGTTGAATGGTGCGCCAAGGCGCCGCTTGAGTGCCGGGATTCGAATCATTCCCGGTCGTCGCCACGTAGAAGGAGGAGTTTGTCTGGCCAAACGCTGCGGAGACGCAAGCAAATAATATAAAGAAGGTTGGAAATTTCATGCTCATCTCTCCTCTACACCAACGCCTGATCCAGATGGTTGTGGCGCAGCGTCAATGAGCCATCCGCATTGACCTTCTGCCGGCACGCCCATCGTACCGGATAACGCACGCCCTTCACTTCCAACTCAGCCTTCAGCCGCAGACCTTCCCATTGGGCGCCGGCGGGCAGCATCAGCATGACTTGATGAACGCCTGTCGGCTTCGGATACCCAGGGTCGACGCAGCCGGACACGTTGATCTTGTTGTCCTCACTCAGCACGCTCAGGCGAAGCACTCCGGGAACAGGCGTGATTCCATCGTTGGCGAGTCCGATCACCAGGCCAGTAACCCCGTCGCGCTTGAAGGTCCAGATAAACGAGGGGCGAACGCGGTAGCCAATCTGGCGGGCCATCTCGTCGATCGGCCCCGGGAACTTTTCGTAGTAACTCAGGAGGTTGCCGGCGTTCTGGGTGTGCCAACTCCAAAGCGATAGATAGTTGACGCCGACATCGGTTGCGTGGGAAATGATTTGTTCGTTGTAAGTAATTCCATCTTCGTCGATCTGAAGTTCCTTCGGATCGCCGGTGGTGAAACCAACCTCACAGATCGCAGCGGCCAATGGTGGACGGTAGCTGAGCGCCTCGATCTGAGTGTTCTCAATGAAGATCGTGTCAGTCCGCAGCCAGTTGCCGGTGCGCATCGTGCGATCGAGCAGATCAGAGTTGCCGACGTTGCTGAAGTCGGGCTGCGTGTTCGTGGCCAGCGGGACTTTCGTCCAGTGTTCGAGTTGCATCTCGAACATGGCCGCCCAGGTCTGTTCCGCGACCAACTGGCTGGGGAAGGGATTGCCCTCGAAGGGCCACGTGTGCCCTTCGCCCCAAAAGCCGTACATCATCGTGTCCATGAACTCAACCTGTGGATGACCGTTGAGTTCGGCGGCAAGCAGCCCATTCAATTCGCGAAACGCAGCTTGATACGCCGGGTGATCGTAACGCGGCACACGGTTATCTTTCCGGTAGCGCATTTGCCTGGTGTCGCCCTTCCACTCACCTTTGAGCTTTACGTAAGGGACCTTGTTGAGAAGAAAATCGGGCATACCCGGATCGGGGAAGTCGGGATTTTCCAGCATCACTCGGAAGCCAATGCGCTTGTCGTAGCGGCGAGCCAGGTCGAACGTGATCTTCCACCATTCCGGGAAGTCGAGGCGTCCAGGTTGTTTCTGGACATCGCGCCAGTTGGGGCGGATGTATATCTTTTGCGCGAAGGGCAGCTTGATCAGATCTTCGAGCGTCTGCTCCTGCGTTTGACCGGGGACATGGAGTGGTCCGGTGTCGTCAGAGGCGTAAACAACGAGGCCCATGCCGTAATTGCTGACGATGTCCTTGGAGGGCGAAGTGACCATGGAGACATCGCTCTCGGGAACAACCGCACCGGGACCATATTGTGGGAACGGGCCTTGATAAAGCCGGTCGAGAACTGGAGGCCCTCCTCCCCAATCGTATTTGTCCCAGTTGTGTTCAGGAATGGAGGCGTTGGCTCTGGTCTTGTACAGACCGACTGCGAGTCCTGTTGCGGTGGCGGACTTCAAGAAGCTGCGTCGATCCATGAGCACTCCTGCAAGGGCGAAGTTCGGCAACTAGCGCCGCGTTACCGGAGATAGTACATCAGAATCGAAATAACACGAAAGCGTAAGAAATAATTCGCAAGAATTGACTGTGGACGATGAGGCTGAAATCGGCATTTCGGGCGATGACAAGCAACTTGCCCGCTGACAATACCCGAAGGCCAAAAAGCCCTTGACTTCTAAATACTTTCGTTATATTACGAGTTGTTACGTTTATCTCCCTTATATATCGCTGGATGTAATGAGACATTTCCAGTAGTCCGCAAAAATTGACCCTGAACCTGCAACTCGAGGCGAGTACCCGGCTACGGGACGTTTTGCGTAGCAATCGCCAGTCAGGGAAAGGTGGAATATATGCAGTGTGCTCCGCTCATCCTGCAGTGATCGAAGCCGCCGTCCAGCAATCGTTAGAAGATGGTTCGGCACTGCTTGTGGAGTCGACTTCAAGCCAAGTCAACCAGTTCGGCGGTTATACCGGCCTGACGCCTAGCGAGTTCGCGGAGTTCGTCCATTCCGCTGCAAGAAGCGCCGGACTACCAGCAGAGCGAGTCTTGCTCGGCGGGGATCACGTCGGCCCCTTCCCATGGCGGCATGAAGCGTCGGTTTCTGCACTAAGAAAAGCTCGCGCATTGGTGCACGACTGTGTGGTTGCGGGATACCAGAAGATCCACCTTGACGCGAGCATGCCTTGCGGCGACGACGAGAAGGGAAGCCTCACGGAACGAACGGTTGCCGACCGGGCCGCTATTTTGTGCCAGGCTGCAGAGGAAGCGTATCGGGAATTGCCGTCGGGCTCTCCACAACTACTTTATGTGATCGGAACCGAGGTTCCCGCGCCCGGCGGAGAATCCGTCGACGCACACTCCCCTGCGGTAACCAAGGCCGAGGATGCTCATCGAACACTGGAAACCTTCCGGCTCGCGTTTGTAGAACGGGGACTGTCGTCCGCGTGGGAAAGAGTGATCGCGTTAGTTGTTCAACCGGGAGTAGATTTCGGATCCGATTCGATCTTCGACTACGATCGTGCCAAAGCACGGTCGTTGTCTGCCGCACTGTCAGAGCACCCTGGAATCGTCTTTGAAGCACATTCCACGGATTACCAATCTCCACAGGCCTTAGTCCGGATGGTCGAGGACCATTTCGCGATCTTGAAGGTAGGTCCATGGCTGACCTTTGCCTTCCGGGAGGCAGTGTTGGCTTTAAGTGCCATTGAGCGGGAGTTGTTCGCGACGACATCGAAGCGAGAGATCTCACACGTGCGCGAAGCCTTGGAAGCGGCGATGTTGCGCGACCCGGCCTACTGGCGGTCTTACTATCGCGGCGATGAAGACGAGGTGCGCCGCGACCTCACATACGGCTACAGTGATCGCTGCCGATACTATTGGAACCAGTCTGCGGTCCAGGAAGAGATCGCTCGACTATTCGATAATCTTGGCCAGAGACCGATTCCTCTTACCCTAGTTAGCCAGTATCTGCCCCTGGAATACGAAGCAATCCGGACCGGAGAACTGCAAGCTGTTCCCGAACGGATGATTCAGTATCACATTCGACGAGTTCTGCGTGCGTACGCCGACGCGTGCTCAGTAAAACAGCCTGTTTAACGTTGCCATTCACACATTGAAACACCGTCCAGAGTTGAAGGGAGACGGCGGCGAGATGGAAATCATCTTCACCAGAAGGGTGCGGGCCATGGCAGGCCAGAAAGGCGTTCTATGTCTCCGACTGGGAAAGCGGTTGCGCAAGCTGGCGGCAACCGATATCGGACGCTGAAAGCTACGACGGTCTCAGCCGTTTGCGCGACGACTGCTGCTCTCGCCATTGTATTTTCATCCTGTCTATGCGCTGGTGCTGCGGACGTCTCTACGGCCACGCCTCAGATTCAAGGCGAACATCTGAGAGTTCAATTCGATGGCTACCTGCACAGCCGCGTAGTCGCCCGCTTCGACGGTAAAGAGACAACGATGGGGCCATTCGTCGCCAGTGAGAGAGTGGCAATTGCCGACAAGATATGGAGCGAGTTTCCACTGGTCTCACAAAAAAACGACCGGGTGAGCGATGCTTTCGGAGCGGGGGAACAGTTCGTCGTAGTAGGGAAAGCCGGACCACTAACTAAAGAAGTCACGGTCACGATCTACGATGATTTGCCGGCGATGGCATTCTTTGATGTCCGTTACACCAACACTGGTGCGGCCAAGCTCGCGGTCAAAGGCTGGACCAACAATGCCTACACACTAAACGCGCAGCGCAATAGCCGCACGCCGGCCTTCTGGTCTTACCAGAGCGGTTCCTATGAGAAACGCCCAAACTGGCTTGTACCGTTGCATACCAACTTCCGGCAGGAGAATTTTCTCGGTATGAACGCCAGCGACTACGGTGGTGGCACGCCGATCGTTGACGTCTGGCGCCGGGACGTTGGCGTCGCGGTGGGACACGTGGAGCCGCGGCCAAGGCTGGTTTCGCTGCCTGTGTCGATGCCGGATTCCGCTCATGTCAAGATCGCCGTGAACTATCGGCACGCCAGCATGTTAGATCCCGGAGAGAGTCTTCATACATTCCGTACTTTCGTGGCCGTTCACCAGGGAGACTATTTCCATACTTTGGTTGACTACCGGCGGTTCATGATGAAGAGGCAAGGCTTCCAGACACCCGCGCCGCCGGACAGCGGGTTTGGCCCGATCTGGTGCGCGTGGGGATACGGACGAACGATGCAGCCGCAACAATTGCTCGACACGCTGCCGACGGTCAAGCGCTTGGGATTCGTTTGGGTCACACTCGACGATGGATGGCAGAACAATGTGGGCGATTGGGCTCTCGACCCCAAGAAATTCCCCCGTGGCGACGCGGACATGAAGGCTCTCGTTGACCGCATCCACCAGGAGGGTTTTCGAGCCCAGCTCTGGTGGTCTCCACTGAGCGCTGTGCCGAACTCTGAACTGCTGAAGGATCATCCCGACTACGAATTGCAGAACCGCGATGGTTCCAAACGAAAGATTTCCTGGTGGAATTCCTACTACCTCTGTCCGGCGGACCGACGGGTGGTGGAGTACCACAAGGCGCTGGTGCGGAAGATATTGCTGGATTGGGGTTTCGATGGCCTGAAGCTGGACGGCCAGCATATGAACGGCGTTCCGGCATGCTACAACCCGGCTCACCACCACAAGCAGCCGGAGGAGTCTGTGGAGGCTCTGCCGGATTTCTTCCGCGAGATCTACGAAACCGCGCAAACGGTGAAGCCCGGATCGTTGGTGGAGTTCTGTCCTTGCGGCACCGCATATTCCTTCTTCACCATGCCGCACTTCAACATGTCCGTTGCCTCCGACCCCGGAAGTTCGTTCCAGGTCCGCTCCAAGGCTAAAACGTTAAAAGCTCTGATGGGAGACTCTATCCCATACTTCGGCGATCACGTCGAACTGAGCGATGGAGGAGACGACTTTGCTTCGACGGTCGGTGTCGGCGGTGTCGTGGGAACGCAGTTTGTCCTGCCCTCGCTGGCGGAGAAACGAAGCAAGTCTGATTTGACACCGTCGCGCGAAAAAGAGTTCGAAACCTGGCTTCGCATCTATCGCGAAAAGATGCTCTCGCAAGGCCAATATCTCGGACAACTTTACGACATTGGTTTTGATGTGCCCGAGACGCACGTCATCCGCAAGCAGCAGACTCTGTACTACGCTTTTTATGCCAAGCATTGGAAAGGCTCCGTTGAACTTCGCGGCCTGGAAGGCCGAACCTATGACGTCGTTGACTACGTCAACGGAACGAAGCTTGGAACAGTATCGGGACACAATGCCCACCTGACGGTTGAGTTCGAAAAACATCTGCTTTTGGAAGCGCGGCCACAATGAAGTGCCGAGCGGGCAACTCCTTGCCCGAGGAGTTGGCGATGAAGATGTTACGGTTCGGTGCAGTCCTGCTGCTTCTTTGCGGAATAGCGCTTGCTTCGACTGCGTCGTTCACGCAACCTCGGTTGGCAATCTTTCTGAGCAAGACCAGCTACCACCACGCGTGGGAAACGAGTCAACTGGCCGGACACGGCTGGGTCGGCATTGCTACGCTGGCGGGGATTCCGTACGACACACTCTTTGTAGAGGAAATGCCCGGTGACCCGGAACTGTCGAAGTACTCCACGCTCGTATTCGCCCAGGCGACGCTGGTGGATGACGCGACGTACTCAGAGATCGTCGTTCGCTTGCGCGCGTATCTTGCGGGCAACCACAGCGTGATCCTCGACGGGCCACTCGCCACCAAAGATGAGAACGAGAAAGAGCGCGATCACCGCGCTCTCGATGATCTGCTCGGATTGGAATACAAAGGACTGCTGGGCGGAACTGAATACCGGATTCGGGTCACTTCAAATGATCATTATGTGACGCGTGGGTTCGAGGTGTCGCAGTTCCTAACGCCGGTGCTCGCGTCCGCCACGAATGTGCTGCAACCGAGATCCGGCGGAGCGGTATTACTGGTCTCGACCGATGGCCAGCACAGCTTCCCTTACCTTTCCTGCGCAACCCGGGGGAGTAGCCGCGTTGTTCTCGTCAGTGACTTTGGAACCTCGGCAGGCGCAGGAACGTTTTTTCGCAATGACCCGCCGCAGGTCAGCTATGCGAACGAACTCTGGAACGCGATGATCCGCGCGGTTCACTGGGCTACCTATGGCGATGTGGATGTCCCGTTTCCTGCTCCGCAGGTCTCCAACGCCAACCTGACCGCCGTTGTGCGCTTCGATGGAGACAACAGCGGCGACCTCAACTATCAGCTCAAAACGCTCAATTTTCTTACCGGCGTAGCGCAGGATACCGGAGTCGTGCCGCTCTACACCTGGGTATCCAGCTTCGTGAAGAAGGCAGGTTGGGACAAGCTAGCGCCGCTCGGCAAGCGTCTCGAGGACCTCGGGGGCGAGATCGGAACTCACAGTAAGTTCCACGAAATCGATCGCAAAATGACTCCCGATCGCTGGCGCGAGGAACTCGACGGGTCGGTCGAGGAAATCGAGCAGAACATGCGGGCGCAGGGTTTTCCGATTCGCAAGATCCAGTCCATGATCAATCCGGGCGACACGATCCCCATGGAAGACTACGGTGAAGTAGCTGCCCGCTTCTCTCTATACATGACACATGGCCTGGAGCAGAGCGTGCCACTGGGTTTTGGCAACATGACCTGGTTTACCGGTGCGAACAAGGACTTCGTCCTGCTCGAGAATTCCCCCCACCCGGACTACCAGTGGTTCTACGACCCCACGTGGAGCTATACGACGGCTCAGATTACCGCCAACGAAGAAGCCATCTTCGACCACATATTTCACAATGTCGGGCGGGGTGTGATCTTCAACGAGATGTGGCACGACTACTCGATCTCATCCGCGCCCGTCAATGAAGGCAAGGACAAGCGCATCACTAATGAGAATAACTTTCCGTTCTACGAGGCAATGAAAACGAAGTTTGGCACTCTTCCGATCTATTGTCCGGAACCGCAGGAACTCGCGCAAAAACTACGCGCGATGGCGCAATGGAATTATTCGTGGAAGGCAACGGACGACACCATTGAGATGACGCTCGACCTCTCGAGTCTGCGCCGGAACGATACTGCGGAATCGCTTGGCGGCATGGGAGTCCGTGTTGAGAACACCCGGAAATTCATCCAGTCGGTTCTGATCGATGGACGCGCGCATCCTGCCTTTGATGGCCGCCTGTTGATTCTGCCGAATCTCGCGCCGGCGAAGAAGCACTCCATCACGATCAAATTGGGCGCTCAACCAACAACTGCGCCCCATCTGACATACGTGTCGAAGCTGATGACCGAGGCGACACCGACACGAAGTAGCTTGGCCTTCAACGTAAGAACGAAAACAAAGGCCAGATTCGCCATTGCAGTCGCGGAGCCAGCGATCGCACTGAACACCGACTGGCAGGAGTGGGATGGCAACGACGGTCACATCAAAGGGTTCGTGCGCTCGGACCGTCGGATTGAGCTGGTAAAGATGTCAACCGCTGGATTTCATCTCACGCGTGCAAACCTGCCGATCCTCGCAGTGAATGAGAAGCCCGACACGTTGGCATTGCGACTCGCGGCGCCGGGCGCGGAACAGCCGCAGGTTAGCTTGCGATCGGACCGACAGTTGCGTCGAGCGACACTGGGCGGCCAATATCTGAAAATAAGAAACATCGGCCGGACGTATGAGTTGGAACTCCCTCCTTTCACGAAAGAATCAGAACTAATTCTCTACTTCCTGGAAACGAACCGTTGAGCGAGTCCGAAGCGCATAACCGTCGCGCAGGAGTTCTGATCGATCCACGAGCTCTTTGTCTTGCGCACCGGCATGATCTACGGTCATGAAGACAATCATAGGAGTCAATATGCGATCAAACCTTCTAGTGAGATACGTACTTCTTGTAGTTACGACGTTGATGGTAACGTTCGCGCAGGAAAAGCCTGGAACATGGACGCCCGACACTGACTGGGGGCATTGGCGACTGGGGCAGAAGGCGGACCTGGAATTCCTGAAGACGAATAACATGACCATTACGTTCGGAAGCGGCGCGCCCAGCTTCGAGGACGTGAGTCGCGAAGAATTCAATCGCGAGATGGAGCAAGCGAAGACAAACAATCGCACTCTCCACGACAAAGGCTTCATCGTGCTCCGATATCTGACGAGTTCGATCCACGGGCGTTCGGCGTCGAACAAAGACGAACCGCAAAAAGATCAGATCCGAATGCTGCAATTCTGGCGTGAAGGGTGGAACGACTACGAGGACTACCTGGGTCCCAAGCCGGCAGAAGACCCGACGACGTGGATCACGGTTCGGCCTGACGGCAGTTTTCCTCACTACCGCTATGCCCCCTACGGCCAGGAAACGACGAACGAATTCGAAACCTGGGGCTGCCCAAATAACCCATATTTCACTCGTTTGATGGAAGGCCGAATACGCGCGCAGGCGGA
>VFSW01015965.1_pt1 | contig 10285 bp, 5 predicted proteins | sample 5358111 | NCBI WGS metagenome assembly VFSW01 (sample SAMN11554181, study PRJNA540505) | mine drainage metagenome | isolation source: sediment from site ElyBrook_90M | place: USA: Ely Copper Mine, Vershire, VT | collected 2017
CGATTATGTATGAGGTCTTAAAGGCGCAGCAGATCCTGGAAGAAAAGTACGGAGTCGGAGCCGACGTGTGGAGCGTTACCAGCTATAAGGAACTCTACCGTGACGCGAACGATTGCGAGCGCTGGAACATGCTGCATCCAGGAGAGCAGGCGAAGGTTCCCTATGTCACGCAGACGCTGAAAGATACTCAAGGTCCGTTCATTGCGGCCTCCGATTACATGAAGGTACTGCCAGAGAGCCTGAGCAAGTGGGTGCCAGGACAAATGGTTTCTCTGGGCACGGACGGTTTCGGGCGCAGCGAAAACCGCGCGGCATTGCGCGACTTCTTCGAAGTCGACGCGAAGCACATTGTGCTTGCGACTCTGGGAGCGCTGGCTCGCGAGAAGAAGATCGGCACAGACGTCGTGAAGCGCGCGATTCAGGAGTTGGGGATCAATCCGGACAAAGCGAACCCGGCGGTCAGCTAAGGTTCGTATCAGGGCACGCCTTTAAGGCGTGCCGAAAATGTAACTGTTACATCACGCCTTCAGGCACTGTGGCGCACGAATGACATCTGACAAGAGGAACAAACGCGGTGATTGAATTCAAGCTTCCCGAGCTGGGAGAGAACATCGAGCAAGGCGACCTTGTGCGCCTCATGGTTGCGCCGGGCGCGTCGGTAAGCGCCGGTCAATCCGTGATGGAACTGGAAACCGACAAGGCAGTCGTGGAAGTGCCTTCGTCGGTCAGCGGGACCGTGCAGGAAATTCGCGTCAAAGAGGGCGACAAGATCAAGGTCGGCCAGGTGATCTTTACGGTTGACGGGGCAGAAGCGAAATCTGCCGCAACATCCAGCCAGGCCGCTGCGCCCGCTCCTGCTCCGCAGAAGCCCGTGGCTCCGGTTGCGCCGAAAGAAAACCCGACTTTCCCTGAAGTTGCTGCGCCTCCTCAAACCTCAGCAGCAGCCGGTCCCAGTGAATTCAAGCTTCCTGAACTCGGGGAAAATATCTCGCAAGGCGATCTCGTTCGCTTGATGATTTCGCCCGGAGCCAAAGTTTCCGAAGGCCAGCCTGTGATGGAGTTGGAGACCGACAAAGCGGTCGTGGAAGTGCCGTCGTCGGTCGGCGGCGTCGTTAAAGAGGTCAAGGTCAAGGAAGGTGAGAAGATCAAAGTCGGCCAGGTGATCTTCACACTCGAGGGCGGCGCTTCTCCGGCTGCACCTGCACGTCCGCGCACGGCTCCGGTCGAGCACGTCTCCGGACAACACGGAGCGCGCCTGGCTTTTCAAGCCGCAATTCGCGCCGAGGGCAAGACCGAAGAGCAGGCTCTGCCCCCGGACCAGCCACAGGCTGCAACGCCCGCGTTCAGCATGCCGGCGCAATTGGGGAAGGTTGCCGGAACCGAGCATCGCCAGCCCGTTCCTGCCGCGCCTCACGTTCGCCGTCTCGCCCGCGAAGTCGGCGTCGATATCTACGAAGTCAAAGGTTCCGGCCCCGGCGGACGCGTCAAAGAAGAAGACGTCAAGGCCTACGCCAAGGCACTGCTGTCCGCCGCAGCGACTGCGGTTCAAACCGCACCACGTGCCGGACATTTTGCCCAGCCGCAGCTTCCCGACTTCGCCAAGTGGGGCAAAATTGAGCGCGTTTCCATGCGAGGAGTTCGCCGCAAGACCGCCGAGCATCTCGCGGAAGCATGGAACACCGTCCCACACGTGACGCAACACGATCGCGCCGACATCACCGAACTCGAGCAACTGCGCGCCCGGTTCGCTCCGAAAGCTGAAGAAGCCGGCGGCAAGATGACCGTCGCCGCCATCGCCCTGAAAGTCTGCGCGGCAGCTCTCAAGGTTTTCCCGCAATTCAACGCCAGCATCGACATCGATAAAGAAGAAATCGTCTACAAGCAGTACATCAACATCGGCGTAGCGGCCGACACCGATCGCGGTCTGCTCGTCCCTGTCATTCGCGATGTGGACAAGAAGAACATCGTCGAACTGGCGGTCGAATTGTCGGGTCTTTCAAAAAAAGCGCGGGAGAAAAAGCTTGCCCCCACCGATATGGAAGGCGGCACGTTCACGATCACGAATCTTGGCGGCATCGGCGGCATCGGCTTTACACCAATAGTCAACTATCCGGAAGTTGCCATTCTGGGCCTGTCGCGATCCCGCATGGAGCCGGAGTGGATCAACGGTAAATTCGAGCCGCGCCTCATTCTGCCGCTTTCGCTTTCCTACGATCATCGCCTGATCGACGGGGCCGATGCGGCGCGCTTCCTGCGCTGGATTGCAGAAGCCTTTGAGCAGCCGTTCCTGTTGTCGGTGCAAGGATAAGGAATTCAAGTACCGTCGTACCACATGAGATCGTAGAGACGTAGCTTGCTACGTCTCTGCAGGCGGTATCGTCGAACTCCAAGCGCGCGGTGCTGCCGGCAGAGACGTTGCAAGCAATGTCTCTACGAAAGAAACTTCATCCATCGACATGTCTGATACTCAATCACTGAACATCGCAGTTATCGGCGGCGGTCCCGGTGGATACGCCGCTGCATTCCTTGCTGCCGATCTCGGCATGACCGTCACGCTGATCGATCCGGAACTGAATCCCGGCGGCGTCTGCCTCTACCGCGGCTGCATTCCATCCAAGGCATTACTTCACGTCGCCAAGTTGGTGGAGGAGTCGCATCAGGCCAAGGATTGGGGCATTGAATTCGCCGCTCCACAGATCGACCTAGCTCGCTTGCGCTCTTGGAAGGAAAGTGTAGTCAAGAAGCTCACCGGAGGCCTCGGTGTCCTCTCCAAGCAGCGGAAAGTCCATTACGTGCAGGGCCGCGCCGCGTTTGAGAGTTCTACTACGCTCCGCGTCACGAAGACAGACGGCTCCCAAGAATCTCTGACCTTTGATCGCATCGTGATCGCGACCGGCTCTCGCCCCGCGGTCGTGCCGGCGCTTAAGCTCGATACGCCGCGCATGATGGATTCCACGGGCGCGTTGAATTTAGAAGATATTCCCGGAACACTTCTGGTAGTGGGCGGCGGATACATTGGCCTCGAACTTGGCTCTGTGTACGCCGCGCTGGGCACACGTGTGACCGTCGTCGAAATGCTTCCCGGCTTGCTCCCCGGCGCGGATCGCGACCTCGTTCTTCCACTCCACAAGCGGCTGGAAAAGATGTTCGAAGCCATCCTGGTCAATACGACTGTCGCCGCGGTGAAAGATGAAGGCTCCGGCATCCGCGCGACGCTCAAGGCACAGGACGGGAGCCAGCAGGAGAAAGTTTTCGATCGCGTGCTCGTCTCCGTAGGACGCAAGCCGAACTCCGAAATCCCGGGTCTCGACAAAACAGGGGTGCAGGTTGGCCCGCGGGGATTTATCCAAGTGAATAAGCAGTTGCAGACCGATGCCCCTTCTATCTATGCCATCGGCGACGTGGTCGGCGAACCGATGCTGGCGCACAAGGCATCGCACGAAGGCCGCGTTGCCGTGGAAGCCATCGCCGGACACAAAGTCGCTTTTGAGCCGAACGCAATTCCAGCTGTCGTGTTCACCGATCCCGAAGTTGCCTGGTGCGGCCTGACAGAGACTCAAGCGCAAAAAGAAAATCGCGAGATCAAAGTCGCAAAGTTTCCCTGGGCTGCTTCCGGACGTGCCATTACACTCGATCGCCCCGAAGGCATGACCAAGCTCATCTTTGACCCGCAAACCGAACGCGTGCTTGGAGTCGGCATCGTGGGCGCAGGCGCCGGCGAGATGATTGCCGAAGGCGTGCTCGCAATCGAGATGGCGGCACTGGCCAGCGATGTGGCTCTTACCATCCATCCGCATCCGACGTTGTCTGAAACCGTCATGGAATCCGCCGAAGTTTTCTTCGGCACCAGCACCCATATCTACCGGCCCAAACGGGGATGACGCACGGCGGCACAACCGCGCCGTCCGTGCGGCATCGCTCCGATACAATGTTGCTCGTTCAATTGCCCCTGTCCCGACGGGAGACAATCATGCTCTCTTTCTCCAGGACCACACTGCTCTCCCTGCTGTGCGTCGCTGCCAGCACCCCTTCGTCGGCGCAAGCAGGACTCCCCCAGGCCCTGCAACCTGCGTCTCCGGCGACAAGCGCTGCCAATGCCGCTACGGATCCTCTCGGCCGCACCACACCGTCCAACGCCGTCCTCGGATTCCTCAAAGCTGCCCAGGACGGTAAGGACAGCATCGCCGCGCAATATCTGCAGATGAGCGCCGCTCACCGCCAATCCGAAGGGGAGCAGACGGCAACCCGCCTCAAGTTCGTGTTGGACCACGCCTTCACTGGAAATCTCAGCCGCTGCCACCAGGCCGAAGGAACTCCGCAGGAAGGCGTGCCTCTCGGACGGCAAAAGCTCGGCACCATGGCCTCTGGCGACGTGGAAGTCGACCTCGATCTGGTGCGAGTCAACGATCCTAGTGCCGGCAAGATCTGGCTCATCTCCGCCGACACTCTTGCCAAGCTTCCCGAACTCTACGATCAGGTCCAAGCACGCCAGGTGGAAAGCAAACTTCCAAGCCTCTTGGTGAAACATCAATTGGCTGGAATGCCCTTGTGGCAGTGGTTGGCGCTGCTCATCGCTGCACCAATAGCAGCCGCCCTTGGCTGGCTTGTGTTGGCCTTGCTGGAGGTTCCGCTGCGCTGGTGGGCACGCCGGCGCAGCCAGCTAGACATCGCAAATTGGCGTTCGGTTTCGGGCCCGGCCTGGCTACTCGCCGGCACATTTGTCCATCAAGCTTTGTCTCGCTACCTGGGCATGCCTCTGCTGCCGCGGCACTACTATTTTCAAATCACGTCCATAGCGCTCATCATCAGCGCGACCTGGATTCTCTGGCGCGTCGTGCGCTGGTCGCTGCACCGGGTACGCATGCGGGCTCTAGATAGAGGGCATGCCGGTACCGGATCGCTCATGCTGCTGGGTGAGCGCATTCTGAAAGCCGTCATCTTCGTTTTGGGCGTGCTTGCCGTGCTCGGCAATTTGGGCTTCAACATGAGCACCGCGTTGGCCGGCCTTGGCATTGGCGGCCTCGCGATTGGATTCGGCGCACAGAAGACGATCGAGAATCTTTTCGGCGGCGTCTCGGTGTTGGGCGATGAGGTATTTCGCGTCGGGGACGTCTGCCGTTTCGGCGACCGCACCGGCGTTGTCGAAGATATCGGCTTGCGTTCCACTCGCATCCGCACCGACGATCGCACCCTGGTCGCAATTCCCAATGGCACCGTTGCCACCATCAATCTCGAAAACTTCAGCCGCCGCGATAAGATTCTTCTTAAAACGATGCTCGGCCTCCGTCCTGAAAGCAAAGCGGATCACGTGCGGTTCGTGCTTTCGGAAATTCGCAAGCTCCTCTACAGCCACGCCAAGATTGAAACACAATCCGTGCGCGTACGCCTCACCGACATCGCCGGCACTTCTCTCAGCATCGAGGTATTCGCTTACATCCTGACAAGGGACTTCAACGAATACGCGGCGATCCGCGAGGACCTGCTGCTGCGCATGATGGACGTGATGGAAGACGCCGGGGGAGGACTGGCCCTACCGTCGCAGACACTCTATTTGAGCCGAGACGCGGGAGTGGAAAAAGAGAAGGCCGAGAAGGCAGTAAAGAAAATTGCGGAATTGCGAGACGGAAAAAAGTTGCCCTTCCCGGACTTTCATCAGGAAGATATTTCTTCTTTTAAGGGATCAATCGAGTACCCACCATCCGAGTCCACCCTGCGCAAACAGGACGACACCAGGAATAATCGCCAAAAGTAGCGCCGCCTTCCCGGCGGCTGTCCGGCGGGCGTCCCGCCCGCCGATGCGAGCGCAAGATCACTCGCGACGCCGGCGCCACTAAGCCAGTCGCTGCCATCGCCGCGTCAGCCATGAAAGAAACAGGTGTGTTGGAAGATATACGCAAAGCGGCACCGCCACCAGGTAGCCCAGCAAGTAGACTGCTCCCGGCATCGTATGCTGTTCGCGAAAGAACAGCCCCCGTGCCCAATTCACATTCTGCTCGGAGCGCCAGAAATAATTCAGCGGTACGACGATCCAGGTCATCAGTGTCTGGATCCTCCATCCCCGTGGGTCGTACCCGAGCCGCCAAATCGCCCACAGCAAAAGGGGCGGAGTGGCGACGTGAAACAAACTGAGCAGGCGGATCGCCAACGACAGGTGTGAATCGAACATGTAATCCGTGAACCCGAAGCAATGGCCGCCCATCAACAGCGCGCCCGCCAGATCGATCGTGTACGCCGTCTGAAACAGGAGCAGCCCGCACGCGACCCAGGAAAAGATCAGACGGCTTTCCAGCCACAAGCCAATTCCGATCAATACATTCCCAATGTCGCAGAAGAACAGAAAATTCTGCACCCCATATTGACGCCAATAGAGAGGGGCCCAAACGAACAGCCACATCGTCCACCCGATCTTGAGCCAGAGCGGCACGCGCGAACTCATGGCCCGCTATTGTATGCGACAACTGCCGTCGTTACCGCCGCACATGTCCCGACGTAAGCAGTGAAACTCTCCACGCAGTGGTTACGCACAGCACCACAAAAATCGATCCACTGCGAATTACCAGCGTAACTTGATGGGCCTTACACCTGTACCTACGATGGCCTTGATATGGGTTACCAAGCTCTTCTCTTCTGTCCCGATGAAAAAACCGCTCGCACGGTGACGCAGGTCCTGAACGAGCTCGAGTTCAACGTCGAGGCCTGCATCGAGCCTTTCGCTGCGGTTAAGAAGCTGATGGGCCAACACTTCGACGCTGTCGTGGTGGACTGCGATAACGAGCAGAATGCCACCCTGTTGTTCAAGAGCGCGCGCAAATCGTCGTCCAACCAGACGTCGCTTGCCGTAGCCGTCGTGGAAGGTCAGGCGGGGGTAGCCAAGGCGTTTCGCATTGGCGCGAACCTCGTCCTGACCAAACCCATCAATATTGAACAGGCAAAGGGAACGTTGCGTGTGGCCCGGGGACTGCTGCGCAAGAGCGAACCGGCAAAAGCGACGTCTCCGGCGACAGCCCCTGCTGCGCCGGCACAGCCCGCGCCGCCAAAGCCTGCCCCGCTCAAACCAATTTCGGCAGCGAGACCGGCTGCTCCAAGTTCACTTCCCCCGGTCCCGCAACGAGCAGTAGAGATTCCAGTGGAGAAACCCGTTTCGACTTCGCCCTGGCCTGCCGCAGCTGCTGCCAGTTCGTCGCCTGTCGAGCAGGATGCCGTACTTGAAATCAGCGTAGATGAATCCCCGGCAAAGTCAGTATCGGCTGCCGCAGCCGCGCCTTCGCTTGACGTTGCTGCCTCACTGCCGCAAGCGGAAAAATTACCCATGCCGCCAACGCCGGCTGTTGCGAAACCAGCTTTCCCGGCCGGCTCGCCAGTTGCGACCGGCGGCGCTGCCAGCGCGCCCGCCCCGGCCCGTAAGATCGAGGAAGTTCCAGTCCCCGAAAAGCTGCAACAAAACACCACATCCCAAGCTCTCCTCGAAAAACCGGCGGAATCCGCGCCAAGCGCCTCGACCGGCTTCGTTGGCTCCGCGCCGTCGTTCACATTTGGCGGGGCCAATGTCGAGCCCGAATCCAAAGGTGGAAGCAAGAAGATTGTGATTGGAGCAGTCGCAGCGCTAGTACTCGCCGCCGCAGGCTATTTCGGGTGGACGCACTTCCAGGGCCACGCGACTGCGCCTACAACCACGCAAGTCGCTACGCCCCCATCGACCGCAACCCCGCCGGCGCCCAAGCCAACGGAAGCTAAGCCCTCGCCTGCCGCGAGCGCCTCCACTACATCCGCGTCTACGCCCAATTCACCGTCCGCAACAGAATCATCGAAGAATCCGGCCGCAGATGACAAAGATTCGACTCCGAAAGAAGGCACGCAACACGCAACTCCGAGTTCTACGAAGCCATCGAATTCCGTTTCGCCTGCCCAAACCAAGGCTGTTGTAGAAGAGCCGCCTGCCCAAGCGCCGCTTGTCGTCAAAGGAGGCAAGGAACCGTCGGTCCGCACCAAACCTGCCGCCGCAGACGCTCCAGCACCAAGCGTGATCGGAATGGCGACACCGGGCGCCGGCGCACCTCCGCCGAACTTTGTCCCCACTGGAGGCAATTCATTCAAACCGATACTTCAGACCCTGAATATCTCGCAGGGCGTTTCAACCGGACTGCTGATCAAGAAAGTCGCGCCCTCGTATCCTTCCAACGCGCTTCGCATGCGGATTGAAGGCACGGTACAGTTGCTGGCGACGATTTCAAAAGACGGAGATATTACGCACATCAAAGTGCTGAGCGGAGAAACGCAACTGACGAAGGCGGCCGCGGATGCGGTCAAACAGTGGAAATACAAGCCCTATCTGCTGAATGGCGAACCAGTCGAGATCCAGACTCAAATCACCGTCAATTTCAAGCTGCCCAAGTAAGGTCAGTCCGCTTGACTCGGGGCGTGCGAATAACCGTAGCAAGCCTAGCTTTCGTTTTCCTTTGACCCTCGCCATGTAGGCACCCTTATCGCTGAAGACAGTACCCCGATGCGAGAATCCCAGAGTTGGGCCGTCAGACGCGCCGGCTCATCACCATCAGTGCACAGCACTCCCGCGGGGCTGCACAAAATGGAAATGAATGTGACGTAAATGGCGCCACGACGACCGGGCTTTCTACAAGTCTTTGGTGGGTCTTGGATGATTCTTCCCGAACCTGCCTTTCCCTCGGAAACGTGAAGGCGAGTGTTAGCTCTGTGGGAGCATTTCGGGAGAAACGGGATTCCATGCGGTCATCTGACGCACGCCTGGGTTCGAGCAGGCAGACCGCTGGAGCCTTCTTGCGTCTGGTATCGCAATTGAGGACCTGCCCTACTGCGACTGCAGCACCTCGTCGATCGCCACCTTGCCCTTCTTCTCGGCGGTGACGACCTTATGCACGGGGGCATATCCGGAGAGAGTGATGTCTATAACGTAGTTGCCCGGATCGAGCATCACGTCCACGGGGGAGTTCTTTTCGAGCATGTGCTGGTTGATGGCGATCTGAGCGCCTTTGGGCTGGGTATGAATGCTGACTGTCGCCTGTCCCGGCTGGCCCTTGCCGCCAAACAGCTTGGACATTTTGCCCACGGTCTTGATGCTGTCGACGTTGCCGAGGGGCCGCAGGGTTGGAGAGAAATTAGACGTCTGGCCGGGCACAAACTGCGCGCTCATGGTTTCATCGAGGTAGCCGGACATGCGGACGAGCACTACGTGCTGGCCGTTATGCACGCTGACCTGAGCCGGAGTCTTCGTGCCAACATCGTGGCCGTCCACGTAGATGCTGGCCCCAGGAGGATCGCTCTTCACGATCAACATGGCCGCCAGTTGCGTCAGATGGACCACAGTATTCGTATGGTTCCCCGATGTCACCATGATCGAGTGCGTGTCGGTGACATAGCCAGGCTTGCTGATCGCGATGGAATGCTGCCCGGGCTGAAGATTCGTCAAAGCAAAGGGCGTGACCCAGCTCGGGTCGCTCTTGCCATCCACCTGGACTTGCGCGCCCTGCGGGTTGGAATCGACGGACAACTGTCCCGGAATGATCGCCGGTGGTGCAGCTGACTTCTTCTTGTTCCTGGCATTGCGCGATTTCGAGGGCGCCACAGGCTGCGCAACTGCAGCCTCTGGTTCAGGAGTCTCGGCCGGCTGAGCTTCGACCGGTGCGGGCGGCGCTTCATTCTGAGGAACCTGCGTCTGAGGAGCTGGCTGGCTGGTCCGAGGCTGCGCGGGAGCTTGCTCCACGGCAGGCGCGGCAGCACGACCAGAACCGGAATCATCGTCGCTGCCGAGATTGTGAATGTAAACGGCCGTCCCGATGCCAATGAGCAGGATCAGCACACCGGCTCCGGCAAGGGAATAGAGCATCAGCTTGGGCGGCACGCTCTTGATTTCCTTGATCGCCTTTTGCGCGACTTCGCGGGGCTGCACCTTGGGCTTTTCTTCGGCCTTGGGAGCGCTTTTAAAGACGGTGACTGCCGGGGCTGCGGACGGCTCGGGTTCATACGAAGCCGGCTCTGGAGGCGGTGGTGGCGCGATATAAACTTCCTTGAGCGGCGGCAGTTCGGAGATATCCGAGAAGCTGGTGCCGGTTCCTCCACTGGAATCGCCTTCCGCCATCATGGGATCGACGGCGATCTTTGGGGCGTCCTCTGCAACCTGGGGCTCAAACGTTTCGCCCTGTGGCTCGTCGATGACTGCGGAAGACATGTACTCCGAGGGGCTCTCGGCGGCTTCGATCGTTAGCTCAACGGGCTCGGCAGCGGAAGCGTTCGATAGATCAAGCTCAGGGAC
>VFSW01015966.1_pt1 | contig 10283 bp, 13 predicted proteins | sample 5358111 | NCBI WGS metagenome assembly VFSW01 (sample SAMN11554181, study PRJNA540505) | mine drainage metagenome | isolation source: sediment from site ElyBrook_90M | place: USA: Ely Copper Mine, Vershire, VT | collected 2017
TGGGCCACACGGCTGTCGAGCTCGACACCGAGCTCACGCCGGAACTCGTGAGAGAAGGCGATGCGCGCGAGATGGCGAGCGCGGTCTCTCAAGCTCGCAAAGCAGAGAGCCTTGCGCCATCTGACGCTGTACAGACAAAGATTCATCCAGAAGGGAAATACTCGGCAATCCTCTCGACCGGCGTGGTGAAGTTCGACCTCGTTCGCGATGCGTCCCGTTAGAAATCGCGGACGCCTTGATTCTCAAGACAATATGTCCACCATCATTACCAGCTTTTATCGGATAGGACGCGGCGTCTCATGGGCGTCCGCGTCCTATTTCTAACGGGATGCGGCATAAGTACGACACACGCGCACTTGTCCTCGCTCGCGCGCACACGGGAGAAGCAACAACTTTCCTCACGCTTCTCACTCCCGATCTCGGGCTGGTCTATGCCCGTGCACAGAGCGTGCGCAAGCCGGGCGCAAAACTCGCCGCCTCGCTTGCGACATTGGTCGAGAGCGATGTAGTGCTCGTCCGAGGAAAGGAAGGATGGCGCGTTGCCGGAGCAGTGCTTGAGGAAAATTGGTTTCAGAAATTACCAAGTGCAAGCACGCGAGAGAGGGCAGCACGCGTATCGGGGCTTCTCTTGCGGCTCATTGCGGGCGAGGAACGCGATTCTCTGTTATTTACTATAACGAAGGGCATGCTCTCTGCGCTCGCGGTGTTCCCCGAGGATGCGCACGAAGCAATCGAAATTCTCGCCGTCCTTCGCGTTCTCTCTGCCCTCGGGCTCGACACAGGCGAGATCCCCGGAGAGGCCGCAGATTTCGCTTCGCCGTTTCTCGCCGATGTCTTTAAAAATCGCACGAAATATATTGCCCGCATCAATACAGGTATCGCCGCCTCGGGACTTTAAACTCTTGTATACTATCCGGTATGGCACTTCGTCCAGAAGAAAATGAAATCGGCGCACTCGAGCGCGCCCGCAAATCTCTCTATAGTCCTGCCGAAAGTGGGAAGTCGCGCCGACCGTTTCGCGAGTCTACCAACCGGGAACTCCCGCACGAGTGGGAAGAGGAAAAGCTGGTGTCCCCGCGGCATCAAGGCGAGCGGCACGTGCGCTTCGCGAGCCTGTTCCTCGGGGGTGCGATTCTCTTTTTTCTCGCGTCACTCGCGGCGGCAGGGTATTTCCTCTACTTCGGCAGTAATTCAGTCTCGACTGACAAAGTCGCTGTCGACATTGAAGGCCCTACCACGATTGCGGGTGGTGATACGGTTCCGCTTTCGATCACTATCACGAATAAAAATCCGGTTGCACTCTCAAACGCGACAATCGAGATTGATTTCCCCGATGGTACACGCAGTGCCACCAACGTACTGATTCCCTACCCGCGCTATGTGGAGAAACTCGGCACGCTCGCAAGCGGCGCGACAGTAACGCGATCGGTGCGAGCCATACTCTTCGGCGGAGCGGGACAGGCGCTCGAGCTCCCAGTTACTTTTTCGTACGGTACGGAGAGTTCTAATGCCACTTTCGAAAAGAAATCTTCCTATGCGCTCTCAGTTTCCTCAACACCGCTCTCCGTGTCTGTCGATTCGCTGACCGAGACGGTGTCGGGCGAGCCGCTCACTTTTTCACTTACGGTCCGTTCGAATGCGACTGTCCCGATGAATAACGTTATCCTCACCACCTCATCTCCTTTTGGATTCTCGGTGGCGTCGTCATCGCTCCCTCTGACGAATTCAACGTTTTTCATCGGCACGCTCAAGCCAGGAGCAAGCGAGCAGGTTACCCTGACGGGAGAACTCTCTGGGCAAGATAATGAACAGCGCGTCTTCCATTTCACCGTAGGAACCGCAAAATCCTCGACCGACCAGACGGTCGCTATTTCCTATATGACTCAAGATGCAACAGTTACTATCGCAGCGCCTTTCATCGCTACCACTATCGCGCTCAATGGAGATACTTCTCCCAATGTGGTGATCGCACCGGAAAGCCTGCAGAGCGTTTCAATTTCCTACGTCAACACTCTCGCGACGACTGTCTCGAATGTGTCCATCGTAGTTTCTGTCACTGGTTCTGCGATTGACTACGACAGTATTAAGACGACAAATGGTTTCTATAATTCAAGCAACCACACTATCGTCTTCGGCCAGGATGTTGACCCGGCGCTCGCTTCGCTCGCACCCGGCGCTTCTGGTCTTGGATCGTTTACCTTTGCGACTACTCCCGCAGGTGTGTCTTCGCCAAGCGTCACTCTATCCGTATCGGCATCAGGCACGCGCGTGGGGCAGGCAAATGTACCTGAACAAGTGACTGCCTCGACCGTGAAGGTCGCGCGAGTTGCCACTGCGGTGCAATTTAGCTCATCCGTCTCGCACAAAACAGGGCCATTTGGCACGAGTGGTCCGATACCGCCTCAGGCAAATGTACCGACAACCTACGCAGTCATATGGAGAGTACAGAACCTCGGGAGTGCCGTCGCGGGCGGTACAGTCACTGCGACATTGCCTGGATATGTCTCCTACACCGGACAGACCTCGGGCACGGGATCATTCTCTTATGACACTGTGTCGCACGTTGTGACCTGGAACGCCGGCGATCTCGCTCAGGGGGCGATTGCAGAGGGTGCGTTTGAAATCTCGTTTACGCCATCGACGTCGCAGCGTGATTCTGTCGTGATACTCGCAAACCAGGCGTCCTTCTCGGGGTATGACCGTTTCGCTGGCGTGCCGGTCGCTGCGAGCGCTGAACAGGTCACGACTGCGACCCCGGGCGACCCCGGGTACATTCCTGCTGACGGAATTGTGCAGTGAGGCATGGCAGAAATCCCCATCTGCTGCGGTATGGTCTCCGACGATTTTTTCTGCTGCACAAACGTACGTCTTCAAAAATCAGGTATCCACGCCCTTGCATCTAAGGGCTTTTTGGCGCACTCTGTAAGTTACCTATGGCCGACATGACGCTTATGGAAAAAGTTATCTCGCTCGCGAAGCGTCGCGGCTTCGTGTTCCCGGGCTCTGAGATATACGGCGGCCTCGCCGGCACTTTCGACTATGGCCCGATGGGCGTCGTCCTTAAAGAGAACATACAGAACCTTTGGCTGCAGATGTTCCGTGATGATCGTGATGATATGTATGGTGTCGACGCGGCGATCCTGATGAATCCAAAAGTTTGGGAAGCGTCAGGTCATGTGTCTGGTTTTTCCGATCCGCTGGTTGAGTGCGAGAAATGCAAGAAACGTTTCCGTGCCGACCATCTCGATAACCAGGAACAGTGTCCGGAGTGCAAAGGGAAGTTGGGCGCGGCGCGTCAGTTCAACATGATGTTCAAGACACACGCAGGCGCGATGGAGGACGACTCCGCCGTGGTCTACCTGCGCCCCGAGACCGCAGGCGGTATCTTCGCGAATTTTAAGAATGTCGTCGACTCGCTCCACCCGAAACTGCCATTTGGTATCGCACAGATCGGCAAGGCATTTAGGAACGAGATTGCTCCTCGTGATTTCATTTTCCGTCTTCGCGAACTCTCGCAGATGGAGGTTGAATATTTCGTACCGCCAGCAGAATGGGAACAGGCATTTGAAGAGTGGCGCAAGAGGATGCATCTCTTTGCTGAAGCAATCGGGCTGCCGCAGGACACAGTACACGAACTCGAAATTGCCCCCGAGGACCGGGCGCACTACTCCAAGCGCACCATTGATTTTGAATTCGATTATCCGTTCGGTCGTAAAGAGCTCTGGGGTCTCGCGTACCGCGGCGATTTCGATCTTTCTGCGCACGAGAAAGGTTCCGGCGCCTCGCTCGCGTATCTCGATGAAGAAACCAAGGAGAAGTTCTTGCCGCATGTCATCGAGCCATCGCTCGGCGTCGACCGCACTCTGCTCGCAGTGCTTGTAAGCGCGTACCGCGAAGATAATCTTGGCGCGGATGCGCGCGTCTATCTCGCGCTTTCGCCGAAGATCGCTCCCGTGAAGGCGATGGTCTCGCCGCTCCTGAAGAACAAGCCCGAGCTCGTGGCGAAAGCGCGCGAGGTCCGCGCGGAACTCAAGAAGGTTCACCCGGCTATCGCGTGGGATGATAACGGCAACATCGGCAAGCGGTATCGCCGTCAGGACGAGATCGGCACGCCGTTCTGCATCACCATCGACTTTGATACGCTCGGCGAGAATCCAGTGTTCAAGGACACCGTCACCCTGCGCCACCGCGACACGGGCGAGCAGGAACGGCTCACTGTCGCCGACGCCGCGAAGCATATCCGCGAAGCAATTTCTTAACTCGATTTTCATACAGAGCGGTCATATATACGGCCGCACTTTTCGTGTTAGGATGCCCGTATGAACAAGGAGACGCATATTTCCATAACTCCGGGCACTATCGTATCTGCAGTCCTTATTGTCGCTGGCGCCTACATTTTTTGGCTTCTACGCGACCTGGTGCTCCTGGTTATTACGGCCATCGTCATCGCTTCAGCTATCGAACCTGAGATTGCGTTCTTCATCCGTCGCCGCATCCCGCGCTTCTTCGCGGCGATTCTCGTGTACGTGCTCATCTTCGGCTCCTTCTTCGGTCTGCTCTTCTTCCTTTTTCCGCCGATTATCGCCGATGCCGCTGGTTTTCTCTCGGCGATGCCAAAATATCTCGATGCGATAAATGCTTCAGGATCATTTTCAAACATTACGACGGGCGCGACCAGTCTCGTCGGCGGATCGCACGACCTCCAGTCCTTCGTGCAGACCCTCTTCTCGCTCCAGTCGATATTCACAGCGGGTTCTGGCGGGGTCATACAATTCTTCACCACGTTCTTCGGCGGTATCTTTTCGCTCGCGCTCGTCATCGTTCTTTCGTTCTACTTCGCTCTTCAGGATACGGGTGTTGATGATTTTCTTCGCCTGGTGATGCCCGCAAAGCACGAAGAATATTCTGTCGATCTCTGGAAGCGCGCGCAGAAGAAGATCGGGCTCTGGATGCAGGGACAGATCCTTCTGTCGGTAATCGTCGCCATCCTCGTGTATCTCGGGCTTCTCATCATTGGCATACCGTACGCGCTCTTGCTCGCGGTCTTCACGGCGCTTGCAGAGATCATTCCCATCTTCGGTTCGCTCATCGCCGGTTCGATCGCGGTGATCATCGCATACTCGAGCGGCGGCGTTGCCCTCGCCGCTATCGTGCTCGGGCTCTATATCGTCGTGAATCAATTCGAGGCGAATCTCATCTATCCGCTCATCGTGAAGAAAGTTGTCGGCGTTCCGCCGCTCCTTGTGATCGTAGCGCTCATCGCGGGCTCGACCCTCGCAGGGTTCCTCGGTGTCTTGCTTTCAGTGCCGATCGCCGCCGTGCTGCTCGAGCTCATCACCGACTATGACAAATACAAGCGTCAGCTCGCCCGCGCCCACCATTCCTAATTGTCTATGAGTGCGCGTTATCTCACCACCACACTGCCGTACGTAAACGCCGATCCGCACATAGGATTTGCCCTTGAGATCGTGAAGGCTGATGTCGTTGCCCGCACATGGAATGCGCAAGGTGACGAAGTTTTTTTCAATACCGGCACCGATGAACATGGACAGAAGCTGTGGCAGGAGGCGGTGAAGCAGGGAATCGAGCCGCAAGCTTACGTGGATGAATACGCTGCGAAGTTCAGATTGCTCGAAGAGAAACTCGGTCTCTATTCCGGCCTTCATTTCATCCGGACGACCGACCCTCATCATCAGTCCGCCGCGCAAGAATTCTGGAAACGCTGCGCAGCGAACGGAGATATCTATAAGAAGAATTATCAGGTCAAATACTGCGTCGGCTGCGAGCTTGAGAAGACCGATTCTGAGCTCGTGAACGACTGCTGTCCGCTCCATCCGAATACTAAGATTGAGCTTCTTGATGAGGAGAACTATTTCTTCCGGTTTTCGAAGTACCAACAGCCGCTTCTTGATCTGTATGCGGCCCGACCTGATTTCATCCTGCCCGATTTCCGACATAATGAATTACGGCTTTTCGTCGAGCGCGGTCTGCAGGATTTCAGCATCTCGAGACTCAAATCGAAGATGCCGTGGGGCATCGACGTGCCGGATGATCCGGCGCACGTCATGTACGTGTGGTTCGACGCGCTTGTGAGTTACATTTCGACCCTCGGCTGGCCCGAGGATACGGAGACTTTCGAGAAATTCTGGGGCACGCGCGAGCACCCAAACGCGCTTCAGATAGGCGGCAAGGACAATCTCCGCCAGCAGGCGGCCATGTGGCAGGCGATGCTCATGTCGGCGGGACTCCCGCCTTCGAAGCAGGTCGTAATACAAGGATTCGTGACGAGCGGGGGACAGAAGATGAGTAAGAGTATCGGCAACGTCATCAATCCGATCGAAGTCGTCGATGAGATCGGCACGGATGCTTTGCGATATGCGCTCTTGCGCCACACGAGCCCATTCGAGGACTCCGACCTCACGCGCGAGGCTATCCGCGAGCACTATACCGCGCACCTCGCGAATGGTCTCGGCAATCTTGTCGCGCGCGTCATGAAGCTCGCCGAGGAATATCTCCCGCAGCCGGTGCAGGTCAAAGAGGAAAGATTTTCACAGGAATTCACCGATGCCATCCATGGATTCAAATTCAATGAGGCGATGGATATCGTCTTCGCAGACGTAACCGCTGCTGACGTTTTCATGACGATGCACATGCCCTATAGAAACATCAAGAGCGGGAACGAGGAAGAACGCGAGAAAGCGCGCAAGGATATCGTCTATCTCGTCGGGCAGGTGGCGCACATCGCTGCCTACCTCGTCCCCATGATGCCCCGCACGGCAGCGATCATCGCGACTGCCATTCGCGAGAACAAGAAGCCCGACAATCTCTTCCCGCGCCTGCCGGCGTAAATTGCCATGACCGTTCGATACATCGACGCCCATTGCCATCTGCAATTCTCGCAGTATGATTCCGATCGAGAAAAAATAATTGAGGATATGCGAGAGAAGGGTATCGCGGCGATCGTGGTAGGGTGCGACCTCGAGAGCTCGCGCGCAGCCGTCGCCCTCGCGGAGCAGCACGAGCACCTCTATGCTGCGGTCGGCGTACATCCGACCGATACGGGAGCACGTTTTGATACGGATGACCTGCTCGCTCTCGCCAAACATCCGAAAGTCGTCGCGATAGGGGAGTGCGGCCTCGATTACTACCGAGCGGCGCAAGCAAATACAGAAGGTTCCACTTCTGCATTTGTGAAGCAAGCGAAGGGAGCAAGCTCCGCTTATTTCAGGCCGACGGTGATTGATGAGCAAGAAAAGATGCGACAGAAGGACGCTTTCAGTCGACAAATCATTCTCGCCGCCGAGCAAGATCTACCACTCATCATTCATGCACGCCCCAGTAAAGGGACGATGGATGCGTACCACGATGTCATCGCGCTCCTCACGGAAGCGAAGGGCAGGTATCCGGACCTGCGTGGCGACGCTCATTTCTTCGCTGGCGGCGTCGCCGAAGCTGAGGCATTCATCGCGCTCGGCTTCACCGTCTCCTTCACGGCGGTCATCACCTTCGCCCGCGACTACGACGACGTCATCCGTGCCGTGCCGATCACAAGCATCCTAGCGGAGACCGATGCGCCGTATGTCGCACCGCTCGCCCGTCGCGGGCAGCGCAACGACCCGCTCGCGGTCGCGGATGTCGTTGCGAAGATCGCGGAAGTCCGCGGCGAAGACTCGGAAATCGTCCGCAAGGCTCTCCTCACTACTACGCGCAGCATGTTCTCCCTGGGTTGAAGCCGGACGTCAGTTGTATAGGTCATGATCGCCGATTGAGAGGAGAGCGACTTCATCTTTTGAAATATACTCGAAGACGATCCTCGTCTTATAATTGACGGAGAAGCTATAGAATTTAGAAAACTTCCCGTGCAATTTATGTACTTTGAGTCGAGGGTGATTTTTTGGGTGCCTAAACTCTTCAATTTTCTCAAATATCATTTCCTTGAAATCTGCGGGGTACTTATTAAGGCGTTTAAAGAAAGCTCTCGTGTAAGAGATCTCCATAAAATGTTAATTGAATTTCTTCATCAACTCACGAATATCACCTCGTAATATTTTCCCCTCCATAACTTCGCGATGGGCTTCGAGAACGTCAGCAATTGCCTCTTCCTCAGAAAAAGAAACGAGAGCGCGACGGACGACGTCTGCTTTATTCGCCGCGCGACCACTCGCCACTTGGGCGTTGATGAATTCTTCAAGTTTCGGAGTGAGAGGGACGGAGAGAGTAGACATAAAAGTATGATAACTTAATATGTTTTTATCATATCCTCAATCCACGATGATAGCAAGCGATAGTCGCGCCACTCTTGCAGGCAGCAAAATCCCGTGCTAGGATGCGGGAATTATGGCTAAGAATCAAGAGAAAGAGATTGTTGCAGACGAAGTCGAGGAGACTGGCGAAGCTCGTGTCTACGAGCTCGGTTTCCATCTCGACCCTGAGCTTCCGACCGAAGAGGTGAAGAAAGCCTATCAGGCCATCCACGAGCTCATTGCGGGCAAGGGGACTATCGTCGCTGAGGTCGAGCCAGAGAAGATTCAGCTCGCCTATACCATCTCTCGCCAGGAAGTCGCCGGCCGCCGCGATTTCAACTCCGCCTACTTCGCCTGGATAGTCTACGAGATGACTCCTGTCAATCATGCCGAGATCGTCGCGGCAGCGAGCGCGAACAAGCTCATCATTCGCTTCATCGATCTTCTCACCACGAAAGATGAAGCTCGCCATTCGCTTGAAATTCACGAGCTCCTGGCGAAAGTCCCAGAGTCCGAGTCCGATACAGAAGAGGCGATGAGCACCGAGCTTGATGCTGCGCTCGAAAACGCTGCGGTATAATACGATCATGTATGCCGTTAGAAATCGCGGACGCGGTAAAATACTTCGCAGTATGAAAAGCACTATTATCAATCATAATCAGATAGCGCGCGGCATTACCGAAACGTCCGCGTCCTATTTCTAACGGTATGTACCTCAACAAAGTTTTCCTCTACGGCAACCTCACTCGCGATCCAGAACTGAAGGCGCTCCCAGGCGGCAGTCAGGTCGCTTCCTTCGGTCTCGCGACCAATCGCACCTTCAAAGACAAGAACGGGCAGAAGCAGGAGACGACCGAGTTCCACAATATCGTCGCATTCGGCCGTACTGCCGAAGTCATCGCGCAGTATTGCAAGAAGGGCCGCCCTATTTTCGTCGAAGGCCGCATCCAGACCCGCTCATGGGAAGGAAAAGAAGACGGTAAGAAGCAGTATCGCACCGAGATTATTGTCGATAACTTTCAGTTTGGCGCCGATGGCGGCAAGGGCGGCGCGGGTTCCCCGGGCGTCGCTCATCACGATGAGCAGCCGGCTCCGAGCGATGAGGGCGAGATCAAGTACCCCGACGAAGAAATCAATCCGGAAGACATTCCATTTTAATTATTGAACTATGGCATACCAATCTGAACGTGAAGAAATAGAGCTCAAGAAGTTTGTCGACTACAAGGATGTCGCCTACCTGAAGCAGTTCACCAGTCCGCATGCGAAGATCCTCGCGAAGAAGCGCACCGGCATCCCAGCAGGGAAGCAGCGCGAGATCACTGAGGCGATCAAGCGGGCTCGTTTCATGGCGCTCCTCCCGTACGTCGCTGCATAAGCACGCGCTCTCGTTTAGCTTCATGCGCAGACCAAAACCGCCCATTCGGGCGGTTTTGGTCTCAGTATGGTATAGTGCCGCGCAGGTTCTTTCACTGTGAGGGGGAGATGGCTATGATAGTCTGGTATCTGCATTCGGCTGATGACGAGCCGAAGACCAACGCGTATCTCGTTCAAGTTATCGGCGAGAGCAATATGGAAAACGCCTGGAGGGGCACATGCGCCGATGGCAAGCTGCGCAATCTCTATGGATGTCCAAACGGGTGGAGAGACGTACGGAGAGCTGTCGCCGCCATCCGCGAGTTCAACCTGAAGCTCGAAGTCTTCAAGAAAGAGGGCGACAGCGCACCCATGCGTTTCGATCTTTGGAAGTCATCGGTCAAAAAGAAAGCGAAGCAGCATCGCCGCTCCGCGCTCATGTCGCGCGTGCATAAGGCGCAAAAGCCGCCTCGCAGGGTTCCCTTTTGAGAAGTACTTAAGCGCAAAAGGTTGCGTGCAGCAAAATCGCCTCCTCCTCGCGGAAAGGGCGATTTTCTTTTCGCTAAACTGCAGGTTACGATTTTGTGACGCGCTCGTCGTAGTTGCCCGTGTCGGTATTGATGCGAATGATATCGCCCGTGTTGATGAAGAGCGGGACGTTCACCTTCGCGCCAGTGGCGAGCTCGA